>ERZ773276.2005-NODE-2005-length-13511-cov-4.297934_pt1 | contig 13511 bp, 10 predicted proteins | sample MGYA00511386_ERZ773276 | MGnify/ENA primary metagenome ERZ773276 (study PRJEB29015, sample SAMEA2737778) | human gut metagenome | biome: human gut; feature: human-associated habitat; material: faeces | place: China | collected 2012 ...
ACATTGGAGAAGGGCAGGTTTCCCTGCCCTTCAAACTGTTTTACCGATTTCCGTCAATCTGCAATTTTGCTTAAAATTATCTGTTAATTTTCTCCATTTATCGTTTTTATCACGAATTACTTTTTCTGTTTTTACACTATCTATAAAATCTAATCACTGATTATATATTATTTTGTGTTATTTCACTATTAGTATTTCTAATACCTGTTTTTGCATTCTCTTTTTGGATATATTCTTCTAAAGTCGGAAATGCCATTGCTTCCCCGGTACACATCACCAGAAGATCATCCCGGAGTGCCATTGCTTCCACCGTATCCACTTTTCCAAGTTCTTTCAGCAGCCCAAGAGTCTTTTCCTGAATTCCTTCCGATACATCATCCCATTTTTCACGGAATCTGCGCAGCCTGTAGTATACTTCCTTCTCCGATGTATACTTTTTCATAATCTGCAGCATCTGCTCTGGACAGCCTTTCAGATCAATGTGCCTGATGATATTTTTCAGATCTACCGCATCATCCAGCGCATTGTGGCTGACTTCCGTTCCGAGTCCGCAGATGATCTTCAGGCTTCCAATCCCCGCACTTTGCAGATCCAGCTTTGCTGAATAGATTCCTTCTATATCCTTGATCATACGAAGGATTCTGTTCACGATCTTTCTGGTCCGTTTCGATATGTCCTTGCGGTATTCCAGCAGATCCCGCTGTATCACATATTTATCCGGTCCCCATACATAGATCCTTGATACCTCCCATGCTTCCAGCTGCTCTGCGACTTCTTCCATCACAAGTTCATAATCCGGGGCACTTAAGAGATCTTTCCTCTCAATCCCGGTCATCTCCTGGAACCGGTCATGCAGTTTGTCTTCTGCATAAATATAGGAATGAAATCTTGTTACTTCTTCAAAATTCTTCCCACAGACTACAAACCCAACCGACACAAGCTTTGCCGGCGGTCCTCATTTATCTGGGATGTTAAGAATTCCGTATCCAGGAACGCAATCATCTCGTTGTCGAGTTTTTCTGCGATATTAGGTGTGCTTTGTGTGAACGATTTTTTATTTATATTTTTATTTATGCTCTTCTTTGGTTTTTTCCTGATCTTTGCCAATGAAACCACTCCTTGTCATTTCGTTTTGTTCCTTTTGAAATGATACAGGGTGTGAAGGGATTTTGCAAGTATCTTTATTTCTTCCGTTTTATCCAAGATTCTCCGGTTATGTTGTACTCCTCAATTACTCTGTCAAACGGGAACTATCCTGCTTTCACAATATTCGCAGCAGTTCCAATTATCACCGCCTCATATGGACGCAATACATTTCCTTCTCTGTCATCCTCATAATTCCGAATCCAAACTTCCCCATCTTTCCACTCATCAAGCAATGGGCAGCTAACTTCCTCATCCGTAAAGTTTGTACATACCAGCATCTTTGTATGCTCATCTGTTCTCGTATAGGCGAAAATTCTCTCATCTTCCGGCAGAAGAAGTTCAAATTTTCCATTCACGAATACTGGATTTTCTTTTCTTAAACGAATCAGCTTCTGATAATAGTAAAATACCGAATTTTCATCTTCCAGTGCCTCTTTGGCATTGATTCTGGTATAATTTGGATTCACGGCAAACCATGGTTCTCCTGTTGTGAAGCCTCCGTTCTTCTCACTGCTCCACTGCATCGGAGTACGGGCATTATCACGGCTTCTTGCGTAAATAGAATGCATGATTTCTTCTGGCTGATATCCTTTTTCCAGACGCTCTTTGTACATATTCAATGTCTCAATATCTTCATATTCTTCAATGCTGTCAAACTGCACATTCGTCATTCCCAGCTCTTCTCCCTGATAAATGTAAGGAGTTCCCTGCATTCCATGAAGCATTGTCGCCAGCATTTTTGCCGACTCTTTTCTGTATTTTCCGTCATTTCCCCAGCGCGACACGATTCTGGGAAGATCATGGTTATTCATGAACAGACTGTTCCATCCTACCTGATATAAAGTATTCTGCCACTTTGCAAGGCATTTTTTCAGCTTTACCAGATTCAATGGAATCGTATCCCATTTTTCCTTTCCTTCTTCCTGATCAAGCATAATGTGCTCAAACTGGAAAACCATGGAAAATTCACTTCCATCCGGATTACTATATTTCTTTGCAATTTCCGGTGTTGCTCCCCAGGCTTCTCCTACAGTGATCATGTCGCCCTTCTGAAATGTTTCCCTGCTTAATTCACGCAGAAATTCATGCAACTTTGGTCCATTATTTGTGATCTTAAGATCTGGCTCTTTTGCAATCTGATCAATTACATCCAAACGAAATCCGCCTGCCCCTTTTTCCATCCACCAGAGAATCATATCATAGAGCTCTCTTCTCACTTTCGGATTCTCCCAGTTCAGATCCGGCTGTTTCACTGAAAATTGATGAAAATAATACTGTCCCAGTTCTGGAACCCACTCCCATGCCGGTCCGCCGAATACAGAATTCATATCGTTTGGATAAACGTCTTCTTCTCCGTCACGCCACACATAATAATCATGATACGGATTGTCTTTACTTTTCTTTGCTTCCAAAAACCATCTGTGTTCATCTGAAGTATGATTCAATACAAGATCCATCATAATTCGGATTCCGCGTTTCTTTGCCTCCACAAATAACTGTTCCATATCTTCCATTGTTCCGAACATTGGCTCAATATCCTGATAATCAGAAATATCATATCCATTGTCATCCTGTGGAGAACGATACACCGGTGAGAGCCAGATTGCATCTATTCCAAGTTTTTTCAAATAATCCAGTCTGCTGATAATTCCTGGAATATCACCTATTCCATCTCCGTCCGAATCTTGAAAGCTTTTCGGATAAATCTGATATACGACTGCATTTTTCCACCATTTATTCTTATTTTCCATACCCAATTTCGATATCTCTCCGGCAGATTATCTGGTTCTACCGGGACATCCTCTCCTTTCTTTACATGCTCTCTAAATTCTACGAATGAGTGTTCCGTTCACACCAAGTATCTCTCCATCAAATTTTCGGGCAAAAAGAATCTTTCCATTTCCTTTTACTTTTATTTCTTCCTCCGATGCATTTAATAGAACCTCAATTTTATTACCTTCTTCATCTAATTTTATGTATTCTACACATCGATCATTTTTGTACGTATCCGGAAAATGGAAATGCGGGCTTCTGCACATTTCCTCGTTTCTTCTAAGCATGATCAGTTTCCGCATCATTGCAATTTTTTCCTGATTCTCTTTGCTTTCGATCTCGCTCCATGGCATACATCTTCTGCAATCCGGGTCATGTGCACCTTCCATCGCAATCTCTGTTCCGTAGTAAATACAAGGACTTCCCGGAAGTGTGAAGAGAATTGCAAGCTGCTGATAGAATTTATCCAGATTATGAAAACGGTTCATAAGTCTCTCTGTATCGTGGGAATCCAGCAGATTGAAGAGTACATCGTTATTCTGCTGCATATACATAGTATAACAACGATTTACCATATATTCAAATTCCTCTTTTTTCATCGTTTTATCTAGAAAAAAGTCATGGATTCCACTGAGCAGCGGGTAATTCATAACGGAATCATATTCATCTCCTTGCAGCCACTGGCTTGCATCGTGCCAGATTTCTCCCAACAGATAAATGTCCGGTTTTATCGTTTTTAAATGTTCTCGCATCCGCTTTAAGAACCGATGTGATACTTCATTTCCCACATCAAAACGGATTCCGTCTATATCAAATTTTTGAATCCATTCCTCGCAGACCTTACAAAAATACTCAATTACTTCTTCATTATTCGTATTTAATTTTGGCATCGTATCTGCAAATGCAAAAGAGTAAAAGCGCCTGTCTCTTGTGTCTGCTCGTTTTCCGATCTCTTCCCAGTCTTCTATCATAAACCAGTCCGCATAACGGGAATCTTTCCCATGCTCCAGTACATCCATCCACGGCGCGAATTTTCTTCCGCAGTGATTAAATACTGCGTCAACCATAATACGGATTCCTTTTTCGTGCGCTTCCCTGCAAAGTGCTTTCATCATTTCTTCATTGCCGAAAGCTGGATCAATCTTTGTATAATCTGTAGTATCATATTTGTGGTTAGATTCTGCTTCCATGATCGGATTCAGATAAATTCCGGTAATTCCCAGCTCCTGAAGATACTGTAGTCTCTGACGGATTCCCTCCAGATTTCCTCCGAATTTTTCCTGATTTGTCACTGTTCCGTGATTTCTCCACGGTGTGATATCATTTCCATTCTTTTCCGGTGTCCCATTGCAGAACCTGTCCGGGAAAATCTGATACCAGATCGTATCATTCACCCATGCAGGTGTGCGGTTTATATCTGCTGGATTCATCCATGGTACAATAAAACACTGCTGCATACGGCCATCCATCTGAAGCTGTTCTTCTGTCAGGAAACCGTCTTCAAAATAATACCAGACTTCCTCTTCTGTTCTCAGCTCAAAATAATATTTGCATCTTTTATATGCAGGAAGAAGCGTTGTTGTCCACCAGATTTGATAAGGCAGACGTTTTTTATAAATAATTTCCTCTCTTTTTCCTGTCCATTTTTCATTTCCACCCAGAATCCCGGCCTCATAAGGATCTCCGTAATGGATAAACACCTGTTTTACATCATACCCGGTCTTAATATTTACAATCAGTCTGTCCTCATCCAGAGGATAACTCATCTGCTCTGATGTTTTATGATATACACCGGTAAATTCCATCTTATTCTTCCTCCAATTTTTCATAAACACGCAGGATTTCCCCTACACTCCACGCCTGTGCAAAACATCCTTTTGAAGAAACCGGAATCTCTCCATCATAAATTTCAGGGAGCTGGCCAATACATCCTTCACGCATTGCACTTTCCAACACTTCCAACTGCTTTGCCACAATCTCTTTTGCTTCTCTTGAATCTTTATTTACTTTTAGATAGGCGAGATAATATCCACCCATCGGAAAAGTCCAGACAGTTCCCTGATGATAAGCAAGATCTCTTTTTATCATCTCTCCACCATAACTTGCATGAAACTCCTCGTCTTTTGGATCTAATGTCCGAAGTCCATAAGGCGTATACAACCTTTCAAACACTGTATCTACAATCTGTCTTTCTTTCTCTTCGTCCAGCATAGTAAACGGCATAGACACCGCCCATATCTGATTACAGCGAATTTGTGTATCTGCCTTTGTTTCTGAGATTACATCCTTCAGGCAGTGTTTTTCCTCCATCCAGAATTCTCGTGCAAAAGATTCTTTCACTTTCTGTGCGAGTTCTCCATATTTCTGCTCTTCATTTTTCTTCAAAACTTCTGAAAACTTTTGCATGATACAAAGCGCATTATACCAGTAAGCATTGATCTCCACCGGTTTCCCATGTCTTGGTGTCGGAAGGATTTCTCCCACACGTACATCCATCCATGTCACCTGATCCAGCCCCGCTCCGGCACTGATAAGACCATCTTCTTCCATATGGATATTGAAATTTGTTCCTCTCTCATAACCGGAAATAATCCTTTGCATTACCGGATACATTTCCTCTACAAATTTGATGTCCTGAGTTTTTTCATAATATAACCACACGCAGTTGATAAATAATAGTGCCGCATCTACAGTATTATAAAGTGGCTCATTCTCCCCCTCCGGGAACAGATTTGGCATCAATCCATCTTTTTCATAAAATGCAAATGTCCGCAAGATTGATTTTGCACTTTCAACTCTTCCTGTGGAGATGCAGATTCCCGGAAGTGCAATCATTGTATCTCTTCCCCAGTCTTCGAAAAATGGAAAGCCGGCAAGGATGGTCAATCCATCCGTAGACTCTCTTTTTGAAAGGAACTTGTCTGCACTACAAACCAGTGTCTGTGCCAGTTTATTTTTCAAACCTGAAGTCTTTATAAGTTTCTCTTGATGATGGTTCTGTTCTTCTTTCATTTTATCAAATATTTTTTTTGCGTCTATACCTTTCAGACTTTCCATCGAATAAATCACTGTTAAATCTGTCTCTTCCCCTGGATTTACTCGTTTTTTAATCTGATAAACTGCGCCTGCTGTTCCATTTTCCCGTCTTCCATCACATTCATCGTAGCTATAAAAATACGTCTCTTTCTTTTCTGTGAATCCTTCTACTTCTCCATTTGTTTCAAAGAAAAGAGCATACTTTCCATCGGTAATCTTTTGCTCTTGTCTTGAAAATATCTTATCTTCTTTCAAATCTTCCCCTTTGGGTTCAAATTGAAAAAACGGAGTTACACAGAGAGCGGCCTCTTTCTGACCACGGTTTTTCAGATGATAATTCACTGCAATCTGATTGCTGCCCTGTGCCATCACAATCTCTTTTTCCATCTCCACTCCACTTATCAGATAATTCCATACAGGAAAAGTTTCAAAAGAAAATTCCGTAAGATAGCGATATCCTTCTTCTTTTGTTCCATCCGCAAATTCCTGAGTTGAAAGAACATACTTTGATTCTCCAATACCCAGTTCTTCTTTTATACGATGAACCATATTTACTCTGTGATTTGGAGCTTTCGTACATACCATGAATACTGAATGATCATTTCTTGCCACAGCTCCGGTCATCGTAAGCGAAGAAAAACCTCCCAGACCATTAGTTAAAAGATAGCAGTTTTCAAGTCCTCTCTCCAACGTTTTCCAATCCTGTCTGCCATAGATCCACTTCATGCATTACTCCTCCTTAATCATTATTTACGTCCAAGTATCAACACGCTCTGCGGTGCAGCTTCTATCTGTCTGTCTGCACAGATTCCTTTTTTCCAACACCAGCTATCATCTGCATCGCTTAAGATTTCCCAGCCGTCATCCAAATATTTCACTTTATAACTACTTTTTTTTGCATTGTAAATTATCTTCACCTGACTCCATCTTGATGCTTCATCATTGAGCACAGTAAAACCTACTACGTCTTTTTCTTTCCACATATCCGTGATTTGTTTATAACTGTCTTTTGATTTGTCACAAAGTCCGGAGAGCTGTTTTCGAAGTGCAATCAATCCCTGATAATAATGAACCAGTTCCCTATTTTCCCATGCCTTTTCCCAGTTGATACGATTCAGGGAAATCGGAGCCTTAAAGGTATTATCCTGTCCATCTTTTGTACGGGCAAATTCTTCTCCTGATAAGAAAAACAATGTTCCCTGACAAGTCATATAAACTGCCGCTGCCATTTTATTCAGCCTCATACATTCATTTTCCTCTACGACTGTCTCTTTTAATTTATCCCATAATGTATGATTGTCGTGTGCCGATACATAAGTAACAATCTGCGAAGGTGCTTTCACATTTTCAAAACCTTCTGCTTGATAAGGATTTGCACACCACGCTGTCACACTTGCAAGCATTTCATCTTCTTTTCCTTCTGCGCCGTTTATAAACCCTGCTTTCTTTGCACGTAGTGCAGAACCTTTGATTCCATCTCGGGTGCTGTCACAAAAAGCCCCGATATTTTCATCCAAAAGTCCGATATTTTCTTTTGCTGCCAGTTTTTTATTGCCTTCTACAGCTGTCTTATCCGCCGCCCATGGCTCTCCGTAAATGATCTTCTTTCCTTTTCCGTATCTCTGATCCAGTTCACTTCGGATCCGATTCATCAGATCTACATCCAGAAGTCCCATCAGGTCAAAGCGGAATCCGTCAATATGATATTCCTCTGTCCAGTAAAGCACTGATTCCAGAATATATTTCGCACACATCTCTCTTTCGCTTGCAACATCATTTCCACATGCAGAACCATCGGAGATCTTCCCATCCGGAAATACCCGGTAAAAATACCAAGGTACAGTTCTCTGAAACCAGGAGTCCAGCGAATAAGTATGGTTGTAGACAACATCCATGATTACACCAAAACCAGCTTCATGAATTGCCTGGATCATTTCTTTCATTTCCCGAATTCTAACTTCACCATGTCTGGCATCTGTCGCATAGGAGCCCTCCGGCACATTGTAATTGACTGGATCGTACCCCCAATTGAATTCAGTATCTTCCCCTGCTTCATTTACAGAACCATAGTCATACATCGGCATGATCTGAATGTGTGTCACCCCGAGTTCTTTTAAATAATCCAGACCGGTCGGATGAATCCCATCCTTATTCAAAGTCGTATGTTTGCACGTAAATGCTTTGTATTTCCCACGATATTCTTCCGGAAAACCACCCGCCTTATCCCATGAAAATTCTTTTACGTGAAGTTCATATACGATTCTCTCCGGTCCTTCTTCTGGTGTCTGATCTTTTTCCCATCCTTTTGGATTGGTCTTTTTCAGATTCACTGCCATGCTGCGCAATCCGTTAACTCCGCATGCCTTTGCATATGGGTCTGCTGATCGGACTTCTTCGCCATTGCGTGTAATCAGATAATCATAATAAACACCGTGAAGTTCTTCTTTGCTCTCCCAACTCCACACACCCTTTTCTTCTTTTTTCATCGGAATCTGCTTGTATGCATTTCCTCCATCTCCTGTCTGATACAGGTTTAAACTAATGCATTCCGCCTGTGGTGACCACAGGCGGAATGTCGTTCCTTCTTCTGTACATTCTACGCCAAGATTATTTTCCTCATAAATATAATTTTCAAGAAACTCTTTTGTAGAATAATATTTTTTTAATTCTATTTTATCTTTCATCATCTTTCTTATCCTTTCACTGCACCTGATACTCCATCTACATAGTATCTCTGCATGAACAAGAACAGAATCGCAATCGGAATTGAAATCAGAACTGCCCCAGCTGCAAAACTGGTGTACCAACTGTCAATATATTCTTTTTCCAACATTTTCCAAAGTCCAATTGCAATCGTATACTGGTCTGAGTTTGCTCTGCAGATTACCTTTGCAAAAATAAAATCGAGCCACGGAGCCATGAAAGATGTCAGCACTGTATATACAATGATCGGCTTACTAAGTGGCAGTGTGATCTTGCTGAAAATCTGCCATCTGGTACATCCATCCAAAAGTGCAGCTTCATCAATTGCAACCGGAATTGTATCAAAGAATCCTTTTGCAATCTGGAAACCCAGTCCTGCACCACCGGAATAACATAAGATCAGAGCCAGTTTAATCAGGTTTCCTTCTGTAAGTCCCATCGCCTTTAAGATAAAGTACACAGCGATCATGGACATAAATCCCGGGAACAATCCCAGAATCATTGCCATGTTCATATATGGTTTTCTCATTTTAAATTTCAGTCTGGACAAACAGTAGGAAACTGCCAGCACATAAAATGCTGATAAAATACAGGAACAAATTGCAATAAACAATGTGTTCATAAACATCTGCGGGAAATTCAAAATGGATGTATCAGTAAACAGTTTTATATAGTTGTCAAGCGTAAATGCTTTCGGGAAGAAGGTTGATACGTAAGAGCCTTTTTCCGCACGGAAGCTCGTCAGAATTACCCATGCAATTGGGAAAAGCCAGATAATTGCCAACACCGCAAGAACAATATGTACGATCGTATTGTTGATCATTTTCTTCTTTTTTGCAGATTGTAATTTCTTTCCTGCCATGATTAAAATCCTCCTTCTTCTTTATAGGATTTACTGTTACGGTATGTAAGAAGGCAACCGATTGCCAGAATGATAAAGGTCATAATTCCGATTACCGCACCAATGTTATAGTACTGTTTATCAATTGTCAGTTTGTAAAGCCATGTAACCAGAAGGTCTGTCTTACCTGCAGTTGAAGAAAGGTTTGTTACCGGATCTCCTCCTGAAAGAAGATAAATGACATTGAAGTTATTGACATTTCCCGTAAAGGTTACAATCAGATACGGTGTTGTCACATACAACATATATGGCAGCGTGATCTTTGTAAATGTCTGGAATGCATTTGCTCCATCCACTTTTGCGGCTTCATAAAGTTCTCCCGGGATGTTCTGAAGTACACCTGTCAGCTGAAGCAGTGTATACGGTACTCCTACCCAGACATTGATGATGATAACAGTTACTCTCGCCCATGTCGCATCTGTAAAAAACGGAAGGCTTGCATCACTTGCAATCAATCCAATATTTCTGAGAAGTACGTTGACCGCTCCTTCCGGCTGCAACATGGTACGCATGATCAAAAGAGATACAAACATCGGCACTGCACAGGAAAGAACAAAACAAAATCTCCAGAATCCTTTTGCTTTTGTTCCCTTTCTGTTAATCAGAAGGGAAAGGATCATTCCAAAAATATAATTGCTGAAAGTTGCAAAAAACGCCCAGATGATCGTCCATCCCAAAACAGACCAGAAGGTACTTCCAAGAATACTTTCGGAATCAAACAATGTCTTGAAATTATCAAGTCCCACCCAGTCAAACAGCATCAGATGGTTGCCGATACGGCTGTAATTAGTAAATGCCATACAGATCATGAACACCAACGGAAGTACAGTAAACACAAAGATGAATGCCGTTGGTGGCGTCATAAACAAGCGATACAGATTCTCATGCAGAAAGGATTTCAGATCTTCTGCAAATGTATTTACATGCATTCCCGCTTTCTGAATACATTCTGCTTTATATGCACTTCTTAAGGTTCCTCTCCATACAAGGATCATAAGAATTGTCAACAAGATTGTCGCCACACCATAAAGTAAAATCAGAACGGACTGATCTCCTTTTGTGTAAATATAGATTTGCTTCGCTTCATCCCATACTTCTTGCTGCTGCACAGTTCCAAGTGTCCGTAAACCACCGATAAACCCAATTCCATTTACTGCCATAAAGACGATGTAGGCAATTTCAACTGCCAGATACAAAAGTCCTTTGATAATCTGACCATGTACAATGTTTCCAAATCCCATCAGAATCATGGAAAGCTTAGTCTCTACTCCACCTTTTTTCACTGCATTTTTGCAGGTATATGGCGTTGGAAATTCATTGATTTTTTTCTTAAACATACTCATTCCGCTCACCTCTTAATTAATTCCATTGCTGTTCATTGCTTCATTCATTGCTTCCGTCTGTTCTTCGGCATTTTCGTGTGTCACACTCTTGTTACGAATTCCTTTTCCCATATTCTCGACCGGTGTCCAGCAATTACTCATGGACGCCACGAACGGCTGGAGTATTGATGTATTATTAAAGGTATCATTCTGTGCCTGAACAAGAGGATCGGATGCAATATCCTTTTCTTTCAGAAGTTCTGTATTACATGGAATCACGGTTCTCATCTCGTAGTGTGCTCTCTGTGCATCACTTCCTCCCAGATAAACAGCAAGTGCAACTGCCTGTTCCATACATTCACTATGTGCATTAACTCCGATTGCCTTTGAACCGGCATATGCAAGCATCTGCTTCTCTTGTCCGTTAATTGTATAGGTCGGAAGCGATGAAACTCCCATATTATCTCCAAGTGCTTCTTTTATTGCATTTGCATCCCACGATCCGGTAAACATTGCCTTTACACTGCCATCACGAAGTCCTGCAAGTCCTGATCCATCTGCGTCAATTTTAAAATTTGGATTTGCTGCCAGATCAATTGCATAATTGGTTGCATCCACTGCCTTTTCTCCTGCAAAATCAACTCCTTTTGACTCATCTGTTCCATCTCCAAACAAGGTGCATCCATTTCCCAGATAGAATGCCGGAAGATACCACGAATTAGTGAATGGGAAGGATACTGTTCCTTTTTCCAGCATCGTATCCAGATTTTTCACATCTTCTTCTGAAAATACAGACTTGTCATAAAACATATACCAGGTATTAGTTGTAAACGGAACCCCGTAAAGTTCTCCGTCAACCGTCAACGAATCTAGAAGCTCTTCCGAGTTGGTTGATTCAATCTTTTCTTTATACTTTCCACCAAATTTTGCTACTGCATCCGCATCTGTAAGCGATGTGATCCTATCATTTGCATACAAAAATACATCTGCGCTTGCTTCCGGATCCTGTGCCACCTGATCTGCGGCAGTCGCTTCGTCAGCTACTCCATAGACAAATGTAATATCCCATTCCGGGTGCTCTTTTGCAAAATTGTTACACATTGTCTGAAGCCATTCACCACTGTCTTTTGACTGATCTTCGGATGGAGACCATACCATCAGTCTGACTTTTTCTGACCTTTTATCCGCCGTACTGCTCCCGCATCCGGTTAGTGCTGCTGCCACCAGCGTTACAGTCATGATTCCTGTTAGAAATGTTGCTAGCCCTCTTTTCATCGTCTTTCTTCCTTTCATTTTCTGTTTCGTATTGTTTCGTTAAACTTAATATACGTCTTTTTCAATTTTTCGTCAATCTCTTTTCAATTCGCTGCTTTTTTTTGTTATTTTTTCACATTTCCCACCTTGTTTTTTTGTGCATTATTTTTTATTTTCTTGTTTTCGAAACTCGTCTAAACTTTTATTCTTCCTATAGTTCATTGCTTTTTACTATATCATTGTATATAATAAAATAAGATTTATTTTCCTACTTCATGAAAGGATCACATATTATGACTACAATCCAAGATATTGCTGATAAGATGAATGTTTCCAAGAGTACTGTATCCAAAGCACTCAATGATGCACCTGATATCAGCGAAACTTTACGGAAACAGGTTTTAGAAACTGCTGTAGCCCTGGGTTATACTAAACTACGTCGTTATAAGAAACCCGTAAAAAAAATCTGTATTATAACAGAAAAAGAGAATATACAATACGAAGAGCCACATCATTTTGCCTATGACATTCTGCTTGGTTTTCGCCAAATGGCTGAACCAGCCGGTTTTGATATTGAAATCGTACCTGTGGACGTTCAGATGCAACGGAACCAACGTTATGATGTTTTTATGTTGGAGCATGATTACGTAGGAGCTTTTGCAATCGGCTTTTCCCTGAACGACCCTTGGATTCAGGATTTTAAAACCAGCCACACTCCTGCCGTGCTTTTCGATAACTATATTATTGGGAATCCTTCTACTGCTTATGTAGGTATTGATAATGATGAGGGAATGGAACTTGCTGTCTCTTATCTTGCCGGACTTGGTCATCGTAAGATTGCCTATCTCAGCGGTTCTCTTGGCTCTCAGATTCTTCAGATACGACATGCAGCCTTTCTCCGTGCCATGCACCAGCATGGACTGAAGACTTCTTCTGATTCTACCGGCTGCTCTTATTATTTGTCTGAATGTATGGAAAAGCACCTGCCTCGGTTTCTGGAAAAAGGAATGACTGCTATCATCTGTAGTCAGGACACTCTTGCCAATTCAGCCCTTATCCAGTGTCAACAACTAGGATACAAGGTGCCTGAGGATATCAGTATTATTGGATTTGATGATATTCCGATTGCAGCATATACATCTCCTCCATTGACTACAGTCAGACAAGACCGGCTTGAACTTGGGAAAAGCGGGTTCTTTGCACTATCAAGCCTGCTTAATAGCATTTCAATCAGTACATTTTTGTTACATGCGCAGCTAATTGAACGAAAATCTACGGGAGAAGTTCCTGTGACATAATATTTATCTAATTATTTTTATACAAAAACACAATAAAAATCTGATTATCCGCTAAAACACAGTATCTATCAGCATTTT
>ERZ773276.2015-NODE-2015-length-13454-cov-3.854243_pt1 | contig 13454 bp, 13 predicted proteins | sample MGYA00511386_ERZ773276 | MGnify/ENA primary metagenome ERZ773276 (study PRJEB29015, sample SAMEA2737778) | human gut metagenome | biome: human gut; feature: human-associated habitat; material: faeces | place: China | collected 2012 ...
ATTCCGAGTACCAAAGTTTTTTCTGTAATAGCTTCAATTTTTGCGTTCTGTGTGTTAGACTTCATTGTAGATACCTCTCTGTTCAATAAGATTTTTACTAACCTGCCAGTCAGTAGTCTTATTGTACTCTGAGGTATTTTCAATTTTCAACATCCACATTTTTTATTATACAGGAAGCTCCCTGTAGTCATATTTTATTTTGTATTTTATCCTTCTATTTCATTCAACATTTTTTTCAATTCTGTCAACTTATCCCGCAATTCTGCCGCGCTTTCAAAATTCAGTTCTGCCGCCGCTTTCTTCATCTGTTTTGTAAGATCGGCAATCAGCTTTTTAAGTTCTTTTACGCTCATAGATTCCGGATCTTTTTCCAGTTTCAGCTCCTCTGCCGCAACTTTTTTAGAAATACTGATCAGGTCGCGTACTGATTTTTGAATCGTCTTTGGTGTGATACCATGCTCTTCATTATATTTCATCTGAATCTCACGACGCCGTTTTGTTTCATCGATCGCCAGCTGCATAGATTCCGTTATCTTATCCGCATACATAATAACATGCCCTTGTGCATTACGCGCCGCACGTCCTATTGTCTGTATCAATGACGTTTCCGAACGCAAAAATCCTTCCTTATCCGCATCCAATATCGCTACAAGCGTAATTTCCGGAATATCCAGACCTTCTCGCAAAAGATTGATTCCCACAAGCACATCAAATACATCTAAACGCATATCACGAATAATCTCTGTACGTTCCAGTGTATCCACATCCGAATGCAAATATTTCACACGAATTCCCACCTCACGCATATAATCCGTCAAATCTTCTGCCATCCGCTTTGTCAGAGTTGTTACGAGAACTTTATTCTTTTGGGAAATTTCTTTGTTTATTTCCCCGATCAGATCGTCTATCTGACCTTCTACAGGACGCACGACAACTTCCGGATCGAGCAGTCCGGTCGGACGAATCACCTGTTCCACACGGAGAAGCTCATGTTCTTCTTCATATACTCCCGGTGTTGCAGATACAAATAACGCCTGGTTGATCTTGCTCTCAAATTCTTCAAAGTTCAGCGGACGGTTATCCTTCGCAGACGGAAGACGAAATCCATAATCTACCAGCGTCTGCTTTCTTGACTGATCTCCATGATACATTCCTCCGATCTGCGGAACCGTCTTGTGTGACTCATCGATCATCATAATGAAATCGTCCGGGAAATAGTCAATCAGTGTATAAGGTGCCTGTCCCGGCTTTAATCCTGACAAATGCCGGGAATAATTCTCGATTCCGGAACAAAACCCTGTCTCTTTGAGCATCTCAATATCAAAATTCGTCCGCTCTGCGATACGCTGTGCCTCCAGCAGCTTGTCCTCTCCCTTGAAATACTTTACGCGCTCTTCCATTTCTGCTTCGATATTCACACAAGCCTTCTGAATCTTTTCCATCGGAACAACATAGTGTGAAGCAGGAAAAACCGCAAAATGTTCCAGACTGCACTTGACTTCCCCTGTCAGCACATCGATCTCGGTGATCCGGTCAATCTCATCTCCGAAAAATTCAACTCTGATAGCTGTATCGCCACGGTCTGCCGGTACAATCTCTACCGTATCTCCCCGTACCCGGAATGTTCCGCGCTTGAAATCCATGTCATTTCTGTCATATTGAATGTCTATCAGCTGGCGCAACACTTCATCACGGTCTTTCTCCATACCCGGACGGAGCGATACCATCATCTGTTCGAAGTTTTCCGGTTCACCAAGACCATAGATACAGGAAACACTGGCAATTACGATCACGTCTCTCCGCTCGATCAATGCTGCTGTTGCCGATAATCTCAGTTTATCAATTTCTTCGTTTACAGAAGAATCTTTCGCAATGTATGTGTCTGAGGATGGGACGTAGGCTTCCGGCTGGTAGTAGTCGTAGTAGGAGACAAAATATTCGACTGCGTTATCGGGGAACATCTCCTTGAACTCTCCGTATAACTGAGCTGCTAACGTCTTATTATGAGCGATGACAAGTGTCGGCTTCTGTAATTGCTGAATCACATTTGCCATCGTAAAAGTTTTTCCAGAACCCGTAACCCCTAGTAAAGTCTGGCATTGATTGCCTTCCTTGAACCCTTTTACAAGCTCTGCAATCGCCTGTGGCTGGTCTCCGGTTGGCTCGTATGGGGCTTTTAATTTGAACTCATTCATGGTAAATTCCTCCATTTGTGACTTTTACTATGATCATTATCAGCCAAAAATTCGTATCCAGATTCGTAACGAAAAGCTCATTTTTATAGTGAATAGATGTGTTTCTCACCTCGTTACGAATAAAAGTCACAAAATTCATATTTGCGGATAAAACAGCACTCGGAAATACCTGATGATACTAGGCTCCGGTTCTGTCATATTTTTACTGTTTGTTCTTGTAACAGTCCCTATTATATCAAACATTTTTTTGAAAGTATATAGATGAAGGCAAGAAAAAAGTACAAATGTTCGATTCTTATTTGTACTTTTCTCTCTTACTACTATTCTATTTTTTATCATGCTGCGTTGAAATATTCCTCCAGGATTAAGTCTATTTCAATCACTTCTGAATAATCATAATACTGATCTTTCCGCTCTTTTGGAATAACTTCTTCAATAAATGGTTCCAATACATCCAGACAGTCTTCTATGATTTCCTGCGTATCTCCATAGACATCTACTGATATGATTTCCTTGGCATGTCCCAATAAATGCGAAACACCTTTTGAATTAAAACTATTCTTCAGCAAAATAGTTGCATAGGTATTTCTCAACTGGTGAAAATGAATATCAGGTAAGTCCAAAGATTTCAGCAAGTCTTTATAGTATTTCTGATGAAAACCTTTACTCCTTGGATTCCCATATGTAGAACAACAAATATAATTCCAGTCCCGGAACTCTTTTGGTCTGCGTCTGCGGTTCTTCTCATAAGTTTTCCGTTCTTCCAGAATTGCTTCAAATACATAATCCGGTATTGGAAGTTCACGCACACCTGCAGGTGTTTTTGTTTTAATTTCCTGCTTTGTCAGCATCTTAGGTGCACAGTCTTCTGCTTTACTGTTTGGCTTCTTTCCCAACTGACGCTCTACTCTCAACATCCTGTGAATGTAATCGACATCACTGTATTTCAGACCATTTATTTCACTTCTTCTGAGTCCCATCAATACCGCAAACAGAATTTGCATATGAATCGGTGTATCCTTGCTTGCCTCAATCAACCGAAGCACCTGCGGAAGTGTCAATGTTTTCTTCTCGTCAATTTTCAGGACACGATACTCTGTCTTTTTTATTTTCTTCGGTAAATTGATTCCCTTCGCTGGATTTGTTGCCAGTACATTTTTGTTAAATGCATACTCCAATGATGTTTTCATGATCGTCCTGACATTTTTCGCAACTGATTCATACTTCTCTGCAACTGCATTATATAATTTTCTGATATACCCCTGATTTATTGTAGACATATACATCTTTCCAATCTGTGGAACAATGTAATTCTTAATGGCACTTTTGTAAGTTGTATAAGTGTCGTCTGTTATTCGGGGACGCATAATATCTTCCAGCCAGAAGATCATAAACGCCTCTACCCGGATTTTTCCATATACAATATAGGTTCCAGTATGTAGCTGTCCGATTACTTCATCACGAAATGCATTAGCTTCTCTTTTGGTTGTGAATCCCGCATGTTGCTGTGTCTTTGTACTTTCGTCTGCAAACGTCAGCAACACACGAAATCCATATCCATTTTTGATTGTTGTCACCGAATAGACCTTATATTCTACATATTTCTTAAAGTCAAAGGTCTTATGCATGGCTATCCCTCCGTTCCAGTTCGTTGTGGTACAAATGTATTATTTACAAACGCAATAATCTTATCCTGCTCGTCCATAATCTCACAATAATATTCGTAAGTCGTATGAACGGAACTATGACCTAACAGACCAGATATTTTAAACAATGGAACTCCAAGCTCAATTAAAATGGTCGCAAACATATGTCTGAGTCCATGTACGGTGATATTGGGCAATCCATTTCTGTTACAGATTTTCGTAAGTGCCTGATTCATTGCCGTTAATGATCGGGGTTCGCCATTTTCCTGACAACATACATAATCAAAATTCTTGTATTCTATGCCTGAATCAGTTTTTCGCAATTCAATCAACTGCTGTCTGCGTTTTACTTCCTGCATCACCACTTTTGGCACTCTCAATATCCGGTAGCTATTCTCAGTCTTTGGATTCCTTTCAATAACAGCATATTCCGTAACCGTAAATTCTTTTTCTTTCAGTTTCAGGTTTCCAACAAGCTGTCTGCTAATTCTGACGGTCTGTTTTTCAAAATCAAAATCCTGAAATTTCAATCCAAGAATTTCTCCTTTTCGTAATCCACAAAACAGTCCCAGTAAAATTTCCAGATACCAAGGATTCTTGCTCGCAGCTTCAAGAAAAACCTTCAATTTTTCTTTGCCTAATACCCTTACCTTTGGTTTTGCTCTCGGATATGGCTTTGTCTCAGGCATTGGATTATAGCTTATGAACTTATCTCTTGCTGCATCTTTCATGGCGATACTCAAAAGCTCCCGCCCTTTATTTCCCGCTGAAGGACAGATTTTCGCGACACGTTCCAGTAGAGCATCTAAATACTCTACTGAAACATACCTTAATTTGATATCCGCTTCCATACTCGGAAGAATCAGATTATATAAAGTATATGCTCCAACCATTCTCGTGGTTGTCTCAATTCTCGGACTGAAAATATTTTCAAACCAGTATTCCAGATAATCCCCAAGCATCACATCTGTCTTTTGCATTTTTGCAATCTGGAGATCTCTCTGCTTCTTCTGGTATCTTTTTTCATATTCCCAGTAACTTTTCTCTGCTTCTTCCGGCGTTTCAAAGCCACCTTTTTTCCCATATTTTGTCGTCAGATCGTCCTGCAGCTCTTTGGTTCTGTGATACCATGATTTTCCTTCAAAAAAGACAACTCTCTTTTCCTTTGACATTGTCTCCTGCTGCGTTTCTTTCTGTTTCATTCTGCTCTCACTCTTTCTCTCTCCTCGTCTCCATTCAGCCACTTATCAAAAGAATTGCATGGGATACGATAAGATCTGCCAATCTTCAACACCCGGAATGGTTTTCTGTCATAATAAACATTTTCTATAAATTCATATGCCTTGGAGCGTCCCAGCCCAAGCAAATTTTGAACATCTTCTACTTTATATACTTTCTTTTCCATTTCATTCTCCATCATTGCCATGACGTTATCCTCCTCGTCCTAATCTTTGCGCTTTACTACCGGTAGTTTTTAGCTGTGTAACATCTAAAAACGGTACACCACTAAGATATCCATTTTCGTCTACATCGTCCAATGTGCGAATTTTCAAATCGCACACTTGACTTTTACGTGTTACTTGTTCTTTCTTCCTATATAATAGTCGTACCCATTCCGGACATTGCAGAACATACATAATTCCTTATATCGCTGCTCTGGATTCACCCGCCGGATATAATGTCCCGGCACCTCATAAAAATTACCTGCACATACTCTGCACAAGCTCACGACTAACGGTTTTTCAATTATCTTCGGTATCCCGGTACTTCTTCGGATTGCTTTATTGATTTTCTCCATTTCAGTTCGATCTAAGGTACACACATAATTTTCCAATCGTCTTTTATCTAAAGTTCTAAGCTGCTCCAACAGCACTACAGAATCCTTTTCCAAACCTTCCATTTCCGGGACTGCAATGTGTGTCGGCAGTTTCATTTTTTCTTTACTAGTAATTGCTGCCACAATCACTGTCGGACTGTATTTATTTCCTATATTGTTCTGAATCACCAGCACCGGACGATAACCACCCTGCTCACTTCCAAATACAGGATTAAGGTCGGCGTGATAAATATCCCCACGCCTGACGTTTCTATCTTCCATCTTTGCTTTATCTCCTCTCGTCTTTCCAACTGTTGTTATCCCTAAATATGTAAAATACAAGCCTATTTGTCCCCGACGCCCCGACTTGTAATTGGGAAATCATCAGACGGCTGACTGCTGATCAGCTCCACAGGATTTTATCTAAAATAAATATATGGGATTGGGAGTTTTCCTCTCCAGGGATCTCCTGAAGCTGCCCTCACTTGTTGCGGCATCAAAGAAATATTTTGTATACACGACTTTATGACCGGACAGGAGTATCATTATGCCTGTTGTCTGTCATCGCCCTGCCAGAAGCAATCTGACAGTTATAACCAGATATTTTTCGCTCAACAGTCCGGGTAATACAAACTGAAACCAAAAGGAAGTATACGGGTGGGATTTCGCTGTCTTTACCCAGCCTGTGTTATGGCGTATTTGTTAATGTGGCTTACGCTCATCACGATAACAACAGGAATGTGCCTGATGAATGTATATGAATTTGTCAAGGTTCTTCCCGCTCCCCAGTCTTTTCGTGACAAAAGAAGAAACAGGTGGATCAAAATATTTCTCTTTCCACCTGTTTCCTCACTTAAACGCTATTTTTCAACCCACTATCTCAAAATCTTTTTCAAATTTCTGATTGCTGCTTTTACAGACTTTGCTACCATCTGAAAAGAGCAGCCTTCTTCCTGTGCAATCTGCTCATAATTCTTATCTTCAAAATAATACTTCATCAATCGTCTTCTCTGAATTTCCGACAACTGCTGAATTGCACTATGTAAACGTTCCGCTTCCAGTTTATTCAGAACAGTATCCTCTACACCTTCCTCTTTCTGAAATACCCGTTCATATAAACTGGAATCCCAGATTTCTGACTGTTCCAAATGCCTGTCCACAACATTCATATGCGACACATCCTGCAATTCAAACGTATTAAAAGCTTCATAGGATTCATTATTGGCTCTTACCCTAGTTTCAATTCCAACATTTACTAATGAAATTGTTGAGATTTTTTTAATTGAATACCTTCTGTTGAACAGAATTTTTTAGCTGAACTCTTGCTAAGAACCATATTTTCTCCGGTTAGATTCCGGAAAAGAAAATAAGCATACAAATACTGCTCTTTCGGAATCTGTTTTTTTTAACCGAAAGAGATTTGTATGCTTTCTCATTCATCGGGTAATACCCTGTGTTTTTTCTAATGTTACACCCTTTTCACTTTTCAAATTTTGGGTAATACACTAAGTTTATGGAGGTATACAAACATGGATATTCCAAAAACATTATTTGCCACTTTAGTAAAACAAGGGCGTATGGAAATGCATTTAACACAAGAAGCTCTTGCTGAAAAACTCGGAATATCGGCGGCTTATCTTGGAGACCTCGAACGCCATAAAGGCGGTCCCAGTCTGGAATTATTTTGTAAAACCATGCAGACTTTAAATATTTCTGCTGATGACTACGTTTATCCAAATCAGAATAAAAATAATTCTACATATGATCAGATTCTTCGGCTCTTAAATCAGTGCAATGATTATCAGTTACAGGTAATTCTTGCAACTACGACAGCTCTGCTAGATTCTAATCCTTTTATTTCTAACGTAGACACTACTAATGATACAAAATAAAACTTGTAAAATACCGATAAATAGCTGATAATTACCGATATTTAAAATTAGTGGAATAAATACTATTACCATATGTTAAAAACAGTTATGCTATATCATTACAACTTGATATAACATAACTGTTTCTTCTTTACGAACATCCTTTTATCTATCAAATACTACATTTTCCTCCACGACACACTTAATTGCTTTTCATCTCGCTAATTATTTTTTCCATATCCGTCGATTTTTTCAAGAGTCCTAAACCAGCCAATAACTGAATACAATCGACAATATGCCCTTTGTTCTGACACAAACGCTTCTTCTTCCAAAATTTCTCCATATTGCTTCAACTTCTCCCTGTCCTCATAACTTATATGATCGAGAAGTTTATTCACCTTTTCTTTTTCCATTTTCTTCTTCAACTGAATATTTGCAAGTTCTTGGAAATAGATATAACTTTCTCTGTTTATATTCTCACAACGCAACTGGTTCAAAAAAGAGGATATTTCATTCCAAATATCATTTTCCATAAAAATTTCTCCTGCTATTTTTGGTATCTTTACTTATTATGCCCAATTTTATATTCCATCATTTCATCAATTCACCATTAAATTTATATCCCATACCCCATACATTTAAAATGTATCTTGGTTTTGCAGAATCTGGTTCAATCTTTTTTCTGATTCTCCGAATTATGCCCATAACATTATCTTCTGCCCCATAATATGGTTCTTTCCACACCTGTGTATATATTTGTTCCTTTGAAAATATCCGTCCTGGATTTTTTGCCAGCAAATATAATATTTCAAATTCATAATTCGTCAATTGAACCAGCTCACCATTACTTTCTACAGAACGATATTCCGCATTTATTTTTAATGCTCCGTAATCAAGTACCCTATTTTGTTTATCAGGCATCTCAGAGTATTTTTTAGCAGACAGAAAATGTAATAATTCATTTAATTTTTCTTCCTCATTTTCATCAAATGTTACAACAACTACCCTTCCCATTTTTATAAAAACCTTTCACATTTCAAATCTTACAAGTGTAATTTTTATCTATTATTACATCTGTAAGATTTAAAGTCAAGTTTTTATTTCGTTGACAGAATAACCTTTTAAGATATATAATATTTTTATTACATTTGTAAGATTTGGAGGAATATCACATGAGCAATCTGCCTCAAATTTCAGAAGCTGAATTTGAAGTTATGAAAATCGTTTGGAAATACGCACCAATCAGCACCAATGAAATTACTGAAAAATTAACACAAATTTCCCGTTGGAGTCCTAAAACAATTCAGACATTGATTAAACGTCTCGTTTCTAAAAAAGCACTAACCTATGAAAAACAAAGCCGGGTTTTTGTCTATACTCCATTGGTCAAGGAAGACGAATATATTCGGCAGGAAAGTAATTCTTTTTTAAAGCGATATTATAATGGTAATATCACTTCTATGCTTGCCTCTTACATTGAGGATGATAAATTGTCTGAAGAAGACATTGCCAGCTTACGGAATCTTCTTTCCAATCATTAACCATGGGAGGAGCATATTTTGATATATTTTAGTTTTCGCTTTTTACTCTGTAATGCCATCATTTGTATTTTTTTAGGTAGTTTACTGGGATTAAAAAATTTATTGCAAAGGCAATTATCCGCACGTATGCAATATAATCTTTCGATTATATTTCTTGCCGTTCTAATTGTTCCCTTTTTACCGATAAACTCTGCCCCATCTTCTATATCGTGGAGACATTTGCTGACAGCCAGTTCAAGTACCAATGGTGACATTCAAACCACTTTTCTTTCTGGTAATGGTTATAATTTGGATAAAATAAATGATTTTGCTGTCTCTGTCAGCACCCAAATACCAACTTTTATTCACACATTACTTGTATTTTTCTGGAGTATCGGTATATTCATAATGTTTTTTCTTCTCTACCGCTCAGTAAAACAAGTAAAAGCCTTACATAGTTCTGCTTTACCTCTTCAAAATGAAGAACTAAACGCTCTTTATATAGAATGTTTAAACGAAGTGAACAGCAAGCATACCATTCCGATTTATAGTACAGCATTTTTGAAATCTCCTGTTTTGGCTGGTTTCCTGCATCCTCGCATTTATCTTCCAATTCACTTGATTTCAGATTTTAACGCTGGAACTATAAGCTCAACTGATATTCGATATATGCTTCTTCATGAACTGCAGCACTACAAGCATAAAGATATTCTAATTGGATATTTGATAAATACAGTAAATGTTTTCTACTGGTTCAATCCCCTAATCTGGTATTTTCTAAAAAGAATACGACAGGAACGGGAACTTGCCTGCGACAGTGCTGTATTACAATTATTGAAAGAAACAGAATACAAGTCATATGGAAATACACTGATTAACTTTGCCGAAACAATAGCTCTGTCTCCATTCCCTCTTACTATGGGAATCAGTGGAAATATAAAACAGTTAAAAGGACGCATTTTAAATATTGCATCATTCCACCAACCTACTTTTAAACAAAAAATTCGTGGATATCTTATATGCATATTCGTCTCTACTATCATCATTGGATGCATTCCCATACTTTCTGTTTATGCTTCTGATCAGACTGGCTATCATTTTGACACAACCGAAAAGAATATTACTCAGCTAAATCTTTCTTCCAATTTTGGGGACTACACCGGAAGTTTTGTTTTATATGATCAGTCTGCTGATAAATGGAATATTTATAATATGGAGCATGCTTCCACACGTGTATCACCGAATTCGACTTATAAAATATATGATGCATTACTTGGCTTGGAATCTGGAATTATTACACCAGAACATTCCACTTTCACATGGAATGGAGAACCATATCCTTTTAATTCATGGGAAGCCGATCAAGATTTAACCTCGGCTATACATAATTCCGTAAACTGGTATTTTCAGGCAATTGATTCACAGGCAGGTTTTGAAGCCGTAAGAACATTTTTACAGACAATAAACTATGGGAATCAGAATACTGGAACAAATCTAAATCTCTATTGGACAGATTTCTCTCTGAAGATATCACCCATAGAACAGGTGGAATTGTTACAGGATTTCTATCAAAATAATTTTCATTTTGACAGTAAAAATATCCAGGCAGTAAAAAAAGCTCTGCTGCTTTCCACTACTTCTTCCGGTTCTCTTTACGGGAAAACAGGAACCGGGCGTGTCAATGGTAAGGATGTCAATGGCTGGTTTATCGGATACATTGAAACATCGAATAATACTTACTACTTCGCAACAAATATTCAATCCTCTTCTGGTGCAACTGGAAGTCAGGCTACCGAAATAACAGAATCTGTACTTTCTAATCTTGGTATTTGGAAATAAATAAAGAGAACTGATAGCATAATTTCCCGTTATCAGTTCTCTTTATTTCATTCTTCTCTACTGATCAATTCTGCAAATTACCTAACCGGTACTGATACCTCGGTATATTATCAATACCATTATCTAAAATCCTGTTTCCAACATACTGAATCGTTCCATCATCCTGAATTTTCATCGTAAGTTCGTGTGTAATAACAACATCATTACATACAACAGAATCACATACTGCATGAATTGTCAAAACAATGGTTCCATCTTCATTGTGCCTGACTTCTGTTACTTCCGGTAAAGACAAGCCAAAATGTGTTGGTGAATAATTACCACATCCCAATCGTTCCCAGATAAACATATTACTTTGTTCATCGTAGACCGCCCATTCTTTCAATTCTTCTTTTGTAACAGGAAGATATGTCATAATTACATTTTCGAACTCTTCTGCTGGAATTCCCACAACCTCTTTTTCTGCAGTAAATTTTTCTCCATATTTCATTTGATAAAAATATTCATAAAGTCCATTATAATCCAACCCCTGCATATCCTCCGCATTCCAGTTTGAACATAACAGATTGTTTCCCTGATAGCCGAACGTACTCACATATTTTTTTGAATATTCCCGACACTCCTCACTCAAAGGCTTTACCCGGATAATACAACTTCCATCTACAATCTCTGTCACTTCCGGTGGTTCAGGTACGCATAATTCATAACAGAAATTCCCATTTTCAGTATATGCCCATTCTTTTATTTTTGATAGCGATATGTATGTAAGTACAGGCTCTGTATCCTCACTCCAGATCATTTTTGCGGACATCACACTCATTTCTTTTCCATCATAACTATATTCTTTTCTGGTAATTCCACCATCTGTATCTGCTTCATATAAAATTACACTTCCTTTTTCTTCTTGTTCTGCAGATTTTAAAAATTGTTCCATCTTCTGATAATTATCCATAACAGAATAATGATCGGAACCAATGACCGGATTCCCATTTTGTTTGATAATTTCTTTCATCCGATTCATCATTTGCTCAGCAGTGTTCTGATCTGCTTCTTGTATTCCATTATATTCAGAATAAATATCTCGGATAATGCCCATAATTTCTTCACAATCGTTCACAGCTTCCTTTTTCTTGTCTTCATCGATTGGTAGATTATATCCCTTATCCGGATTTTCCATGGTAGTGTTTTTCTGATTCTTCTCATTTTTTACATCTGTGCTGTTTAACGATATCTTACTTTCACAGGAAGTCAGAATCATTCCTATACAAAGTACTAACAAAATACTTTTTCTTTTCATATTGCCCCCTAATTATTACTGTAATTCTCTTCCCACTCTTCTTCTGTTAACCTTGGCATATACCACCCTGCATTTGCATTTTGATCTGAACTGATTACCTTATTTGATAAATACTGGAAACTTCCGTCTTCCATAGGTTTTATCATCAATTCACTGGTGATTGCCTGATCTAACATTCTGATTTCCCATACTGCTTCTATCGTAAGTTTTAATGTTCCATCTTGTAATTTTTCATATGAGATAACTTCCGGATATGGCTCATATGGGAATTCACAATCATATAACCCTCGCGGTCTGTATCTAAAAGTTCTATTATCAGAGTTATAAAAAGTTCCTTTTTCAATCTCGCTATTACTAAATGGTAAATAGGTCTTTATAACCTCTTCAAACTCATCTTTTGGAACTTCATATTCTGCTCCACCATAATTTGCTTCATATGGAACTTGCTTTCCATATTTCATATAATACATTTTTTCATAAAGATCATAAAAATCAAGTTCCGTATAATTCTGGTTATCCCAATTTGTAATCAACAGATTATTAAGTGCATACCCCAACGGCATAACATATTTTCGATTCAATTCCCGGCATGTTTTATCTAATGGCTGCACTCTGAATCCAGTTTCACCCGGTGCTCCATCAAATCCCGGTGGGTGATATTCCTCCAGAAACAAGTATCCTTTTTCTGTATATTTCCACTCATATGCTTCATATTCATCATAATAATTAGCCTGTGGGCTATTATCCTTCCATTTAACCTGACATAATCGAACATTTATCTTTCCATTCATTGACTCTAAATGATATTGTATAATTTCCCCTTCATCAAATACAACAACAATATCTACTGCTGCCTGTTCTTCTTTCTCTGCTGCTTTGCAAAAATCTTCTACTTTTTCACGATTGACCATATCAATCTGATTATCACAATCTACTGCCGCATATCCTTTTTCTTCCAGACAATTGATAATTTTTCTTTTCACCTTTAATGTATTTAACTCCGACTTCTCCTTCATATAAACAAACCGAAAAGTTTGTGCTGTTTTTTTTACTTCTGCATTCATTTCAGATTCTACGGTTTCTTTCTTTTCTTCTTTTTCCGTAATTCGATTTTGTCCGCACCCTGTAAAAACAATAAGAACTATCAATATCATCGCAAATATCTTACATATGTAATAATTTCTCATAAAAATTTTTTTATTCTTCAAAATACTCATCCAATACTGTTGCATCTTTTTTAACAACATAACCACTTCCACCGATTCCTTTC
>ERZ773276.2021-NODE-2021-length-13423-cov-37.617744_pt1 | contig 13423 bp, 8 predicted proteins | sample MGYA00511386_ERZ773276 | MGnify/ENA primary metagenome ERZ773276 (study PRJEB29015, sample SAMEA2737778) | human gut metagenome | biome: human gut; feature: human-associated habitat; material: faeces | place: China | collected 2012 ...
AAAGACTCGGAGTCACTACGTTCATTTAGACAATCTCTTGGGAATAAGACTGAAGGAGAGAAAATAAAATCGGTCGAAGCTTTAGGAGTAAATACTTTACACGAGATAGCTTTGCAGGCTGATGATGAACTAGAGAGAATAGGAAACACAGCTATATCAGAGAAGCAGTTCCGGGACCTTTATGAAAAATATAAGGCAAAATATAACAGATTACTTGTTTCCAATCCATTAGATGAAAACGACTTGAGTCTTTATGTGCCGGATGGAGACAATATTGATTCCTATATCGCAAATACTGATGGCGTGTATGTCGTTGGCAACCAAGTTGTCAAAGTTGATCTTGGGAATGATGTTTCTCAGACTATAGTGAATGCATCTAAAGCTTTCAAGTCCTTAACTAGTAAAACTTTCACCAACTTTTCTGTTTTTAGACCGAACAAGTTTACTCGTGTCTTCTTGCAAGCAAGCATGTCTGATATAAAGGTAAGGGTTCAAATGCATTGTGATAAAAAGATGTGGTATGGTTGGAAAAATGACCCAAGCCATTCTTATTATCTTTATCCCAAACTGAACAATATTGTATACCTAGCACAAGATAGCTATGGTCATGAAACGCCAATCAATGCTTTATCTATGTTCGTCTTTGATAATAAAACCACTGTGAAAGGAAGTTTGGACATTATCCTTGGCAAGATTAATGGTCAACGGATAACAGGTACTCTGTATGCTTGGACAGACTTGACAGCAGAACATGATTCAAACGGAAAGATGATCATGGTCGCAGAGAATGGAGTGATGCATCCAAAATGTTTAGTGGAAAAGGCGCAAATTATAAATGTAGATCTTACCTTCCCAAATTCTTAGTTATATCAGAGATATAGGCTTTTACAACTTAAAAATTGAGAAATATATAGTATATAGTAGATACTTATTAATAACTTTATAATATTTTACATATATGAAACATATATATATTATATTATTCTTACTATTAGTCATAGGTGTTTCATCTTGTAGCGAAGAACAAGAAGAACTAAACAGAAATGACAATAAAGCAAGAATTGAAAACGTCACGGGTTCTAATGAACAGGACAGTGATAGCATCGTTGTAATGCAGGAAACAGACGAAATGAGGGCTCTGCAAAAAGAAGCGAAAGCAAGTCTTCCTATAAAAACTAGAGCAAACTTTAATTACGGAGAGAACTATGATCAATATTTTAGTTCTAATATCTATGCAATTCGAGAAATGCCTCTAACCATTGCCGCTCGTGGCGTTGGAAAGGATGCATCAAGAAAGTTTTTTTATTGTAATGGTAGCAGACAAGAGGTTAAATTGACCAACGTCTCAAGACCATCTGACATAGCACAGCAATTTTATCTTAAAATACTGCCCGCCACCACAGGTATCCCTTATTTGATATATTCTCAAAAGGCAAATACACCTCTCACTGTTGGGCATTACAGAAAACATTCGGATATCAGTATATTAATGTCCAGTTCAGAAAATAGCATACAAAACTCTATGGCAGGATGGGATTTAATAACATCAGAGATCCCCGGATATTTTGCAATACAGAATGAAATGTATTTGGGACAAACAGATACAAAGGATTTCTGGTCAGTTTTTAATTATGCCCTTGAAGTAAATGACAACGATGAGATCCGTTTTGCAAAGTATTCAAAGAAGCCTCAACAAGAGTTTTTAATCATGCCTGTCGCAAGCTTTGTTTTAGAGGATATATCTTTTGATCTTGATAATGCCAAGGTTACTGATGCAAATCCTATAGAAGTCCAATTCACCACTGTAAATAGAAGTGGTAAACAAGAAGTTTTTAGTGATAGTGTGGAAAAAACCGTGGATGATACTTATAAATTTTATCAAAACAGAAGCAATGTCAAGTTCAATCTCACTGATAGGAAAAATATACAGCTCCCAACTGTACTTGCTAGAAAACTTGTAATTCTGAGTAAAGATAATATCAGAAAGTCGTATTATAACGCGGATAAATATCAAATATACCACAACTATTATAAAATAGGAATCAGTGGAGATGCGCCAGCAAAAAGTCTCATAAAAGTAACTGTCCAATTGGCATCATATAATGTAGAAGCTAATTATGTTGCAACCGCTAAGTATAAAGATCGTATCATTAAGTTTTCTGGCATATGGAAAGGATTAATCGTCCCTGATCCGGGGTTGGTTGAACCTGCAATAGTAACTCGATTTTTTAACTGCACAACTGGTGAGGAAATCTATAATACGGAAGCAGCAAAATCATTTAAATTCATAAAGTGATGAAGTATATATCGATTCTTATAATAATCTTAGCTACTTTTCTAGGACTAAGTGCTTGCACAGAAGACGAAGTAAATAAAGATTCCTATTCTGTAGATATGGGAAATATACAAGATGTCATTTTCCAAATGCGGAACAGCAAGCTACAGAATGTTACAGACAAGGGGACTGTACCATCTGCTAGAACTAGAGCTATCGGCTCAAACGGTGTGATAATAGGGAATTCTGATGCCATATTAGGATATTCTTATAAGGCCGGGAACTCAATATTGGGAGATTACAACAATGTAGGCTTCCCTGTAATAGATGTTTCGAAAGTGAAGGGCTACGATCCAACTTACATTACCTCTACAGGCCTGAAAACTGCGACTTCGGAGTCATTCTCATATAGCAATATTGATAATTATCTGAGCAAGTCCCAAATATCAAAAAAAGCATCAAGCGGATTTAGTATAAATATCCTTAAGATTTTCAGTATAGGGAGGAAGCATAAGACGACCCAATTGTTTGCCTCTTATGAACGTGACTCTATCCATTCTGTATATGGAGAGATGAATCTGAAATTAAGCAATAATAAATTTCAACTTTTGGCAACTCAAGAGAATCTACATACCTATACTCAAGGTTTTCTAACAAAATCGTTTATGAAGAATCTGTATGGCAGTACGCCTGCCAATATTTTGAGTCAGTATGGTGATTTTCTAATGACGGGTTATGTTACAGGAGGAAAAGTGACGGTACTTTTGGCTGGGCGATCTTCCTCTAGCGTAAATATAACTGATAAGGAGAAAATGATGGATCAATCTTTCAGCGGCTTTATTGATTGGAAAATCAAGAAAGTCTCTGGTAAAATTAGTTTAGACAGTCTTAGCATCGGGAAAAATAACGGAACAATAAAGGCCCATACTCATTATTTAGATATGAACCAAGGTTACGTCTATACATACGGAGGAAAACAAGGTTTACTTGCAGTAGGGAAGCTCTTGGATATGGACAATTCTGCAATAAACCTTACACCATGGGCTCAGTCTTTGGACGATGAAAATACACATACTTTGGTTGATATTACCGATAACGGCTTACTTCCATTGAGTAGCGTCGTACTTGAGGATAATTATAAGAGGCGATTGGATTATACTTCTGCAGGAATACTTCCAAAAGTTACCAAGCTAGAAAATCCATATATCGAAATAGCTAAATATTATGTAAGATATTCTGATACTTATAAAAAGCCACTGTACAATATTGCAGCAATATTGAATACACGTCAGGGTGACAAGATTATCTTGTGTGACACTTTAGGGAAAGATTTACCTGATGCAGAACTCCTCAAGAATTCAGATAATTCTTTCTTTATGAAAAAAGCAGCAGAGATAGCGCTGAAGATGGAGAAATACTTTGAAATAGAAATCAAAACAAATATCTATGCCAAGTATAATCCTGTACTGCTCAACCCTCTATGTGAAGTTATTGTATGCAACGGTGATAATCTACATTGGTGCAAAGATAAAAACTCTGGTCTTTATTATATATATGATAGACAGAACAAGGTTGCTTTCTCTGTTTATGATGATGACATTGATGGTGATTACACTTTAGACGATTATGGCATTAGAGACTGGTTCGAAAGTAATTGCACAAAGCGTTCAATAAGTATAGGAACTATAACAAGATCTTACAAAATAATTGGTTTGTAAATAATTATGAAATACAGCTATCATGTATTCACAAGTCTAATTCTTGTTTTCTTTTTTCTCTCATGTAATGAGAATAATGTGGAGTTGTCATTAGACACCATTACTCTACAAATAATTGAGAATGGAATATCCGTACCTGAGGAGGGATGTGACACAGCTATAGCCTTTCCTTATGCTGTGAATGGCTACCAAACAAGGATAGATTATCAAGATGGAAGTTCAAAATGGTGTGCTTTAAAGGACAGTATTACTCCTGACAAAAAATCCTCAATCATAAACCTGAAAGTTCTTCCATCGGATACGAACTTATTTGAAAGGAAAGCCATTCTTGTAGTAAAGGCAACAGACGGCAGCGTATATAATATCAAGATATCACAAAGACCTTATCGTTCTGTCTATCCCGAGAAGTTTAGCTATACGATGTCTGCATCTGGAGGAGGTTTGACTGTCAAAGTAAAGGCTAACTGTTCTTTTAGGACAGCATTTGTGTGGAGAATTGACGGATACGGCGATTCTGCTCATATCAGACATGTCGATTGGATACATGGGGACGTGGGCAAAGACATAGAGCCATCAGCCAATGGTGAAGCCACATTACATTTCCACGTTGACCTCAACACTGGTTGGGGAAGAAATACAACTCTTTTATTTCAACATGTCGGAAGTGACCAACGGATTAGGACAAGGAACTTTGAAATACGACAGGAACCAAGAACTTTTCAGGCAAATGAAGAGTATAATATTCCTGTTATGACAGACAGAGACCCTTTAAATGTTGTATTCGGACAAGAAAACGAAAATTTGAATAGGATCAAGAACTTGTCTATAAATGGCTTAGTAGATATGGGAGACATGAGTTATTTTGCCAATTTTGCAAAGAACTATTCTCTGCAAACTATAGACCTCTCAAATACACATTTTGACCGGAGCAGTCGATTTGATGACAAGGAGAAGACAGTCTCTGAAAGAATGTTTTTTGGAAGCATGTGTTCTAATATAGCAATCCCTTCCAATACTGTGTATATAAGAAAAGAAGCATTTGCTAAGTGTAGCCGATTATCCCATTTTACAATACCTCAAACGGTAAGGTATATTGGTGATAGGGCATTTGCGATTTGTGATAATTTAAGAGACATCACAATAATGCATGATTCAAAATTGACAAGCATTGGTGACGAAGCGTTTAATACGGGCTCTGTACTAAATCAGCTGTTTATTCCGTCAACGGTACATAACTTATCTGCCAAAGCTCTTGTCGGTCTCCATACCAAAGAGCTCCATGTAGGATGGACAACGCCTCCTGCGCTAAGTAAAGGCTTTACTTCAAAAGGGTGCACACTCTATGTTCCTAAGGGATGCGTCAAAAAATACAAGTCAGCTAATTTTTGGAAAGATTGTGATCAAATACTTGAAGAACCCTAATTAATAAAAAATAACAAGTCATAGTTCCCCTTCCTTTTGCCTTAAGGATGGGGAATAATCAGAAAGTTTTTTTGAAGATGATGAGAAAAGGATATTTTGCTTTGCTGCGTGTCTCAAAGCTCTCTAAAATCGATGAATTTCCCTTCAGACCACTTACAGACCACATAGAGATCTTAACAGACCACATAGGAATCTAAAATATCATAATAGACAAGAAGTTATCTATACGCTATAGCGTCAAATCAAAAGTAAATGATTATTTTTGTAGACAATATCATTGAAACCGACTCTGCAAAGAGCCGACTTTTTTAGTATGAAGCAATTGATTGGACATGGATAAAAAGGAAAGAGAAGCCATGGCCGTTCACAAAAGAGCATGGCGAGACCATCGCCATGGCCCATCTTCTCATAGCACTTGAAAGGATAGGCTACATGAAGAAACGTCAAAGAATATTTCACCACTAAATAAACTAAGACCGTAGTCTGACCACGGCATGGTCATCATGTGACCACAGTCTGGTCATCATGTGACCGGAGCTTGGTCATCGTCTGACCACAGTCTGGTCAACACATCCATCCTGTGGATGTTCGTGGATGAGCACAAGGCGGAGATTCTGAAAACAAAGTAAGTATATCGTATTCTCACGGACTCACATATATTTTATTATGTGAGACCGTGAGAATGCTATTAAGTTTACACCCCTTCCGGTAACGCATAATCAAACCGGCCACTATAGCGGGTTATCACACTGTTAGGGCGGGTCTTGTATCTTCCTGCATGTATGGTGTAACTTGTCTGCTCGCCGCCGGGCAGCGTTCTGTAAACCTCATAGTCCTCACGCAGCAATGTGTGATGGAGCGTACGGATGAGTCTGCCCATAGGTAAGGGTATTGCCTTCCATGTGATTGCTGTTGAAGTTATAGTCAACGGTAAACCGCTGGCTCAGCAGATATTGCTTGCGACTTTCTGACGGCTGCAAACTCTTCCAAGTGGCATATAGTTGGTCTAACTTCTTCATATTTTCGAAATATTACCGGTTAAAGGTGGCCACTGGCCACCTTTGAACGTATTATTATAACGATTTCATCTTCGTTCTATTGCGTCACGGCAGAATAAAAATCTTGTTCATCTTCACTTCAATTTGCTTGTTACTCAATCTGCTTTAATGTTTAATCTACTCTTGATGACATCCAAAGTGAGCGCATGGCCTTTAACCGTTTCTTTTATTAAGTTCTCATACTGATCCATCAGCTCTCCCCAGTGTCGGCGTTCCTCAAAATGGCTATCTCCTTCCTTAGCATCGCGAATTTGTTCATATTCTGCTTGACTGTAATCTCTGCCGACATGATGGTAAATCGACTTACGGTCTATGGTAAACCGCACTGACAATGGATAATTCTCGGGATTCTTCCTGTTCGTCCGCTTGTCAAGCGTGAGCGAGAAAGTGCAGTTGCGGTCACGAAATGACAGTGCTGCTTTCAGGCGGGCCTGACGCTCGCGCATAATCTCTTCAAGCTCTTCCAAAGAAAGTGACGCAAGACAATTCAGAATCTTCTGCTTTCGTTGTTCGGTATTACTCTTGATGTCCAACAACAGAGAATTGTATTCCATCTGCTTCGCCAGTGGGTAATGCTCAATGTAGAGTTCCGTCACTGAATGATCGGGCATAGAGTGTCCCATGCTCTCAGAAATGTAGTTCATCTCAACACCCGCATTACGAAGGTTCGTAGCGAAAGAATGGCGGCACCATGTTCCACTGGGGCGAATATCCCAGTGAAGACACTCATCGCAGATTCTTATCACACGGTCCTTCACATTAGAGTTCTCCTGTGAGGTCAGCCGCCGAACTGTTTTCTCGTCAGTGGCCCCATTCAGAATCCAAGGGAAGACAGCCTTGTCCATCTCGGGTGTTGCGGCAATATCATGCAGAATATAACGCAGTGGTTCAATGATGGGAATGATAACCTCCGCACCGTTCTCACTTCTCCCAGCGGTCTTTTTACGGTTAAACAAGAAAGCCTTACCTTGTGACTGAAAGTAGAAGTTGTTATACGTGAGTTGGGCTGCATCGGCAAGGTTGAAGCCATTGCAGAGATATTGTACGAGGAAAAGACCAAGTGACTGATGCGCCTTCTCCGTATAGACCTTTCCCCATGCGTCCGGATACTTATGGTCTCGGAAGATATAGTAGAGCTCGGTCATCTGCTCCACATTAAGAAATCGATCTTTGCGTGTTGCCCCTTTCGGGATGTTGACCAACCCGAGGGCTTTTCTGTTGGAGAAAGGGTATTCAGCATTTGACAAATAGCCAAGCCTGACACACTCGTTCCATACCACACGGGCAGTACGGAGATAGATACCTCGGGTCGCATCGGCTATCTTACCGACAATTTTTCCGTTTCTGTTCTCCACGCCGTTCCTCATCCCGTCACTCCATTTCTGCAAGGTTTCAGAGTTGATCTTGAATCCGATTACAGGGGTGTTCCATAGTATCTTACTGAAAGAACGCAGAGCACAAGTATATGACTCTGCTGTGGTGAACCGACCTTCCTTGTTCAGACGTTCGATGATCTGCTCCCATATACCGACAAAGGAGATTTCATCGTTGTCACTCTTGCCCGAAATGGAGGTCTTGATTTGTTCAAGCGTAAGGTCATGTCCACGATTCAGACCAGACAGAATTGTCTTATATTTTTCAATAATTACAGCCCATTGTTGTTGGTCTGTATATTTGGCCGAACGACTCTTTTTAGCATTTGTTACATCTGAAAAATATTGCGGAGTATAACTGCCGCCTATAGGCAGATAGATTGACTTCTTGTCAATCGTAAAACGGACAGAAAGTGGAAATTCATTCGTCCGCGTGCGGTTTGACCGCTTATCGAGAACGATTGAATAGGTACAGTTGCGCTCTCTGCCAGTCATAAAAGAGGTAGCGAGTGTTGCCATATATCTTTACGTTTTAAATTATTTTTATACTTTCTGCGAAAACACGCAGAGATTCGGACTATTTTACCCCATTTTCATAGACGCGAAAACTATGCGAAAACCAAATAGGTTGAGTTTTGGGATATTTTGGAGTCTCATCAACTATCGCAAAGTTACTAAATTATTGAATATCAACCAAATAGCTAATCGTTAAATATCAATAAAACTTAATTTTTCAGATTCATAATCCGGAGGTCGTGGGATCGTGGCCCACCCCCGCTACACTGAAAATCAAGGAGTTGCGACAACGTAACTCCTTTTTTCATGCTCAAAAACGAACACTTTGCGAACACGCATACCCTCAGAAACGCCACTGATACTCAGGTTTATATCATGCTTCCTTTACCCTTCATCATCTGTTTTATATAATATCATTTAAGCTCAAGAATCTACTTAACGTGTTGGCCATAAATCTTTGTATCAACGTAGCCGACGTCATGGAAGATTTTATGCAAGACACACAAGCCATCAGTGAACTCGAGGCTATTTTGAACATTTTGTCACTTCCGAGGCTGTAGTTACGCATTGACACAGATCAATACCTTTTTCACAAAATGTTAATCGGTCATCTGTCACATTTTGCAACGCGTGATTATTTGCGGGAGCCAGTAAAATGGCAAGTGGAAAACTTTAGCTTTCTTATCTAAGCCATGCAGATTTCACGCATCCGTATCCCGCAACGCAGCCATAGCCACCTGATATATTGGTGTATGTAGGTTGAATGAAGGCAAGACCGTGAGTTCCTATGTCATTATTATTTATATCATTGATAGACTTCAGCACCTGATAAAAATCAGGCGAAAGCGAGAACAATTCAACACGATAAGCCGAAGTGTATGGCTGCCCAAGGACACACAAACGCAAAGTTACCGCCTGCGATGTCACTTGGGACGAATCAAATACATACATCAAATGATAGAAGTCATTATTGGTACCAAAGTTGAGTTCTGTGTCAGTCAGTCCGTTAAGCAAAGGCTCAAGACTTGTCTCTATTTCCTCAGACACACAGCTTACAGAGTCGACCGACTCGAAATACTCCATCCCCTTCACCCTTACGGCGTAATATTGCACACCATGCGTTTTGTGAAACGCTACCCTAAATCTTGTATAGTCATCTTCTTTATGGAATATGGTATCCATGGAAATGCTGTCAATGGATGGTGACTTTGGTATTTGTGTCTCCCCCCACGCCTTTGTCAAGTCTAAGCCATCTTGATGACTTGCTGGTTCAACAGACACTCTAACCCTGTCACCAGTCTTGTGCTTACCAATGGCATAATAGGTAAGCACGGGCAGGCCGGAGACATTAGACGAGTCAGCAAACATTATCACGTCTGCTTTGCCGTTTGTTTGGCACGTGACACTTATTGTTGCATGTGAGAGGGCAGGCGTGTTATGACCAGCCGGTTTAGTAACGGAAATCGTTATGGAGATGGTGTCGCTTGCACTTGGAAAGGCGTAGATGACAAACTTGGGGGGCTCCCCTTGACGGATGTCGATGTTGTCACCGCAAGACGTCAGCATGCAGAGCGTGATAAGTATGAAGAATAGTACTTGTTTTGTCATTTCTTTCAGAACTTTATAGTATAACTTACCGATGGGATGATAGGGACGTATCCCTTTGCTTTTGCCGTTATGCTTCCGTCTTTGGCCTGTCTTACTTTGGCATATATGGTGTTCAGATGACAGTAGGCATTATATACGCTGACATTACAGATGGCTTCATGCCCCTTCCTCGTGGTATGCTTGAAATTGAAACCTAAGTCCAGCCTGTGGTAGAGAGGCAGCGACAGGCCGTTGGGCTTACCGTAAATGTAAGTCAGTTCATGATTGTCGTCATCTTCAGGCATCCGTGGGTTAACGGCAGATGCCGCAGGAAACGACACGCGATTACCGCTCTTCAATGTCAAGGCGACATACACCGAGATCTTCTTTGTCATTGTGTATCGTATTGTCGTATTCAGTCTGTGACGGTTGTCGAACTGATCGTAAAACCATCCGTCGTATAGCTCAGGGTACTTACGATTAGTCCACGATAGGGTATAAGCCATCTGCGCGGTCAGCCGTCGCATTCGATACCGTGCCTCCATCTCTATGCCATAAGCCTTACCGTGTCCTTGCGTCACATTCTGTTTCCAGAAGGCGGCAGGAGGCTGCAAGCCCATCCAGTGGCGGTATTGCAGCAGATTGTCTGAAAATTTGAGATAGCCTTCAAGGGAAAAAGTGAACCCTAGGCTAACCTGCGTATATATTCCAGCGGCAACCTGATGTGATCTAACGGGTGGAATTACGGCTGTGGACGGCGCCCAAAAATCAGATGGTATATCGAGAAACGTGCTCGCTATGCGGTGAATGCTCTGCGACATGTGGGTATAAGATATCTTGAATGTCAAGGGAATCACCGGGTGCCAGCGTATCGACAGCCTCGGGTCAAAAGAGTGGAATGTCTTGTCTGACACATGATAGAATGTGCAGCTCGTACCCACGTTGGCGTTAATCCAGCGGTTTAGCACAATGTCGTCCTCTGTGTACAACTGAGCTTCAATAGAGGACATTTTCGTGTGTCCCGACACGTCAGTCGTATCAACATGCTCGTTTGAATCTCCAAAATAGAACGATTGCATCACGGTCTGAGGATAAAACCAGTGTTTCGTGAACGCTCCACCAAAGCGAAAGGTATGCTTAGGGTGCGGAAAGAAAGTGAAGTCGGTCTTTATTCCGAGGTCAAGCATCTTGGTTTTGTTGTGCCTAATGTCAAGACTGTTACGAAGCCGGATTTCTGGCTCAGGGAAATAGATGTCATCCTCACTCATGCTCTGGTTGGTGTAACTGTAAGAAGCTATGAATGACGTGCTGTTTGATAGCCGGTTAGAAAGCTGGAAGTCGCCTGCCAAGGTTGCGTTAAGATTGCCCCAGCGAAACTTGTTGTCTGTCGTAGTCTGATAGTCATACCAAGCGTCCTCATCCTTTATTCCATAGTTGTCCATACCGGAATACAAACTAAGCCACAGTTTGTTGTTACGGCTGAGCAGATGCGTCACTTTAGCGTTGAAATCGTGAAACGCATAAGTGAACCTGAATTTACTTCCATCGTTCTTTGAGTGGTTGATTATTGCGTATGTCGGCAACAGCAAGAGGTCTATCCAACTCCTTCTCAGCGCTATGTTATAAGATGTTTTGCCTTTTTTGATCGGCCCCTCAAACTGGAGTCTTCCGTCTATGAGTCCTAAAGAGAAAGAGCCGTGATGCTCTGTCATGCTGCCGTCTCTTGTCCTGACATCGGTGATGGATGAAACGCGTCCGCTGTATCTTGCAGGGAAGCCAGACTTATAGAAATCAACGTTCTTGATTATGTCTGCGTTGAAAGCGGAGAAAAGGCCAAGAGAGTGGTTGACCTGATAGATTGGCGTGCCGTCGAGCAAGAACAGATTCTCATCCGGACTTCCGCCATGTACGAGAAGTCCACCGGAGAGCTCCGTACCTTGTGCTACCCCGGAGGTACGCTGCAAGGTCTTTACAAGATCAGGCGAGCTGAGTAGTGAGAACTCTGTATTGATGTCCTCTGGCCGTAGGGTCAACTTTCCTGTTTGAGTAGTATTCAGTGGTGAGTTGAGATCTCTGCTTACTACGACCTCACCGAGTTCCATTGAGCCTTTGATGACGAGGTCATGCCTCGTGTCTTTCTTGATATTTATGCTGAAATTCTTCTGTCTTTGTCCGAACCACGACACGTCTAAAACGTGCACGCCTTGGGTGAGTATCAGCGTATAAACGCCCTGTTCATTGCTCAATGTTCCGGTATGTGATACTTTGTCATAAATCGACACATTGACCAACGGCTCACCAAGAGAGTCCCGCACAATGCCTTTCAAGACGTGCCTTTCTATCAAAGACTTTGCCGTAACCGTTTTTTGTCCTTGGGTCAGCAGGATATTCGAGCCGTGGACACTATAGTTGATGCCACTCTTTCTGAATACTTCATCGAGAGCCTGACGGAGAGTTAATGTCTTAATGTCACGTCCGTTGTAAGTGATGCTAAGGTTAAGGTCTGATTTGTAGAGGAAATGTACATGATGAATGCTTTGCAGCCGAAGCATTTCGCTGTAGACGCTGCTTGTCTGCGCCGATAATTTCAGACAGCAGAAAAGCAGAAGGATATAAAGCACGACATCCCTCATCTTTTGGTTATCTCTATGCCGAGAGTAGCCTCCAACATGTCTATCGCCTCATTGATATTATGTGCCTCTATCTCTCCTGTCACCATCTTCGTGGTATCGCTCGCTGTCAGACTGACTCCGTAAAAGTCAGACACTTTTCTGATTGCTGCGTTGACAGGTGTATGGTCAAAATGGAAAACAACGGTTCTCTTTTTGGTTTTGACAGTGTCGGCCTTTGCCTTTGACACAGTATCGGGTATTACTCTCTCGGGATGGGGTGACGTTTGCGGAGAGCCGTTGCCAATGCTTCTTACGACAAACACGGTGGCAGCTACTGCCATGACAGCCGCAAAGGCAATGGATGCAGCCACGAGAGGACGCTTGCGTGAGCCTGACTGTGTGATGCCAGACATGCCCGTAAACTCTTTCCACGCTGTGCCAACATCCTTATGTCCTGTCTTAAAGTGGTCGACTACAAATTGCAGTTCGTCTTCCTTATTCTTTCTCATGTCTTCGTGTTTATCGTTATTAAAAGAATATCATAACATATATCTCATGCGCCTTTCCCCTAAGAGCACGATAAGCCTTGTAGAGATGAGACTCCACGGTCCTTACGGAAATGTTAAGACTACTGGCTATCTCGACATTCTTCATGCCATCACGTTTACTCATGAGCAATACTTCACGGCGGATTTGCGGAAGAGAGTCGATTGCTTTCCACAGTTTTGCCTCCCGCTCACTTAGCTCGGACCAGTCGTCGATATCTTCCGAATGGATGGCAGAATCATCAATCTCTGTTTTAATGCTCTTATAGTGTGCCACATCAATACTTTCATTCCTCACGATTTGATACAGGTAATGC
>ERZ773276.2023-NODE-2023-length-13413-cov-32.876479_pt1 | contig 13413 bp, 10 predicted proteins | sample MGYA00511386_ERZ773276 | MGnify/ENA primary metagenome ERZ773276 (study PRJEB29015, sample SAMEA2737778) | human gut metagenome | biome: human gut; feature: human-associated habitat; material: faeces | place: China | collected 2012 ...
GTCCACAACACCGGCTAAGGCCGTTGTTGCGCCAAAAGTCTCACTTGCCTGCTGGGGCAGGGGGAAAAACGGTCGCAACTCTCTGTTTTATCACTTGAAAATCCAACAATCATGAAAGGAGGAAGAACGGTTATCTGTAAGGTCAGGCTGACGCCGGAGGAGCAGCAGCTCTTTCAGAAGAAGGCTGAGAGCTATGGCGGAAACATGAGTGCCATGGTGCGTGAGGCTGTCCGGCTCTTGGATGACAAGAAAGTAAGAGGGCGAATCGGCCTGATGGTGTCTATGATTTCTTTTTACAAGACGTATCAACAGCAACTCGCGTGGTTAGGCGGCAACTTCAACCAAAGCATGCATCGGGCTAATGAACTGGCCATTGCCGGTGAGCTGTCGACAGATTACTTCCGCAACGTTCTGATGCCGAAAACGAAGGAGGCTATCACGGCCATCCACACCATGAAGGCTGATCTTGACAATGTTCACAAAAACATAGAAAAGCAACAATGATTATCACTATCCTCCCGTCGTCCACAACTTTTCACGCCGTTGCCTATAACGAGAAGAAGGTCGAGAAAGGTCTTGCCTCACTGATGGAAGTCTCCAATATGGACGGCCTCCGGCAGGAAGCGTATTCTGCGGAAGCCTTTCGTGAGTACTTCGAGTTGTACTCGGCCAGGAACACACGCATTCAGAATACACAGTTCCATGTGGCGGTAAGCTGCAAGGGAAATGAATACTCGTATGAGCAGCTGCTGGACATCGCGCACCGCTATCTCAAGGAGATGGGGTATGGGGAGGAAGGTCAGCCGCTATTGGTCTATGCTCATACGGACACACCAAACAACCACATCCACATCATCACCAGTCGTGTGGCTCCTGATGGGCATCGTATCTCGGATAAGTTTGAGAAGAAACGCAGTAGGGAGGTTTGTGAGCGTATCATGCAGCAGTACCAGTCGCAAGCTTCCGGGCAACATATAGATGGTCAGCAGACGGGCAGTGAAAGCTCGAAGGAAGAGGCATGGAAAGAGGCTCTTACATATCGCTATACCTCCAAGGCTCAGTTCTATGCTATCATGGAGAGTATGGGCTACGACTGCAAGGAAAATGAGGAGGAGTTTTCTGTCTGCTTTTACAAAAACAGCACGTGCCAGGGTAAGCTGAACCTACAAGAGATACTTCGTCATGCGGTCAAGGACAACCGTCCGGATAACAGGCGTCGTCAACATCTGCGCGCCATCCTGCAAAAGTACCGTAATCTGTCTGCCAACAAAGAAGAGCTGGCTGCTCATATGAAGAAGAAGTTTGGCATCAGCCTTGTGTTCGTCGGCAAGACGGACACACCTTATGGTTATATCATAGTTGACCACAAGAACAAGGCTGTATATAAAGGTGGGGAGTTTCTTAGCATCAAGGAGCTGCTCCAGTTCGAAGATGCTGCCACTCGCTTTGCCAAGGTTGAAAAAAACATCGACGAGCTGCTTGCCGATAATCCAAAGCTCACAACAGCAGAAATTAACCGTATTCTTTATCGGCAATTTGGTACTCGCATCCACAAGGGTTCAGTATCGTGGAGTGGGGAGGCCATTCAGTTACGCCCGGAAGTTACGGAACAACTGCGTCAGAACTATCTCATCAGCAGGGGCATCAGCCCATCATCACACACCCCTACAAACAAAAATCCCCTGCCGCGTCAAGGAGACAACAGGGGAAGTAGTGCTAATATTCAGCGTCCTATGGCCGATGACGGGGGTGCCACAGGCGCTAACCGTGAATGGGAGTTGAATGGCAATATGGATATGTCAGTCGATGACGAGGAAGCACAAAGAAGAAAGTGGAGGAGGTAATTTTAAAATTGAAGTTTCCCGTTATTGCGGGAAACCTTTCATACTCCCTGACATTGCCGTCAGTCCATCGCACCTTATAATGTTTCATCAACTCTACCCCTGAATGATAATCAGGCTATGTCTACATCTCACTGTAAGGTCCAGTTCGCGAATTATGAAACGGGAGTCAACCTTTACTGAAAAGTACCTCTCAAAGAAACAGCTTGGCCAAAGTAATACAAAACTTCTAAAATATATTAAAAGTTAAGTACTTTTTTGCCTTACATATTGTGTAAGCCAAAAATTAATTGTACTTTTGCAGCAAAATACACAACACTAAGTGTTATTCAAAATATAAAGAATAAATGGACATAACATTCCAGGACAAAAAACTGAAAAAGTATGCCGAAGATTATAAAAAATGCGTCAAGAAATTTGGGCTAACAAGAGCAGATCTGTTCATGCAGAGGATTGGCGACCTCTATGATGCAGAAACGTTGGAAGATGTCCGAAACCTTCCCGGGCATTATCATGAATTAGTCAAGAACAGAAAAGGGCAATGGGCCTGCGATTTAGACGGACCATATCGGTTAATCTTTACTCCGCAGGAGAGACCAATTCCAACTGATGCTAACGGAAAATATATTTGGATAGAGATTCAAGGTGTTGAAATAATAGAAATTACTAATTATCATGGCAAATAAAGAAAAATTCATCCCAGCAATAGCAATTCATCCGGGCAAAACTCTTGAAGAAAAACTCAAGGAAATGGGGATGAGTATTAAGGAGTTTGCCGTCAGGACATCGAAACCGGAGAAGACTGTCTTCGCTGTCATTAACGGGAAAAGTTCAATTACCTCAGACATGGCAATTGCATTTGAGAGTGTAACTAAGATCCCCGCACGCTTCTGGCTTAACAAACAACGCCATTACGACGAGTATGTTGCTAGAGATAAGCAGAAGAAGAATCTTGCTGAGGAAGCCGAATGGGCAAAATCTTTCCCATTAAGCCAAATGCAGAAACTTGGGTGGATACCTAAAGTAAAGACTGATGGGGAAAAAGTAACGGCCATGCATTCTTTCTTCCAAGTGAGTTCGAGAACAGGATGGGGAGCTTACTATCTTAACAGGCAGCTTAAAGTTGCTTTCAGAATATCGCTTTCAAGCACTAAAGATCCGTATGCTGTTTCAGCCTGGCTTCGAGAAGGCGAGATACAAGCATCGGCTCTGAATGTTGACAAGTATTCTGAAGCAGAATTAAAAAAATCCTTGCCAAGAATGAAAGAATTGTCAATGGAACAGCCTGATGACTTTTCTGATAAATTGCAACAAATTTGCATGCGATGTGGTATAAAGCTCATCTTTACGCCTTGTATTCTTCATGCGCCTATCAATGGCTCTACAAGATGGATTGGCGATAATCCATGCATACAGATGTCCGACAGGTTTAAAAGAAATGACATTTTCTGGTTCTCTTTCTTTCATGAAGTTGGACATATTCTGCTTCATGGTAAAAAAGACATTTTTTTGGAGTCTATAGACTATGATGATAAACAGTTGGCGAAAGAAGAAGAAGCGAATGAGTTTGCCTCAAAGCTTCTGTTGAGCCCAAAAGAAGAGGACGAGATTATTAAAAACGGTGACTTCTCTAAAAAGAGCATTTGTTTCTATGCAGACAAATTCAAGACCCACCCAGCTGTTATTCTTGGAAGACTACAGCACGAAAAAAGAATTGCATACAATAAATTTCAGGACTTAATAGTAAAGATAGATTTCACGGATTCCACCAGTTTACAATGAAGTGAAGATACTATATCAGACTGTACTCACAGGACTCAAAGGGAAAAGCTCGACAGTAAGCCTAAATAATAGCTGCTGCCGGGCTTTTTGGCAAACAGAAGAAGTTTTTACATATGTTGGTAGGTGCAATTTCTTATCAGAATTGCCTATCTACCTATCAAACTTCAATCATTTGTCACCTTTGTCAATTAGATTCCAGAAGCAGACAGGAAGCAGCGTGGAGTGGGGTCCCCATCCGACCACGCCCAGAAGTTACGGAACAACTGCGCCAGAACTATCTCGTCAGCAGGGGCACCAGCCCATCATCACACACAGCTACAACCAAAAATCCCCTGCCGCCTCAAGGAGACAGCAGGGGGAGGAGTAGTGCTAATGTTCAGCAATCTACGGCCGATGCCGGGGGTGCCACAGACGCTAACCGTGAATGGGGAATTGAATGGTAATATGGATATGTCAGTTGATGACGAGGAAGCACAGAGAAGTAAGTTGAGATAATGATAAGAACAAACAGAACACGCGCTAATTTTTATATTAGTTTGCCTCATTCTTGAAAGTCTTCTACAAACGGAACTGCATCTTTTTGGAATACAATTTCTGCAAGTGGTAGAACTTGATTATCTATAATCCTTCCTGAGTAAGTTTGTTTCAGACAAGGCTTTCTTTAACGATAAATCTTCATAAATCTTCAGCGTTAACAGAATTATCAGATTCAATATTCTGAAATATGCGCGCCTATGTTCCGCATCAGAAGCACCAATTGCAGCACCATGCATATATCTATTACGCAATGCCGGACCATTAGTGAATTTTTCGTTATTTAAGTAATAACTAAAATAATCTTGCTCAGAGGGTGTTAACAGATGATTATCTTCAACAAGCCAACCTCTTTCTACCATTACCAATATAGATTTTTGGATAGCAGAATCGTAGTACCAGTAAGGACATGCTTGATATTCATAAAGTTGCTTCAGTAGAAGAATGTCCTTTGGTTTTTCAACTCTTATTGTTCCATTCTCCGATATAGAAAGGTATCCAGTATTTCGCAAGTAATTTAGATAATTTTTTTGATAATCCTTATAATCATTGAAGTTAACCTCGTTCTCATTACTTATCAAATCAAAAAAACAAGGATAATTGGCATCCTTATAGGGATCAACGTATGTCAGCACACACTGGTCACTAAAGAACAAATAAAACAAATTCAATAGGTCTGTCGGTTTTCCTTTTATAGCATAATATTTACGTTTTATGGAACTTGGTATTTCTGTTAACTTCATTGGCGACATTATTGACAACAGTTCCGGATCTATTTCGCCATTCTCAGCATATAATGTATATTGGCGAATAATGTTCTCCATTAATGGCAATGCTACTAAACATTTTTGTTTCAAGGATTCTGTATTCTTTGCGAACTCAATGTTTAAACTTTTATATCCAAATTTATCAAACAAATCTGTCTCATAAAATTTTGTTAGCATATTTTCTATTGTGCGACCATCTCGTCCAAGTACATTCTGCATTGCTTCTATCTGTAACCAAGACAAAGTCTCCTTAAAATTGAAAGAGATGCTTTGGGGGTATGTATTCTTAGCTGACAACCCAAAGGTGCGCTCTATAGCTCCCCTCTCGGATTCCTTTGAGATTAAAGTAATAAATCCAAGGCGTGTCGTCATTTCAAATACCTGAGCACAATAGTTCATTAAACCAACAGGGTCCTGATTCAACAGAAAATTACTATTATATATAAATGTAGGGTTATGCCCGTTTTCAAGTATTGCATCTTTTATTGGTGCATTCTTATCATTAGACATACGTACAGTATAATTTGTCTTCATGACATTACCACCAGATAGGATATGCTGATTCTCTTCACGTTCTCTACGTAATGCTTTGAGCCGAGTCTTGTCTGAGACTTTGAAATCAGGCATATTCTTGGCATAAGCAATAAGTCGAAGATAATTTATATTAGCATTAGGACGGTCGATATATTCGCTTAAAATGGCATCCTTATCTTCTATACTCAAAGTTGCTGGTATATACAGTTTACTTCTGGAGTCTGAAAGTTTATTATCTTCCACATAACAACCAAGAAGCCATTCAGCAGCATGGACATTCTTTCTTAGAAGTTCAGCTAAAACCTTACAGTTGCTTTTTACAAGCCTTTTGCACTCTAAAATATCTCTTAATACATAAGGCTTTTCCACTAATAGTCCTTGTAACACATCCTTACTTATAAGGTTCTTGATGTCATATTTATCAATAGCCTCCCAAAACACCTCTGAATATATTTCAATTAAAGATGAATATACTGAAAGTAAAGACGTAGAAGTTAAAGAACTTAGATATTTTGCAATCGAAGATGAATATCCAAGAATCTCCTTTCTCTTTTTCTCATCCCATTTATCCGAATATATCCCATTCTCAACGAACAACGTAATTTCGTACATTTCCAGATAATCATTTATATCTGAAGGATGTCTACCTTTGGAGTATTCGTCAACTACACCTTCTGCCATACTCATATAATATGATAGACTTAAATCCTCCTTAGAAAAAAAACGTACTCTATCTTGCATAGTTGTTTTCTTTATAATTATAATATATTATGTTATGATATTAGCTACCAAATCCAATACAATACCTCCCAAAATTCTCACTTCAAAACGTCCATTTCCTTAAATGCTGAAAAATCTCGTTCCATCGAACGTGTACTCGCTGACAAAGTCTACAACATCAGTTGTGCGGTGAATGAATGAGATACTTTGATAAGATTGATGATTTTCTTTGGAGATCAGGGAGGCCTTTGACAATTGAAGCATTATCTCCGAAGTGAAACCATCCGAAGCCTAGGCGCATTACCACAAAAACGCTCGATGACGTCAATGGGTAGTTGAAAAGCTTCTGACAAATCTATGTTCGTATAACCTAACTCTGTTCTGAAAAGTTGGTAAGCCTGATAGAAACTTTGAGGTATATCCATAAACACGTCGCATGGTTCTTGCTTCTTGTAATGATGACGGCTCAGTTCTATATTAATATATTTATATCTAGCATTGTCTATGCAATGTAGCGACCATGCCCGTCTTACAATGGCAGCCATCGATGTGAGCCAATGCAACTTCAATGGCATCAAGCTTGTTAAACGAAGGCCATCAAGAGAGTTGCGAATTTCATTTTCAGGCATCAAAAATTCGGAGGCAAACCGGAAAGCTTCGTCCTCCTTATCTCTATGCTCGGGTATGGCGAACTCTCTAGAAAGATGCATTACAATATGTCCTAACTCATGCGCTATGGTAAGACGCTTGCGGTCATTGGTGAAATCTTGGTTTATCACCATCACTGGTATGCCCTTATCAGTAAGGAAGGACACTCCGTCAAAACTCTCCGTACCATACCTTTGTTCCACAATGATAATACCATATCTCTCCAGTATGTTACAAATATCTTTGACTGGTCCTTGATAAATGCCCATATATCTTCGAGTAAACTGAGCAGCATATTCAGGACTATAATCATCCTCTAGGTCAATCGTCTTAAGTGTAAAAGTGGGGAACTCTACAGATTCTGCCATCTGATCAACAATATACCCAATCAGTTTATTGGATTTGTCTATATCGTCTTTTGTCTTTTTGCTCATTCCTGCTTTACGTCTATAGTGAGCATTTTCTACATTATTAGATATGGAAAGAGTGTAAAAGCCTTCAGGGAATCCTAAACATTCTATGATTCTCTTTAAAACCTCATCCGAAAGAATCCCAATTCCTTTCTCAAATTTGGATAAATTTGATTGAGATAAACCTACGATACGAGAAGACAGCTCTTTTTGGGTGTATCCTCGATATTCCCTTGCAAAAGTCAGTTGTCTTGGACTAATATTCATATCGCTCATGTTATTATTTTATAATATATGTTTTGAGTTGTCAGGCTTATGAGATTATTACTCAGCTTTCTTGACAAGTGGCTTAACTCCTTTCTTTACGGAGACACCTCCAGTAGGCTGTGTTGGTACAAAATCTAACTCGGGAATAGTGTTGTCTTTGATACCTTCCTCGTCAATGGTCCACTTTACCTTCCCTTCGTCTATATAAATGATACGGGGATGCACAATAACCCCAAAATCATTAGTTGTGTAACCAAAAACTAAAATAGGCGAGTTCCCGTCTTCATCGGGTCCAAATAGATTTCCCTGATATTGATTTTCAATACTAGTCGCATTCACAGTCTTTATATTCATTGGCATGCCATTCCTATCTAATTTTTTAAATAGGACCACATAGCCTTTGATATAAAGTAGCAATCTCGCATATTTTCCACGTTTGACACTTTCGCCAAACTGTTTACGCCAGCACTGCATAACCTTTGACTGAAGGATGACAGCTGCTTGAGTTCTAACTCTGTCTTCAGGTGCAGTCATACCTAACTCCTTTTGATACAAAGGTAAGGCTTCTTTAAACCCCTTAAATAACTTATAGATATCATCTCCCAGATCAAATTTGCATTCATCCGGGTTGATTACTCGTTTTCGTTTAGCTTTCTCTGCTAGAAAGCTCCTATTTACGTTAAAATCATTATTTGTCATTATTAAAAAATCATTTATTGATTGAACAACTTTCGAGAATTAATTCCCGATGCAAAGATATATATTTTTTTCTAATTATTGTGTTATTTGCTATATATTTTTATAGAAAAATTGTATTGTATGCTTATTTCGGATTGCGGAGTACATTTTACGATTATTTCAAGGTAATCCACAAGACCTATTTCGGAGTAGGCGGGGCAAAAAAAGTATTTTCATTGTTTTGGGCCATATTATGGAGCAAATTGGAGAAGTTGTAGTAGAGGTTACCCGAAGCGAACCTTATTTCTAAGCAAACTTGGTCCGTTACTAGGTGATGTGGGTGGGCTGGGCTGATTTCACCAGTGATGTAGCCTGCTATACCATCAATAAAGGGCTTAGTGTATGCGGTAAGACTTGAGAGGATAAGCAAACCGTCATTGTCCTTAACGTGCTTCAGTCACTTGACATATTGCCTACTGGTCGGAGTCACGATCAGAAATCGTCATCCCCGTTTCAATGTCGATGAAGCAGTTACCGTCATTGATGTTGATAACAAGGAATATAGTGCTTTCGATGACATGGATAAAGAGAACCTCGAAAAGATATCTGAGATTATCAATCAGATCCTTGAGTAGCGGCGGATTCTTGTTGCCAAGTCGAGGCATTAAAATAGCCGCTACTTTCAGTCACCATACTGACGGTACCAGCAGTTTCTACTTCCAATCAATGTTTATACGTATCTGTCGCCCATCATCTGCTGTGCTGTTCTGACGGCACGGAGATAATCGCCCATACGGAGCTCCGCGTCCCTGACACTGAAAAGATGTTCGTCAAAACCGGTAGGCAACCATTCCTTGTAGCTTTTGTATTCTTCCTCATCCTCCTCTGGATTGGCAAGAATGTCAAGGAGTCGCTTGTATCCGTAAACCCCTCCTACATCATCCGGTGGACAGGCGTTCTTGCCACTGATAACGTATGGATCTGGGCAACTGCCTGCAGGATAACGATGGGTCTCAACGAGACGGACCTCATGCCGCCAGTCGTCGCCGAGGTCATACATATACGTCATCGTGTCGCCTTTCTTCTTAAGCACGTCGCCGAGGGTTACCTCTGCCCAGTCCACATAGCATTCGTCGTCATCTTCGGCTTTCCATCCCTCGTAATAGTCGACGGATTCTTTTTTCGCGTAGGTTGTATGCCCACATTCGAACTCCTCTTTATGATAGCCTACCCATCCCATGACACGAAGGATGACTGGACCAAGATGACAAAGACGGATGTTTGAAGGCACACTGATACGACGATTCACCTCGATAGGTGATTCCAATAGCGTGACCTTCAACACAAACTCCCGTGCATGTTTCCTCTTGTCATAGATAAGAGGAATATGTTCAATATGTTTCTTCATTTAGCTAATAATATGGCACTGATTCAGTGGTTATGAAATGAGTGGTACCATAGCAATATGTCAGTTGATGACGAGGAAGCACAGAGAAGGAAATGGAGGAGGTAAAATGCACAAAATCAAAGAGGTGCGTGATCGGTGAATTTTAAATGATATGACGCTACCTCTCTCCAAGAGTCATGCATCAATGATGACGAACCGTCCTTTGTACATTTCGTAGTGGTCTGTGGAAGTGGATGTCTTCACGTCCATTGACCGGCCGTCAGGGGATATTTTTACTATCTTTTTAATCCCAACTTCATTGTCGCGGGTAAACAGAAGTCCGTGGGCAATGCATCCGCTGTCATTGGATTGTATCTCCCAAAGTCGCAGTGGTGACGGATAGAAGAGATTGGAAACTGTGATAAAATATACATCGTCAACGTACAGCAAGTCTACAACTCCGCAACGGGCTCTCCTGGGTCTTACTGAGAATTTGGCATAGCAGCTGCCGTCAAACCAATATTTCTCTCCATTGATTTTTGTTACCTCATAGATGCCGTCACCGCACTTCTTTACCTTGCATTTTTCAAATATCTTCTCCACTTTGTCAGCATCGACATAGCCCAGGAAAAGTGACCGGGCTTTTATAGTCCATTGTCTGTAATCCGACTCGTATTTCTCCAGTAGCTTCTCAGCTTCGCTAAGATCATTCACTGGCAAAGGTTTGTCATCAGGGGATGGCTGCATGTAAAGTCCACCGCATTCTCCTTCACAGATTACCGCTCCATGCTCGCTGCGTTTAATGATACGGTATGTCTTCCAACCGTCCTCCTCGTGGAAGAAGAGAATTTTATCCCATCTGAGAATGTTGTAAAAGGGAAAGGGGAGGACTTGGGCAATGTCTACAGATGAATCCTCTCCGATAAATCTCGACCGCAACCTGAAATACAACTTTTCATTATAGAATGCAACGGGGAAGCCATTGATACGGAATGTGTTTGGCCACGACTGGTACTTCATTCCGTTATACAGGTCCAGGAAGAAAGTCCTCTTGCCTCTCACTGTTACGATTCCGTCACGGCTGGTCTCCAAGTTACGGTACTCACAGGGAAGGATAATATTCCCGTGGCGGTCGGCGACACCCTTCAATCTGTTCTTTTCCGTAACGATGGGGTAGGCATTCTGAATGGCTATATCATCCTTCTGCTCACGATGGTCGGCAACCAAATCCAATTTTCCGTCTTCCGGTTCATCATTGATTATGGGTGCTCCTACAAACCGTTGACTTACGAAAGGAGGGACTTTGTTTATCTTGGTCGTAAACAGTCTGACCGTCTTGTTGTCATAGCCGTTAAAGAACAGCTGCCAGTCTCTGTCGTCGGATGGCAGGCCGAAATTCCAATAGTTGCCGACATTGTCGAGGATAACGCAACAGTCCTTGTCCTTGGCGACTCGCAATCCCCTGCCTACCATCTGCAGGTGCTTGGCAAGTGACAATGTAGGACGGGCAAGCTGAATGAACTCTGCGTCCGGTACGTCAAAACCCTCTGAGAACAGATCCACTGATACGAGCACTTGGATGGCACCGTTCTTAAAGGCGTCAATTGTCTTCTGACGATCCAGTTTCGGTGTCTGGCTGCTCACAGCCGCTGCCTTGATGCCCATGGAGCAGTAGTAGGCGGTGATATTCTCGGCATGGCTGATATTCATGGCGTAGACAAAGCCCTTACGGTCGGAGGCGTAACGTTTGAACGAAGTATAAAGGTGTTCTATCGTCTTCAACTGATTGTACTTTCCGTCAAGTTCTTTGGAGTCGTAATCACCGTCTGCGCCATGTTTCCGGATCGACTTGATGAGCTGTAAGTCTTCGGCATCCTCCTTGATAGTACGATAGTCGTAAAGGCTCAACCGTCCTTCGGCCATGAAGTCGTAGATGCTCTTCGACATAAGAAGCGTGTCGAACAGATCAGTAAATCCTTCACCACTCAACCGGTAGGGCGTGGCGGTAACGCCGAGCTTCTTAGCATCGGGGAAGGCTTTCATCAGGAAAGAATAGGTTCTGGCAAGGGCATGGTGGGCTTCGTCAATAACAATCAGAGATGGGGTAGGAGCATCTCCTTCATCAAAGTGCCGGCTGAGCCACTGCACGGATCTAACCTCTACCAAGCTCATCTCTTCCTTGCTGAGATACAAGGCCAGGGTGTTCCGGATTTGCGTAACGAGTTCACGGCGATGGGCGACCATCCAGACGGTTTTACCCTCCGAGACGAACCGCTTGGCGACATCAGCAATAACATGGGTCTTGCCGGTGCCGGTGGGCATCTGCACCATCACAGAGCGAAAAGACTCAAATGCCTTCTCTATTCTGTTGACCATATCCGCCTGATAGGGATAAAGATGTATTGTGCGCTCTTCCGCCATAAATTTTTATCTTACTTCTATGATAAAACGAATGCCATAGGGTATTATTGTGTAACTAGAATATCGGACAATATCTGTACTGTTTGCCATAGATTTTGAATATTATTTGCCGACCTCCATTTTTAAGAACGTCATTTCCAAAACATGTTTGTTCTTGTGGTAACCCGTCATCTTATATATAATCTGACTTTCTTCCGGATCCCACAAGAACAAGGAACGAGGATGCACACCATCAAGGCTCTTGCCGGGCAGTATCCTGTACCACCTGTTAACCCATTCACCATTATAGCGTGAACAGATATAAGATTTTACAATTTCACCTTCTCGCCAATCATTGATAAAACGTGGCAACCATGGATATCTTTTTACACGAACGTGTATCACTTTGTCGTTCTCGACAATCTCTTTCAATGTGTTGTAATACGTTCCGTCCTTATCATCTGTCTCATGCTGGCTGCCCTTGGGATAGAAGAGTATTGTATGCACGCCTTTGGCATCAAAGTAGTAGTGGGGATGAACATATTCCACGTTGAGACCCTTGAGTGTCATCTCATAAGCCAGCTGCTTACGGGCACGCTGTCTCATCTTCTTTAACTTCTGCCAGATTTCTTCGTATGTCATTACTGTGCTTTAATGTCTATTCTTGATGATTGAATGTATGGTTAGCTTAGGTAACCACAGCAGGTTTTCTGCCGGGGATAACCAAAAGAACTGGGTGATATGGCGAACCGCCCTCATCCCTGTCTCTACGGAATGCTTCCATCCTCCTTGTTGCTCCTTACGACCATACTTGCCAAAGTTACCATATCTCAGGACGATAGTCATGATCTTATCCACATAACGCTTATCAGATTCGGTCAGTGAATACGGAAAGCAAGCCGCATCCATACCAAGCACTTCTGTCAGCACAGCTCCAAAAGCCTTGAATGCACTCAACAAGCCAAGTTTGTCAAGTTTAGCCGTCAACTCTGGTACCACTATCTCTTTGTGTTTGACCTCAAAGAACAACATCCAGTCGATAAACTGCCGCAAAGCTATACCTTCTTTTAAGAAGTGGTGGTAGATGTGAACAAACAGATAGATGGCATTGAGCGTTGGAGGCAGAGTCGGCACCCCAACACCATCTATCTCCACATGGTCGAGTATATCATCGAAATAGCTGTCTATGAGCTCATCCCAATACCGTTGTTTACTCCCACTTGCAAAGACTGCTGTGTGATAGTGCATCTCGAATGGGACTCCATCCTTGGTAAATTCCAAATGTTGACCGGAGTGATCATCTGTTATCGTAACTTCCTTTTCCAATAAAGATTTGGCTCTGTCCCAATCTTTCTTGAACACATAGAAGTCAACATCTCCACTCGTCCGAATCTCAGGCGTTGGATAGTACGATGCAACGGTCTGTCCCTTAAACACAAAGAAGC
>ERZ773276.2032-NODE-2032-length-13391-cov-11.682364_pt1 | contig 13391 bp, 14 predicted proteins | sample MGYA00511386_ERZ773276 | MGnify/ENA primary metagenome ERZ773276 (study PRJEB29015, sample SAMEA2737778) | human gut metagenome | biome: human gut; feature: human-associated habitat; material: faeces | place: China | collected 2012 ...
GAGATTAAAACTCTGTGTCCTCCGTGTACTCTGTGGTGAATCGTATTCATTTCTAAACAGTTCATCGTTCTAAACGTTCCGGCTTACAAAAGTAAATATTTACCTTTTAAGAAGTGTGACCTGACAGGTCACACTTCTATCAAAGTTCCTGAAACACACCTCCTTTTTACCTGTGAGGGCAGTTACCGGTCACCGGGACATTTCCCACTCAGGAAATCTTAAAAAAGATTCTCTGTGGAACTCTGTGTCACTCCGTGGTAAACTTCATTCATCGATTATAGTTCATCTTTTATCGTTAAAACCTCCGCTCCCGTCTATCGCTTTTGCGCCTCTTTCTTATACGCTGTACCTTTGTTTCAGTAAAATCAAAGAACCAAGCGTATGACAAACGTAAAAAGAATCACCCTGATAGCCCTCTGCCTGGCAGCCACCCTGCCCGAAGGCGGATTGTGGGCGCAACAAACCGGAACCTTCGGGCAAATGCAGGCCAGCGACTCGGTGGCAATACCTGCCCGGTGGGACCTGCAAAGCTGCATCGATTATGCTTTGCAGCAAAACATCAGCATCCGTCGCAACAGAATCAACGCACAAAGCACACAGGTGGACGTGAAGACAGCCAAAGCGGCCCTCTTCCCCAGCCTTTCATTCTCCAGCAGCCAGAATCTGGTGAACCGTCCCTATCAAGAGTCGAGCAGCATCATCAGCGGATCGGAAGTGCTGAAGAGCAGCAACAAGACAACCTACAACGGAAACTACGGACTGAATGCACAATGGACCGTATACAACGGCAGCAAACGCCTGAAGACCATCGAGCAGGAAAAACTCAACAACCGAGTGGCGGACCTCGACGTGGCTACTTCGGAGAATGACATCCGGCAGTCCATCGCCCAGACCTACATACAAATACTGTATGCGGCCGAGTCGGTGAAGGTGAACGAAAACACCCTGCAAGTATCCGAAGCCCAGCGGGACCGCGGCAAGCAACTGCTGGATGCGGGAAGCATCGCCCGGAGCGACTATGCCCAACTGGAAGCACAAGTCAGCACCGACCGCTATCAACTGGTCACGGCACAGGCCACGCTTCAGGATTATAAACTGCAACTGAAACAACTGCTCGAACTGGACGGCGAACAGGAGATGCAGATATATCTGCCTGTGCTGGGTGACGAAAATGTACTGTCGCCTCTGCCCACCAAGGCGGACGTGTTTCAGGCTGCCGTGGCCCTACGGCCGGAGATCGAGGCAAGCAAACTCAGTGTGGAGGCTTCGGAACTGGGCATCGGAATAGCCCGGTCGGGATATCTGCCCAGCGTCAGCCTGACAGCCGGAATAGGGACAAACCATACGAGCGGAAGCGACTTCACCTTCGGGGAACAGGTGAAAAACGGATGGAATAACTCCATCGGACTCAGCATCAGCGTACCTATCTTCAACAACCGGCAGACGAAAAGCGCCGTAGAAAAGGCCAAACTTCAGTATCAGACCAGCCAACTGACGCTGCTCGATGAACAGAAAACGCTGTATAAGACCATCGAAGGGTTGTGGCTCGATGCCAACAGCGCACAACAACGCTATGCGGCAGCTGTAGAAAAGTTGCGCAGCACGCAGACCAGCTATGAACTGATCAGCGAACAGTTTAATGCCGGCATGAAGAATACGGTAGAACTGCTTACGGAGAAGAACAATCTGCTGCAAGCACAGCAGGAGTTGCTACAGTCCAAGTATATGGCCATTCTGAACACTCAACTGCTGAAGTTCTATCAGGGAGACGAGTTGACAGGACTCACCGCAGAGAACAAAAACATTTAATACGTATAAACGATATGAATAAGAAAAAGATCATCCTTATCGCCGCAGGCATCGTCGTACTGGCAGGCGGAGGGCTTTGGCTCTTCGGAAGCCCGACGGCCAAGCACAAAGTGACCTATACCACGGCGACCGTGAGCAAAGGCGAGATATCCGAATCGGTGACCGCCACAGGAACCATCGAACCGGTAATAGAAGTGGAAGTCGGTACACAGGTATCCGGAATCATCGACAAAATCTATGTGGACTATAATGCGGCAGTGACCAAAGGACAGCTGATTGCCGAGATGGACCGCGTGACGTTGCAGAGTGAACTCGCTTCACAACGCGCCACTTACAATGGAGCGAAAGCGGAATACGAATATCAGAAGAAGAACTATGAACGCAGCCGGGGACTGCACGAAAAGGCGCTGATCAGCGATACCGACTACGAGCAGTCGCTCTACAACTATGAAAAGGCAAAAAGCTCGTTCGAGAGCAGCCAGGCTTCGTTGGCCAAAGCGGAACGCAACCTGTCGTATGCCACCATCACTTCACCGATCGACGGCGTGGTCATCAGCCGCGATGTGGAAGAAGGACAGACCGTAGCTTCGGGATTTGAAACACCGACCCTATTCACCATTGCCGCCGACCTGACTCAGATGCAGGTTGTGGCCGATGTGGATGAAGCCGACATAGGCGGTGTGGAAGAAGGACAACGGGCTACATTCACCGTAGATGCCTACCCGAACGACGTATTCGAAGGAACGGTCACGCAAATCCGACTGGGAGACGCAAGCAGCACCAGCACGAGCAGTACGTCGACCACCGTAGTCACTTACGAAGTAGTGATCTCCGCCCACAATCCGGACTTGAAGTTGAAACCCCGCCTGACAGCCAATGTCACCATTTATACCCTGGACCGCAAAGACGTGCTCTCCGTGCCCGCACGCGCACTGCGCTTCACCCCGGAAAAGCCGCTGATAAGCGACAAGGATGTGGTAAAAGACTGTGAGGGCGAACATAAACTGTGGACACGTGAAGGAAATACATTCACGGCACATCCCGTACAGACAGGTATCACCAACGGTATCAATACCGAAATCACCGGAGGAGCCTCCGAAGGAATGGTAGTAGTGACCGAAGCAACCATCGGAAGCATGCCCGGTGGAAACGTAGCACCCGAAGCCGGACCGGACGGTGGCGGAGAGCAAAGCCCGTTCATGCCAAGCCACCCGGGCAGTAAGAAGAAAGGAAAATAAGTATGAGCAAAACAGTCATCGAACTTCAGAACATCAAACGCAACTTTCGGGTGGGAGACGAAACGGTACATGCGCTGCGCGGAGTTTCGTTCACCATCACCGAAGGGGAGTTTGTCACCATCATGGGTACTTCCGGTTCGGGAAAGTCGACGTTGCTGAACACGTTGGGTTGCCTCGACACACCCACCAGTGGAGAATATCTGCTGGACGGTATCTCGGTGCGTACCATGAGCAAGCCGCAACGCGCCGTATTGCGCAACCGCAAGATAGGCTTTGTCTTTCAGAGCTACAACCTGCTGCCGAAGACGACCGCCGTGGAGAATGTGGAGCTCCCGCTGATGTACAACTCGGGAGTCAGCGCCTCCGAACGGCGCCGGCGGGCCATCGAAGCCCTCCGCGCGGTAGGGTTGGGCGACCGGCTGGAACATAAATCCAACCAAATGTCCGGCGGACAAATGCAGCGTGTAGCCATCGCCCGCGCGTTGGTCAACAATCCGGCAGTCATCCTCGCGGATGAAGCGACGGGTAACCTCGATACACGCACCTCTTTTGAGATTCTGGTACTGTTTCAGAAACTGCATGCCGAGGGGCGTACCATCATCTTTGTGACGCACAACCCGGAAATAGCCCAATACAGCAGCCGCAACATTGTGCTGCGCGATGGGCAGGTCAAGGATGATAGTGTCAACCCGAACATTCTTTCGGCAGCCGAGGCACTGGCCGCACTGCCTGTGCAGGAAGAATAATACTGATCAGAAACGAATACGATTCACCACAGAGGACACAGAGTTTTAATCTCTTGTTTATTAAGATGTTTAAGAGAAAGATATTCTCTGTGTTCTCTGTGTCCTCCGTGGTGAATTAAACTCAAAACCATTACCATTATGAATGGAACCAATTTATTTAAAATAGCCCTGCGTGCCCTGAACAACAACAAGCTGCGCGCATTCCTTACGATGCTTGGAATCATTATCGGTGTGGCATCTGTCATCACCATGCTCGCCATCGGACAGGGATCAAAGAAAAGCATTCAGGCACAAATCTCCGAAATGGGCTCCAATATGATCATGATCCATCCGGGAGCAGATATGCGCGGAGGAGTCCGTCAGGACCCCAGTGCCATGCAGACACTGAAACTGACCGACTACGAATCATTGCGGGACGAAACCAGTTTTTTAGCTGCCGTCAGCCCGAATGTTTCCAGCTCCGGGCAACTGATAGCCGGTAACAATAACTATCCGTCATCCGTCAGTGGCGTGGGTACGGACTATCTGGAGATACGCCAGCTCTCGGTCGACAACGGCGAGATGTTCAGCGAAGCCGATATCCAGTCCAGCGCCAAGGTGTGCGTGATAGGAAAAACCATTGTAGACAATCTTTTCCCCGGTGGAGAAGACCCCGTGGGACGCATTGTCCGGTTCAATAAAATCCCGTTCCGCGTAGTGGGCGTACTGAAGTCCAAAGGCTACAACTCCATGGGTATGGACCAGGATGACATCGTACTGGCCCCCTACACCACCGTGATGAAGCGCCTGCTGGCACAGACCTATCTACAAGGCATTTACGCCTCTGCCCTCACCGAGGATATGACGGACAATGCTACGGAAGAAATCACAGAACTCCTCCGCCGCAATCATAAACTCAAGGAAGGGGACGATGATGACTTCACCATCCGCAGCCAGCAGGAACTGAGCAGCATGCTCAACTCCACCACCGACCTGATGACCACCCTGCTTGCCTGCATCGCCGGCATCTCGCTTGTGGTAGGCGGAATCGGAATCATGAACATCATGTACGTCAGCGTCACCGAACGTACCCGGGAAATCGGCCTGCGCATGTCAGTCGGTGCACGGGGAATCGATATCTTGAGCCAATTCCTGATAGAAGCCATCCTGATCAGTATCACCGGCGGTCTTATCGGAGTAATCATCGGCTGTGGTGCCAGCTGGCTCGTGAAAAGCGTTGCCCATTGGCCCATCTTCATCCAGCCTTGGAGTGTATTCCTGTCGTTTGCTGTGTGCACCGTCACCGGGGTCTTCTTCGGATGGTATCCGGCCAAGAAAGCAGCCGACCTCGACCCGATCGAGGCAATCCGATATGAGTAATTTATCACAGAGGACACTGAGAACGTAAAGTAAAAAAAAGTATAAAGAACGACGAAAGCCCGATATTCTATCAGTAAAGCCTATGATGCTGATTGCTTTCATTGCCCATTATATATTCTTTATACATTATATATATAGTAAACTCTGTGTCCTCTGTGGTGATCCCCGTTTATCGTTCATTGTTCAAAACGTCCCAAACGTAAACTAAAATTAGTATCTTTGTCCCCATGAAACAGTCTCTGACATCAGCCCGCCGCCCTCTGGAAATACTGATACATATTATCAGCTGGGGGATCGTGTTCGGTTTCCCTTTCTTCTTTATCGATCGTGCGGGAAACAGCATCAATTGGAGTGCCTATCTGCGCCACTCTGTCGTACCCATCTCCTTTGTCACCGTATTCTATCTGAACTACTTCCTGCTGGTCCCCTTCCTCTTGTTCCGGGAACAGAAGAACAAGTACATCATCTATAACATCCTGCTGGTCTGCATAATCGGCCTCCTGCTGCACATCTGGCAAAGCCTGAATGCCCCGGTACCCCCCATAAAGAAACCTCACATGCCTCCCGGATGGATCTTCTTTGTACGGGACATCCTGAGCCTTATCTTCACCATCGGCCTGAGTGCCGCCATCCGCATGAGCGCCCGCTGGGGAGAAGCCGAAGCCGCCCGCCGCGAAGCGGAAAAAAGCCGCACCGAAGCCGAACTGAAAAACCTGCGCAATCAGCTCAACCCGCACTTCCTGCTCAATACGCTGAACAACATCTACGCACTGATTGCCTTCGACAGCGACAAAGCGCAGCAGGCTGTACAGGAACTCAGCAAGTTGCTCCGCTATGTGCTTTATGACAACCAGCAGAACTACGTCCCCCTCTGCAAAGAGGTCGACTTTATCCGCAACTACATCGAACTAATGCGTATCCGTCTCTCCGGAAACGTAGAGGTCATTACGCAACTCGACATACAACCGGACAGCCAGACGAAGATCGCCCCGTTGATCTTCATCTCCCTTATTGAGAACGCCTTTAAACACGGCATCTCCCCTACCGAACTGAGCTTCATCCATATCCTTATCTCCGAGAATAAAGAAGAGATCCGGTGTGAAATACGTAACAGCTGCCATCCCAAAACCAATATGGATAAAAGCGGATCGGGCATCGGGCTCGAACAGGTGAGCAAGCGCCTCGAACTGTCTTACCCCGGACGCTACCGATGGGACAAAGCCATCTCTGAAGATGGCAAAGAATATATATCGAAATTATTAATATTTAATCATCCACAGCCGTGAAACTACATTGCGCCATAGTAGACGACGAGCCTCTGGCACTCAGCCTGCTGGAGAGTTACGTCAACAAAACCCCTTTCCTTGAACTGGCAGGAAAGTATTCCAGCGCTGTACAAGCTATGAAAGAACTTCCGGGACATCAGATTGACCTGCTGTTTTTGGATATCCAGATGCCGGAGCTTAACGGCCTGGAATTCTCTAAAATGGTAGATGCCCGTACCCGTATTGTCTTTACCACCGCCTTCGGTCAATACGCCATCGACGGATACCGGGTCAACGCACTGGACTACCTGCTCAAGCCCATCTCGTATGTCGACTTCCTGCAGGCGGCCAACAAGGCATTGCAGTGGTTCGAACTCGTTCAGAAACCCGAGGAAATAGACAGTATTTTCGTGAAGAGCGACTACAAACTGGTACAGGTAGAGCTCAAAAAGATATTGTACATAGAAGGCCTGAAGGACTATATCAAAATCTATACCGAAGATGCTACCAAGCCCATCCTATCACTTATGAGTATGAAGTCCATGGAAGAGCTGCTCCCCCCCACCCGCTTTATGCGTGTACACCGCTCTTTCATTGTCCAGAAGGACAAAATACGCATCATCGACCGCGGCCGCATCGTATTTGATAAGACCTACATCCCCGTCAGCGATAGCTACAAACAAGCTTTCCAAGCTTTCCTTGACGAGCGAAGTTGAAAGGATTTGCAGCTGATTTATCGGTAAAATGTGAGCATTTGTCGATTATTATTTATATATAAACAAAAAAATCTCTATCTTTGTAACAAACAGAACGGAAGTTGTGAAACTTCCAAGAATAGAATAGTTTAGTTAAGTCTAGTTTAGTTTTTGTGTTGAAGGGCTTCTACCTCAGAGGAGGATTTAGAAGCCCTTTCTATTAATTGATTACCTCAAATGTGGGTCAGTTAACTTAGTTTTAAGTAGAACCACTTCGGCTTTACAAGTCTTATTATTTAATAATATCTCATAGCATTCATTATCCGCTGTGATCATACCTGCAATGGTGAATACCCCCTCATCAAATTCATTCAAATACTTAAACATAACATCATCTTTTTCGTTAGCAACAGCAGGTTTGAAAATGGTAATCTCAGCTATTCTATCTCTATTATCATCAATAAATTGATTCCAATAATCAGCAGTACTATCAGAATCGGAGCTATGAATATGAAAAACAAAATAATCGCTATTATACATTACTTTGGCTAGATAACAACCTGTAAACTGAAAACTAATAGCGTCTACTCCTTTTGCTATTCTATAGTATGAAATATTTGACTGCCGCCAATAAACTCCATACAATCTTTGAGGAGCATATTCTACACCACAATTAATTAGTTTATATTTATTCTCATCCACAATAATGGGCTGTGGAACTGAAGGAATCCCCCATGCTGGAATATTTCCCCCCTTGTTCAGTAGGTCTAAAAAGCGTAAATTAAAGTATAATTCATTCATAATTAATACGATGATTATTTATCCTACTCTCTTTTCAGCTTTTCGGAATCCGCCTATACGTCAAAAATATAGATAAAGAGAGTTTAAAACAATTATAAATTTTAGATGAGGAAACGAATCTTTCGAAAACAGGAAAATTCCTCCTTATACTAAAAAGATATGCCTAAAGCAAAACGCAAAAAGCTCCGAATTTTTCAACTCGGAGCCTTACACGTTTATAATAAACAATACGAAAAGCATCCCGTTGTTGTCTATTTTGCAATATTTGAGATAATCCCTTTTTGTGTCAGAACTTCCTCCTCCGCCAGCAAATAAAAAAAGTTTCTTTCTTTAATCTATATCATAGCCCCAAAGTATTAAATGTATACTTCTATATTATAGCCAGCATTCTTTTCCAGAAAGCATGGCCAATGTACATCATGAATATCCAAAGTTTGATAAATCCCCGCCATATCTTTTTTATTGAAAACCTCGTTATTCTGATAAACGATAATATTATAATTATAATCAATGATGGCCTCTGTCTCTCCGGAGTTTGCCTGCAAGTCAACATTTAAATGATCACGTACAGAGTGATATGTAGGATGTACATGAATCAACATTTGCTCACCCTTCTTTATAGTAACTGACCCAGCCTTCCCATGCCGTAAATCGGATTCATTCCCTTTCTTTACATACAGTTTATCCTCACATGTATATATTGCAAATTCAGTATTATACAATTTAGTAAGACCAACCAAATCTTTCAGCATAAATCGTTTATTTTGAACCTCGAGTATGGCATGATACTTAAAATAATCCCCCAATCCACCAACTTTAATTACATTATTAGGGATCTCTTTATCGGAGATCTCCTTTTTATTATATACCGATTTACTATCTAAAAAATATATTTCCATACTGTTTCTAATATTTCGTCCTACTCTATTATGACTTTTCGGAACCCGTCATTATTCCGCAATTGATTCTACGATACGGCTATTATAATACCCGAAATCGTATATTGTCTATCACCGTATCTGTCCGAAATAAGTGTTATGTTGTATTGAGTATTCAACTGTGCACTTCTTACTCCACATGCGGGATCATATACATTATAGCCATTTTCAAGCCTTTTAACAGCAATCCAATGCACACCATTTACTAACATTATGGCATAACGACTTTCCTGAAGAACCTCCTCTATCGATTTCCACGGTTTTATACATTGTGCACCAACAAGACTTTTTTGCTCAGCTATCAATTCAGGAATATGTAGTTTTACACTTTCCAACTGCTGATCTAAATCCCTTCCAAGACCAATATCTGAAAGGAAATGAATCAATTGATCTATCGCCTCAATCAGCTTCTTATCATCAATAAATACGCAAACATTTCTTTTTGTCAATTCTACTGTTCCCACTACAACAGCTCCTGGTAAAGTCATGACCCCATCTACCCCTTCAATACATCCTGTCAAGCGATGGAGAATAGAACTCCATTCCCCTGTTACTGGATATTTTTGTAAAGAGCGATAAATTTCCTCCCCTTTACATATAGTTCCATCTCCGTTTAAATCACTCAGAATAGCGGCCAAAGCGAATCCTGCACAATAATTATCATGATCACTTTGCCTTTCCTGATATTTAAAATCTTTATTAATTACTCTTACGCTCATTCTTTTATTTCTATTATTTGGTCAATTTTTGTTGCAACTTGAGCAATAGTATCTACCACTTGAATAATATATTTTTGCCACTTCTCTATTGCACGCCGTATTTGATTTTGATTTTCCTTTTCCAATTTCGCAGGTACATCAGTATCTATAGAATTTTTAAACAAATCAATTACAATTGCTAATGCTTTCTCTCGATTGTATACCAAAGTTTTATTACCTAAATCATTCAAATAATCTCTGAAAGCAGTTAGAGACGTTGCATAATTATTAGAATTTACATCTAACTTTTTTCTATTTCCCATAGGAGCAGTCACAAATTTATCTCTCAAACCCGATAGTTCTCTAACATATTGTTCTCCGCTAAAAGCGATTATAAAACAATCGGGTATTCCTCCTTTGGTAAGTGCACTCGGTATATCATTAAACAAATGATCCGGTCTTGATTGACTGTATGGCGACATTACAAACACTGTTTTATCTCCTACTCTCTTTCCGGCTTTTCGGAACCCGCCTATAAATTAACTATCTCTGTAAGCTTACATTGCAAAGATATAGGGATAGAGAGCCGACAACAATTATAAATTTTAAATAGATTGATTGATCTTTCAAAAACGGAAAAATTTCTCTTAAATATCTCACCCTAAAAACTCTACGAATCAAATTTACCAAGCCTAAAAACAATTTATGAAGAAAACACCTAAAAAATCTAACCGAACGAATCAAATGCCGCAACACTTTGTTAAGGTACAACTCAAATGAAATAGAATGATGAAAAGAAAACTTGAAATACATAAGATTGACGTATCCAGCAGTTTGCCGATCCCATACGCAGATGAAGGTATACGGGCTGGTTTCCCGTCACCGACTCAAGACTATATGGAGCAAGCCATAGATCTGAACAAAGAGCTAATCAAACATCCTGCCAGTACATTCTTTGGACGTGTAGTAGGCGATTCGATGCGGGATGAAGGCATAGAAGAAGGAGACATTCTGGTCATCGACAAATCACTGGAATTACAGGATGGCGACCTTGCCGTGTGTTTTATTGATGGAGATCTTACTGTAAAGCGGGTACGAATTGAACCTAATGCCGTCTGGTTAATATCGGCGAATCCAAAATACTCTTTAATCAAGATAACAAAGGAGAATAAATCTATCGTCTGGGGAATAGTGACCTATACAATAAAAAAGAACAGGAGACAAAGATAATATTTGGACTAATGGACTGCAATAACTTCTACGCAAGTTGCGAGAGAGTGTTCAATCCGGCTTTAAACGTAAGCCTATCGTTGTTTTAAGTAATAACAACGGATGTGTTATTGCCCGAAGTAACGAAGCGAAAGCACAGGGAATAAAAATGGGGATTCCGACATATCAGATTAAAGATGATATTCAGAAATATGGTATATCTGTCTTTTCATCGAACTATACGCTATATGCCGACATGTCCGGACGCGTGATGTCCATACTGGCAGAACAAGTACGCTATGTATCATTGGCACAGAAGAAAAGCGCATCAAGGCCCTGCAGCTTACTGAAATTGGTGATATATGGGGGATCGGTCGCCGACAAGTTGCCAAGTTAGAAAAACAAGGGGTCAAAACAGCCTATGACTTTACCAAGTTGCCCGGATCTTAAGTGCGTAAAAGCATCACTGCAGTCGGAGAAAGAACTTGGAAAGAACTTTTAGGCATTTCCTGTATTGATATAGAAACTTAAGCACCGAACAAAAAACAGATATGCACAAGTCGGCCATTCGACAAGATGGTAGAGGATATTGATACAATATCGGAAGCAATCGCTACCCATATTAAAAACCGTACTCAACTCAAAACACAAAAAGAAATCAATATTTTATCATTCTCTTAATATACACGAAATAGGATTAACGCTGATTTATTATAAAGACAGATATATTACATCAGCGCTCCATTGAACTAAAACTATATTATCTAAACCGATGATAGTATTCCCTCTTAAACAGAAAAAGGGTCCAGATAAATATTCTCAACCGGTCAAATGTCAGAGAACATACAAATGGACAGACCTTATTCGAAAAACTTGTAGGATTATGAAAAAGATCGAAAGTAGCCTAAAAGAGAATAGAAAACTACGAGAAGAGTTCTGTAGTTTTCTATTTATCTGTTAATAAAACCAATAAGGGTTAAATAAATGAATAATAATTGGAAACAGACCTTTAATTGTTATTCATGGTTATTACTTATTTAGTTAATGGATTAGCTAAAAAATACTTTGTAACTTTGCTTTTATTATAAAACTGCAAAATCTTATTATCATTTAGTTTATCAGAGTCTATTCCACCATCACGATATTTCGCATTTTCAGGTTTATGAAAGCCTAATAGATCTCGATCTGTATATGGCAGCAAATTATTACCTCTCAAATAGGTATGTAGTTGCCACATAAACTCAGTCCATCCTACTCCCCCTGAAGAATAAGTCATATTACTAGAATGTCCATATCCCATACAGTGCATGAATTCATGTGTAATTGACTCCCAGCCGCTAAAAGAGGCATAATGACCATAATAATTCCAGTGACTTACCCCCCATACACTTCCTCCGCCTAAACCTCCAACAGACGGTTTAGATCGTCCACAAACAAAGTTATGTGACTGTTTAAAACGTTTTTCTTCCGACAAATACTTTTCCGGTGTGAATTTAACACGATTATTATCATAAAGTTCACCCCCAAATACTTTACTAAAATTTCTCATTATAAAAGAATACTCGGGTGTAGTCATCATATAGGCATAGTTGGTGATGATAACAACCCACTCACGGGCATAGATGGCCCTTAACTCGCGCCACGAACCGTTTTCATAACCTGGCTTCCAATCATAATTTGAAAAGGAAACACCCCACTGTGCATCTATTTTAGAAAGCATTTTAAAATGCTTGTCATCACTAAGTAAACGAAATTTCATTTGTTTCTCGTTCAGGCTTGAAAGAGATAATGTATCTATACCGTCTCCATTTTTATATATGAAATTCCCATTTATTAACGAAGGCTTAAATTCAAACTGTGAAAACCCCGGTATAGAGTCTAAATAGGCAATAGGAATATACTGGGAGCCACCTTCCACATAGGCCTCAAGTGTGAGATTATAGACCGTCTTAGCGGAGTAACTAGTAATTGAAAGCAATTGATCGCTTGCTTTTCTAATTTGGAATAATTCATTAACTCTAAAAGAACGTTTACTCTTATCAGTTACAACTGAAGTAGACTCGTCAAGAGACAGTATTCTTCGAGCGTGTTCGGTCGGAATTTGACCATACGTAATTGTATCGATTTTGAAACTAATCATCAAATTACGGGTAGAAGAGATTGGAGGCCCTTGGTCAATGTCCATTTCATCACAAGAAAGAACAGTACATGTCAGACTAAGCAATGAAAGGATCATAATACACTTAGAGAAATTTAAAATAATTTTCATACTCAATTGTTTTTTAAATAAATAATTAAAGATCTGTTTCCGGGATCCGAATATTCTAAAAAATTCACGTCCTTTATACCATAAAAACATTTGAAATGAAGATCATACTAAACCAAAAGACGTTAAATAAAAAAGATAAAAAATAAATAATTTTATCCATAACCTTAAATAAGATACAATGAAACAATATAGTAGCGAGGTCAGATATACCCCAAGAAGCTATTTCCAAAGCATCAGGACATGAAATAGGCTCTTCTGTAACATCTATCATACTGATTTCAATAGACAGAAGGGTTCTTCTTCAAATTAGGTGGTAAGTTTTCTTTTACTCATGGAATCTAATTCCGTTTTCGGAAGTGTAAGC
>ERZ773276.2041-NODE-2041-length-13324-cov-3.740297_pt1 | contig 13324 bp, 15 predicted proteins | sample MGYA00511386_ERZ773276 | MGnify/ENA primary metagenome ERZ773276 (study PRJEB29015, sample SAMEA2737778) | human gut metagenome | biome: human gut; feature: human-associated habitat; material: faeces | place: China | collected 2012 ...
AAGGGTCGTTGGTTCGAACCCAACTCGGGGAGTTGAGAACTGTAAGCGGTTGCTTACAGTTTTTTTCATTTCATAGGAAATTCCGAAGGAACTGTATCGATGATATTTATCCGGACACCATAGGTGGAGTCGGTCAAATTTAAATATAATAAAAGATTCAGTCTGATTTAGGCTGGACAGCTCTGCATATTTGTATTATAGTAAAAACAGTATTTCAAGGATGATTGCGTAACAATGCTTGTTGCGTTATCATCCTTTTTGGATATAAGGAGGCAAGATAATGAAAAAACTTGCATCAGGAATGGTAATTCTGGCAGGGATACTTTGGGGAAGCATGGGAATTTTTGTCCGCAAGTTTGAAATTTGGTTTTTTAAGTACAGTGCTTGCATTTTGCCTGTATACTGCCGGTCTTAAAAATTTAGATAATGGAAAAGCTTCTATTTTGGCATCAGTTGAGCCAGTTGCAGCTACCTTGATTGGTGTAATACTATATAAAGAAACCTTATCAGCAGGAGAAATATTTGGAATTAGGATGTTAAACGAAACAGCTATTTCATAATCGGGATTCCTTTTGCAACCCAGCGATAAATCTTCCATATAATGGTGAATGGAAGACTGATACAAATATAAAGTGTAGAAAAAAGACCTGCAAAGCCTCCAATTATAACCAAAAGTAACATTCCAATATTCATGCCTCTCTCACTCCAGTTCTTTGTATTTCTTTTGATAAAGTCATTTTATAAGAAAATATGTAATTTGAAAAGAGATTGGAGTCAAATGAACGATATTTCCACTGATAGTCAGGGTACGTTTTTCAAAATCGAGTATTAACTCACCACATTTGTAAGGGTGGAAGAGTTTGATCTGAAGAGGTATTCATCCGGGTACTGTGTCTGAGTGAGGTGCGGATACGTGCAAGGAGTTCGGCGGAACCGAATGGCTTGGTGATATAATCATCCGCGCCAAGATCGAGAGCTTTTACCTTTTCATGTTCATTTGTACGGGCAGAGATGACGATGATTGGACAGTCGGACCATTCACGTACCTGCCGGATGATTGTCTGACCATCCATATCCGGGAGCCCAAGATCAAGGAGAATGAGATCTGGACAGATAGAATTTATCAGCTGAAGACCTCCAGTACCGGTTATGGCGGTTGTTACTTTATAATTGTGCCCATATAACAGCTTTGTAACAAAAGTAAGGATATTTCGTTCGTCTTCTATAAAAAGGATATTTACTTTTGGCTGCATGGAATGTTTTCCTCCTTTGCTTTTGGTAATGTAAACAGAAATAAAGCACCATTGGTGTGGTTTTTGGCTTCGATATAACCATTGTGTGCGTCAATGATCGTTTTGCAGATTGATAAGCCGATTCCCATACCCTTGTGGGAGTCAACGGAACCAGTATTGTGGCAGATGCCACTGAAAATATCCGGAATAACGTCCGGGTTCAGACCATGTCCGAAATCTTTGACACAGAAGGTTACGTGGTCTGGATGATCAGTGACGGTAAGCTCCGGAGTCTTGTTACACTGATAAGATGGAACCATCAGACAGAAGAGAGGAAGTGGTTGCTGTGGTGAGCAATATAATGATCAACATTCCGATAAATGTGACCGGATAGCCGCTCAATGTGAAATTCAGTCGGAAAAACGGATAGGTAAAGAAGAAATTGATACAGATTACGGAGAAAACAGAAGAAAAGAGCCCGAGCAGGTATCCGTTCGTATATCGTGCAATCAAGATTTGGGCAATAATATAAAGTAATGCGATGTTTGCAGTATTTTCAGAAACGAATGAGAAAAAAAGAAAGGCAAGTGTGGTCGCGATGCCAAGTAGTGTGAGTGTAAAAAGTGTATTGTTATGTAATAATTTATTCATAGCAGATAATCCTCATAAATAAACAAAATTTTCACAAAAAACTATCATATTTTCTCGCAAATGTCAGCAGAGATAAAAAATCATAACAAAATCCAGGCAAAGAGGTTGACATGGCAAACTGTATGTGATATTGTTACAGTATAAATTGTAATTAAAAAAATTACAGTTCAACATATAAGAAATGAGGGGAGAAGCGTGACAAGTGAATTTGCAATAGCGGTTCATGCACTTGTATTTCTGGATCGCAGCAATGCTACTATCGCAAGTGAAGAACTCGCAGATAATGTATGTACAAATCCTGTATGCATACGCAGGGTGATGGGAAAACTAAAAAAAGCCGGTCTGATCGAGACAAGAGAAGGCATGGGAGGCGGTTACCGGATCGCAAAAGCAAATTCGGATATTACGCTGAGGCAGATCAGTGATGCACTGGAGAATACGCTTGTAAAAGCATCCTGGCGTTCTGGAAACCCGGATAAAAAGTGTTTGGTTGCAAGTGGGATGTCTGTAGTTATGGACGAACTTGTAACAGGGATGAACAGGAGCTGTAATGATTATCTGGAAAGAATCACGATCCAGAAAGTAGAGGAACGGCTTACTGCCATTAAAGAAGAAAAAGATAATGAAACAGGAGGATGTCTATCATGTCAGTAATCAATTTAACAACAGAGAATTTTGAAGAAGAAGTATTAAATGCAAAAGAACCAGTACTGGTAGATTTCTGGGCAACATGGTGTGGACCATGCCAGACAATGGGACCGGTTGTTGACGAACTCGCACAGGAGCTTACAGATGTAAAGGTAGGTAAGGTGAATGTGGATGAGCAGATGGCGCTTGCCAGAGAATATAAGGTAATGTCAATTCCGACATTTCTCGTATTCAAAGATGGAAAGGTCGCAGAGAGAACTTTAGGAGTTCAGGAAAAGAGTGAACTGGAACAGCTGATTCGGTAAGCAGAATATAGAATAAGTTATCTAAGGATGTGCCAAGGCACATCCTTTTTGTAGTTTGCGCACCATGGGCGCGCTCTAACGGGTGAAAGTCGTGTGTTCTGCAAGCTGTTATCAGCTTGCCAGTGAAAGTCTGGTCAAGGTAATCGCCAGTGAGCCTTGTAGCGAACCTCCAATGCTTTTGGGTGACCGATTGTGTTGAAGCGAGGTATGCCTGTGAGAAACAGGTGCAAAATAGCAGTCCGTAACATAAAGTGAATCCTGTAGCATCGTTACGTTAGCCCTGTAAGGGACAAGAGGGAGTCGAGTCACTGACTTTCTGACGAAGACCATGGAAAATGTGGGGATACTGGAGTACAGCATTGAAGAACCCTTCGGTGTAGATGGAGCGGAATGTTATGAAAGTTGATAACGGAACAGAAGAGATCTCATATCATCATATAACCACAAGTATGTAACTGAGGATATAAGCACGCATGCGAAATTTCTTGGGAAGTGGTATGAGAAGTCGGAGGAGCCCATAGTATCTATGAACTATTGGTAAGAAAAACAATGGGAGAAAAGGGGCTCTGCTTTAATCAAGATTAACGGGAAGGTAAGGGATAGTGCATGCTAAATAATGGACAACAACACTCAATAGAAAAATCACGACAACTTCAACGTAATCTATACCTGGCAGCCAAAAAGGATAAGCAACGCAGATTTCATGCGTTGTATGACCGTATCTTTCGCCTGGATATTTTGTGGCGGGCATGGAAAGAAGTACGAGAAAACAAGGGGAGCGCTGGGATTGACGGCATTACCTTTGAAATGATTGAGGAATACGGAGTAGAAGAATACTTGTTGGATATTCAAGAGGATTTAAAGAATAAGAAATACAGACCTAAGCCGGTAAAGAGAGTATACATTCCAAAACCGGATGGGAAGCAAAGACCATTGGGAATACCGACTATTAGAGACAGGATTGTGCAACAAGCCTGTAAGATAGTGATAGAACCTATCTTTGAAGCAAACTTTCTAGATAGTTCTTATGGATTTCGCCCTAAAAGAGATGCAAAACAGGCTACAGAAAAAGTGAAAAAAGAATTATATAAAAACTGGTATGTAGTAGATGCAGACATACAGGGATACTTCGACAACATCAATCATGAAATACTACTGGGATTATTAAATCATCGCATCAGTGATAGAAGGGTCATTAAGTTATGTAGACAGTGGTTACAAGCCGGAGTCATTGAAAATGGGAAATATTATCCAACGGAAAAAGGCTCACCGCAAGGAGGAGTCATTAGTCCGTTGTTAGCAAATATCTATCTTCATGTATTGGACTCCTACTGGGAAAACCATAAGGAACTGGGCGTCATAGTCAGATATGCAGATGATGCAGTGATTGTGTGCAGAACAAGAAAAGATGCAGAATTAGCGTTTGAGCATTTGAAAAGAATAATGACCAAGTTGAAACTGACGTTGAATCCGCAGAAAACAAAGATTGTAGATATGAATAAGGAGAGCTTTGACTTTCTTGGATTCCGTTATCAGAAGTTTGGTAAAACTAAATGTGGACGGAAGTTGCCTTACATGATGCCAAGTAAAAAGGCGATGAAAAAGGTAAAGGATGCAATCAGAGTAATTACTTGCAGAAAATCAGCCTATGAGGGTCTGGAGCAAAAAGTGGAGAAATTAAATCCGCTTATAAGAGGGTGGAGGAACTACTTTCAGCACGGAAACTCAACAAAACGGTTTAAACAGCTTGATGAATACGTGTGGATGAGGCTATGGAGACGGGTGTATTACAGGCGAAAACAGAAGAAATACAGAGAACATGTGCTGTATGGATTTCGAAAGTGGTATGCAACCAGTGGAATAGAGTATTTTTATTATCTAAATAAGAAAAGATATGTGGCAGTCTTTTGAATGTTGCGGGAAGAAGATTATCGGAAAGCCGTGTGAGGGAGAACCTCATGCACGGTTTGAGGTGGCAGGCGATGGAAACGGAAACTACCGCGCCATCGCTTGACCCTACCCTAATCCGCCCTAGTAGTGGGAAGGATACAGCCAAGACTAAGGGTGTCCTATTCATAGCAAATGGTATCTGCGGAACAGAAAGAGTATGCAGAAGTGTTCGACTACTCTAAGATTACTGAAAAGAGCGGTGTCATCACAGACTATTGGACGAACAATCTTTTGGAATTGATTATGCGAAAAGACAATCTTAATAATGCCTATGGAACAAGATTACGCATAAGGTTACCGGTCTAAACAACATTATTAAAAAACTGACCATAAGTCAATAAATAAATTGACTTATGGTCAGTTTTGTTGTATATTGGTTTTGTAAAATAAATGACTGGCGGTCATTAAGAGAGAAAGAATAAAAAGAAAAGAGGAATAAAGTATGGTAAAGGTTGGCAAAAAGATTGTTAAATTCAGAGTACCGATACTGATACTCAGTATTATCCTTTTGATTCCGGCTGTGTGGGGGTATGTGAACACCAGGATCAACTATGATGTGCTGACTTATCTTCCGGAAGACATTGAGACAATGCAGGGACAAGAGATCATGACGAATGATTTTGGGATCGGGGCATTTTCGATGCTGATGGTAGACGGCATGGAAGATAAAGAGATTGTGAAGCTGAAAGAAAAGGTAGAGAAGGTAGACGGAGTAGAGAATGTACTCTGGTATGATTCACTGGCTGATATTTCGGTTCCACAGAGCGTGCTTCCGTCAAAGCTGTATGATGAGTACAACACAGAAGACGGAACAATGATGGCGGTATTTTTCAAAGACGGAACTTCATCCGATGAGACCATGAAAGCGATTACCGAGATCCGTAAGATTACCGGAGAGCAGTGCTTCTTAAGTGGAATGTCTGCGATTGTAGAGGACACCAAAGAGCTTGCCGAAAAGGAAACACCACTTTATGTACTGATCGCAGTCGCACTTTCTGCACTGGTTCTGGCAATTACGATGGAATCGATTTTTGTTCCGGTACTGTTCCTTTTGAGTATCGGAATCGCAATTGTATATAATCTTGGAACGAATGTATTTTTTGGAGAAATTTCTTATATCACGAAGGCACTGGCAGCGGTACTTCAGCTCGGTGTCACTATGGACTATTCTATTTTCCTGATGCACAGTTATCAGGAGCAGCAGGTGCGCTATAACGGGGATAAAGAGCGGGCGATGGCACACGCGATTTCCCAGACCTTTTCATCCGTAATCGGAAGTTCAGTCACGACGGTTGCCGGATTTATCGCACTTTGCTTTATGAGCTTTACGCTTGGAAAAGATATCGGTATCGTTATGGCAAAAGGTGTTATCTTCGGAGTTCTGGTCTGTGTAACCGTTCTTCCGTCCATGATCCTGTGCTGTGACAAGCTGATCGAGAAGACAAAACACAAACCGCTGCTTCCGGATATTGGAAGGATTTCAGATAAGGTGACAAAGCGTTACGTGATTTATGTAGTAGCATTTGTGATCCTTCTGTTTCCGGCGATTTACGGAAACAATCACACAGGTGTTTACTACAATCTGGACGAATCGCTGCCAAAGGATCTTCCGAGTGTCATTGCGAACACGAAATTAAAAGAAGATTACAATATGAATACCACACATATGATCCTGGTGGACAGCTCGGTTGCAGGTTCTGATGTCAAGAAGATGTCACAGGAGATTGAAAAAGTAGATGGTGTTAAATGGGTACTTGGACTGGATAACCTGGTCGGCTCCGGTGTTCCGGCAGATATGCTCCCGGAATCTGTCACCGGTATGCTGAAAAATGACAAGTACCAGCTGCTGATGGTAAATTCTACTTACAAAGTAGCAACGGATAAAGTAAACAAACAGATTGAGCAGATTGATAAGATCATGGATAAATATGATAAGGGTGCAATGCTGGTAGGAGAAGGACCTCTTACAAAAGACCTGATTAACATTACAGACACGGACTTTAAGCGTGTAAGTGCAGTGTCTATTGGAATTGTATTTGTGATTATTCTGCTTCTGTTCAAATCAGTTACTATTCCGGTGATCCTGGTCGGTGTGATCGAATTTGCAATCTTCGTGAATATGGGTATTCCGTTTTACACTGGAACAAAGCTGCCGTTTGTGGCATCAATCGTAATCGGTACGATCCAGCTTGGCGCGACTGTGGATTATGCGATCCTGATGACCACCAGATATCAGAGAGAGAGAAGCCGCGGCGCAGGCAAATTTGACGCGATCACAACAGCGCATAAGTTCTCTGCGCAGTCGATCATCGTCAGTGCGCTCAGCTTTTTTGCTGCAACGATCGGTGTCGGACTTTATTCCAATATCGATATGATCAGTTCACTGTGTATCCTGATGGCGAGAGGTGCACTGATCAGTATGGTGGTTGTTGTGCTGATCCTTCCGTCCTTATTCATGGTATTTGACAAGATTATCGTAAAGACGAGCAAAGGTTTCCGACCGTCAGACTTGAAATCATAACCACATCATAGTATAATTCTCTTGGATTATTATATGATACAAGGAACGGAGAAAAAGATCCGTGCGTATCAAAAGGGCTGATACAATCCTGCTATCATAAAAGGAATAAGGAGGAATCCACTATGATTAATTGGAACAATTTGGATACACTTACATCATTTAAAGAACTTTCGGAAGTAGAACGTGTCAATCTTGCAGAAGTGATGTCCGGTGAGAACGGAGCAGAACGTGTTAAGGATTACAGCGTTTCGATGACAGAGGATCTTACTTACAATTACGCTGCAAAAGCAGTAGATGATAAAGTACTTGCAGCACTTGCAAAGCTTGCAAAAGAAGCGCAGCTGACAGAAAAGTACGCAGCACTCTACAATGGAGAAGTGATCAACACAGGAGAAAAGAGACTGGTTCTTCATCAGCTCACCCGTGGACAGCTTGGAGATAAAGTAGAAGCTGACGGAGTAGACAAGCGAGAATTCTATGTTAAGCAGCAGCAGAGGATCGCAGATTTTGCCAATAAAGTACATGCCGGCGAGATCACAAATGCAGCAGGTGAGAAATTCACAACAGTCGTACAGATCGGTATCGGTGGAAGTGACCTTGGTCCTCGCGCAATGTATCTTGCACTTGAGAACTGGGCTAAGAAGAACGGCACATTCAAGATGGAAGCCAAATTCATCAGCAATGTTGACCCGGATGATGCAGCAGCAGTACTGAATTCAATTGATGTAGCACATTCTATTTTTGTTCTGGTATCAAAGTCAGGAACAACTCTTGAGACTCTTACCAATGAGTCATTTGTAAAAGATGCCCTGAAGAATGCAGGTCTGGATGCTTCCAAGCATATGATCGCTGTTACAAGCGAGACATCACCACTTGCAAAGAGCGATGATTATCTTGCAGCATTCTTCATGGATGATTATATCGGAGGACGTTACTCATCTACTTCAGCAGTCGGCGGTGCCGTACTTTCGCTGGCATTCGGACCGGAAGTATTTGCACAGTTCCTTGCAGGAGCAGCAAAGGTAGATGAAGTTTCCAAGAATGAAGATTTATTGAAGAACCCGGCAATGCTGGATGCGATGATCGGTGTATACGAGCGTAATGTACTCGGATATCCGGCAACAGCCGTTCTCCCATATTCGCAGGCACTGAGCCGTTTCCCGGCACATCTGCAGCAGCTGGATATGGAATCCAATGGTAAATCAGTTAACCGCTTTGGCGAGCCGGTAGATTACCCGACAGGTCCGGTGATCTTCGGAGAACCAGGAACAAACGGACAGCATTCCTTCTATCAGCTTCTCCACCAGGGAACCAACATCATACCGCTCCAGTTCATCGGCTTCAAGAACAGCCAGATCGGAACCGATGTTGTGATCCAGGACAGCACAAGCCAGCAGAAGCTCTGCGCAAACGTAGCTGCACAGATCGTAGCATTTGCATGCGGTAAATCAGACGAGAACCGCAACAAGAATTTTGAAGGTGGACGTCCGTCAAGTATTATCATCGGTAAAGAACTGACACCAGAGACACTCGGTGCACTTCTTGCACATTTTGAGAATAAGGTTATGTTCCAGGGATTTGTATGGAATGTGAACAGCTTCGACCAGGAAGGTGTTCAGCTTGGGAAAGTACTTGCCAAACGTGTACTTGCCCATGAGACAGACGGAGCACTGAAAGTATACAGTGATCTTTTAGATATCTAATCAGAATTAATGAAAGAGACCAGAGTCGGTGCGAATTTTAGGATTCGGACCGGCTTTTTGGATACGAAAATATGCAAGAGAAGCTACCAGGATATTCTGTCAGGATTTCCGGCTGAATGATTGTTTTTTAGGAAAAAGACATAAAACCAGGAAAAGAGAAAGACTATGAAATTAGAAAATTACGAGGTGCATCTCCCGAATTATTCCATCGGAGATGCAATTTACGATAAAATCGGACCGGTCTGTGAATCTTATGGGAAAACGGTACTTGTGATCGGCGGAAAAAGGGCACTTGATGCGGCTTTTGATAAGATCAAAGCGGCGGTCGACCAGACGAATCTGGAGATTATTGGAAAAGAACTTTATGGGAAAGACTGTACCTATCAGACGGTAGAAAAGCTTCGCCGGATGTCGGTTTATCAGAAAGCAGATATGGTATTTGGAGTAGGAGGGGGCAAAGCACTGGATACGGTAAAATGTCTGTGTATCACAGATGATAAGCCGGTGTTCAGCTTCCCGACAATCGCATCCAACTGTTCGGCATGTACATCGGTGTCAATCATGTATAACGAGGATGGTACATTTCTGAAACCGAATTTCTTCGTGCGTCCGGTCATGCATGCATTTATCGATACAGAAATCATAGCAAAAGCACCGAGTCAGTATATGTGGGCAGGAATTGGTGATACCTATGCAAAATACTATGAAGCAACAATCTCATCAAGGGATGAAAGACTGGAACATTTTACCTCACTTGGTGTAGCAGTCAGTCTGATGTGCAGGAATCCGCTTCTGGAATATGGACCGAAGGCATTTGCAGACCATAAAAAGGGACTGTGTACATACGATGTAGAGCAGGTGGTTCTGGCGATCGTTGTGACAACCGGAATTGCATCCATTTTCCTTACAAAAGATTTCACACCAGATTATAACAGTGGACTTGCACATGCAATTTTTTATGCTCTGACGAAGTATCCGGTGATCGAGCAGCGGCATCTGCACGGGGAAGTAGTTGGATTTGGTGTGCTTCTGGCACTTCTTGTAGATGGACAGGAAGAAGAATTTGAGAAAATATATCAGCTGAATCGCGAGATAGGGCTTCCGGTGTCCTTGAAAGAAATTGAGATTACAGAGGATGAATGGAAAGAAAGTATGGGACATATTCCGAAAATGTCGGATGTAGCACATTACCCATATAAGGTAACCCGGGAAATGCTGGAAGATGCAATGCAGAAACTGAAAGAAAGAGTCAGAAAGGATCAGAGCCATGAAGAATAAGAAATCCGCAGCTTCCTCTATGATTCTTGGGGTAGCGTTTATCTGCTGTGTTGCAGATTTTGGAATCGCACAGTTCGGGCTTCTGACACTGATCCAGAAGGCGTATAGTGTGCTGGCGTATCTGGCGATTCCGGTAATCCTTATTCCATATCTGATCCACATGGCAGTGAGCAGATTTGATACGAAGTAATGAGAGAATAAAGGGAAAAGAGGACAAAAGATGCCAATCGGTGTTATAGTAAATGTAAGTATGGTGATGCCGGTTAGTTATCTTTGGAGTACTTATATTTTACCATTAGTGAGGTGATGGAATGGCAAAGATTACAGTGTGGTCAAAGCAGCATGAAAATGTCTGGAAAGTTCTTCAGGAGACCGGACGATATACGGTAAAGCGAGAGTATATCATAAAGGATCTCAAAGAACATTCGGAGCTGGTTCTGGATACTTATGAATGGCTGGTCAAGAACGGACCGGACTACGGGAATAAACCGGCGGATGTGGAATTTCCGGTATGGGTATCCTTCAGGCAGGATGCAACGATGCTTCCGGAAAAAGGAAGAGTGATCTTGGAACTGGAGATCGAAGAATCCCTGATTACCAGAGTGAATTTCACAAAATGGGGAATGATCCTTAACTATTCCTATATTCCGGCAGACAAGGCGGATGAAAAGCGGCACAAAGAGCTTCTGGAAGCCTATGGAGTCAGCGACACGCAGGCGTATATGTCGCAGTTCTATCCGGAGATCAAACGGGAGATCCGGGAGAGCTGGAAGAGGCTTTTTGATGATGACATCCAGATCGGAAGTGATGGATGTTATGGAAACATCTGGGAGGTGCGAAGAGAATGGGTGAAAAATGTAATACAATAACCTTATATGCATCACAGGCAGACCCGGTAATCGAAGCAATTGAGCGGAATGGCGTGTGCTATTCCAAAGAGGCGTATGTGCGGAAAAAATATCAGGAGAGTGCAAAGATTTTCACAACAGCCTATTCCTGGTTTGTGCGTGAGATGGAGAAATATGTGAAGAAGCCGGATGGTGCGGAGTATCCGTACTGGGCATTCCGTGAAGCCTATAATGTGGATCAGTCGATGGGCGGCAACTTCCTGACACTGGAAGTACCATTGGATGAAGTTCTGCTTTTTGATATGTATGACTGGAATAAGATTCTCTGTCTCAAATATATTGGGGAAGATGAAAAAGATGAGAAGCAGTTCCAGGAGCAGCTGGAGATGTATGGGATCAAAGAGATGGATGCGGTGTTGAGTAATTTTTATCCGTTACAGAAGCAGCAGATCCTGAAAAGCTGGCAACGTCTGACACGGTATCATGAAGAATTGGTACATGGAAATACAGAGCTTGTAAGGGATGTACAAGCAGGACTCTGGAGAATAAAAAAGGAGTGGATCAGATAGATGAAAGTATTGGTATACAGAAAATGCAGTACCTGTCAGAAGGCGCTGAAATGGCTGGAGGAGCATGAGATTGCATTTGAGGAACGGGCAATCGTGGAGGAAAATCCAACCTATGAAGAGCTGAAGGAATGGCATGCGATGAGTGGGTTCCCGCTGAAAAAGTTTTTTAATACAAGTGGGATGCTTTATAAGCAGATGCAGCTGAAAGACAAGCTTCCGACGATGACGGAAGATGAGCAGATAAAGCTGCTGGCGACAGATGGTATGTTGGTGAAAAGACCGTTTGTAGTTGGGGACGGATTTGTACTGACCGGGTTTAAAGAAAAAGAATGGGAAGAAAAATTGTTGAAGTAGTGGGGAAGATGAGTGCTGTAAAAGGTGCTCATCTTTTTATTCTGCCTGTAAAGAATGTGTAAAAAGAATTGAAAGAAGACGGAACACTTACGAAACTGAGTAAGAAATGGTTTGGACAGGATACGGCTCCGGAAGAGGACCGATTTGAAAAAACGATAAACTAAAAAGAAAAATAACGGGTAACTCAATGAAAAGAGGAACCCGTTATTTTTTATTCAGATTTTTTTGATTTTATTAGACCAAGGAGCAGGACGGCCGGAAAAATAATGGCTGCGAAAATCCCGGTTTTCAGACTGCCGCCGGCGTAGGAAGATACCAGACCTGCAAGCGTCGGGCCACCGGAACATCCCAGATCTCCGGCAAGTGCAAGGAGGGCAAACATTGTTGTGCCGCCACGTGGAATAGAGACGGATGCGGTGCTGAAAAGTCCCGGCCACATAATTCCAACGGAGAATCCGCAAAGCGCACATCCCAAAAGGTTCAGCGCAGGAAATGGAAGGATGGAAATACATAAATAGGAAAGGATGCAAAGAATGCAGCTTCCTCTCATGAACAGATCCAGCCGGATCCTGTCTCCGTATTTTCCGTAAAGCAGCCGGGAAGCCCCCATGCAGGCTGCAAAGGTAAGAGGACCGGCAAGATCGCCGAGTGTTTTGGAAATGTGCAGGCTTGTCTCTGCAAAAGTGGATGCCCATTGGCTGACTGCCTGTTCGCTGGCACCGGCACAGGTCATCATAAGCATTAACATCCAGAAGATTTTAGATGTGCACAATTCTCTGAGAGAAAGTCCCTGTTCACCTTCTTCGTGAAGGGAGTAGATTGGTGCACTTCTGAAGAGGAAAGTGTTAAATATTGGGATGACAGCCCACATAAGTGCGAGGATTTTCCAGTGCGATATTCCGAAAAACCAGAAAAATGCGGTTGATAACAGAACAACGCCCACATGCCCCCAACAGTAAAAGGAATGCAGGAGACTCATTGCTTTTTCTTTGTTATCAGTAGGGCAGGCTTCAATGATCGGGCTTACCAGTACTTCGAGAAGTCCACCGCCGATCGCATAAATGATAACTGCGATTACAAGTCCGGTATAAGGGGAGGAAAAAACTTCCGGAAGAATGGTGAGTAATATCAGTCCTGCCGCAGAAAGAATATGCGCAATTAAAATCGAAATGCGGTATCCGATCCTGTCGATGAAGAACGCGGATAGAAGATCGACAAACAGCTGAATGATAAAGTTGAGTGTGATCAAAAAGGTAATTCGTTCT
>ERZ773276.2044-NODE-2044-length-13311-cov-12.617230_pt1 | contig 13311 bp, 15 predicted proteins | sample MGYA00511386_ERZ773276 | MGnify/ENA primary metagenome ERZ773276 (study PRJEB29015, sample SAMEA2737778) | human gut metagenome | biome: human gut; feature: human-associated habitat; material: faeces | place: China | collected 2012 ...
TGCCATCCTCGCTTTGATAGATGACGATCTCGTTGTTCAGGTCGATCTGCTTCATAGCTTCATGGGTTATCGTAAACTATTGGTTGCAAAGATAATACATTTATTGCTAAGATCATAAGGCAGTGAAGGAAAATATGCAGGCAGCATGCTGTCAGCCTCACAATAATGATGCGCTCCAAAAGCAGAAAAGTACGATTTTATTTTGTGTTTCGCTCGATTTACACTACCTTTGCCAACGTTGAGTATATGTTTGCTTATGGATGCTTATTTCAGAATTTGCAGCACATTAGCAACATCGACAGGCAGATGTATGTGAATAGTTATCAGACCATTTCGAGGAGGTGAGTTGAACGAGATGTTTCCGCTTTGCAAAGAACCTATAGGCAGAAATAGAACATTGCCAAGTAGTTGAGCTGTCAGAACGCAAAATATAGATTGTGGATTCTAAATAACAAATATAGGGATTGAATACTTGAAAATAGGGAATTCCCTAATATTCATTGATAATAATCTATTAAATTTGCAGAAACAAACAAAAAAGAATATGAATAAGAAATGCTCTATTCTTCGGATAGTCCTTCCGACATTATTAATGCTCTTTACCTGTTTGGTTAACATTCAGGGCAAGGATCATATGGTTCAACGGGGAATGACTAAAGACCAGGTCATGCAAATATTAGGTAAGCCAGACGCAACCAGCTTCAACTCCTATGGAGACAGATGGACGTACAGAAAGAGTCCGTTGTTGGATCCAGATGATAAATTCATATACATCAGTTTCGGGAGGGATGGAAAAGTGATTTCATATCAAGAGTGTATTGTACCTTCCTATCGTGGAAATGACGCAGAAGTTTATCATCCGGTATTGCCTCCAGTACCGCAGGAAAATTATCCAGATCCATACAGTGAATACCAACCATATGCGTTGAGTGAAAATGCCTTCGATTTCCTATATGGTAAGGTGAAAGATGCCAATTTTGATGACGACCGCTACACGCTGCTTGAGGTGGCGACGCTTGGTTGCTGGTATACTTGCGACCAGTGCGCCAGGATGATGACTTTTTTTAGTTTCGATGACGACAAACTAAAAGCATTACAAATTATGGGAAAACATGTTGTCGACCCACAAAATGCTGTTATTATAACTAATAAACTTAGTTTCAGTGACAGTAAAGATAAGGCTTTAAGGATGCTTCCTAGATAAATTATACATTCTTGTCGTAAATAATTTTGGACTCACTGAGTCCAAAATTAGTATCCAGCCTCACTCAGAACGGCCAGAAAACCGGCAGGAGGAAAGTCATCGCCACTCCAATGATAATTTGCAAAGGCAGTCCGACCCGGATATAGTCTATAAACTTGTAGTGTCCGGCTTTCATCACCAATGCGTTTGGCGGCGTGGAGAATGGCGAGGCAAAGCACATGTTGCCCCCAGCGCCACTGCCATGAGAAACGAATAGGGGCTTGCGTGGATCTGCTGTGCAGCCACCAGGGCGACAGGAGCCATCAGCACGGCCGTAGCGGTGTTGCTGATGAACATCGTTATAAAGGAGGTGGTGAAGTAGATGCCGGCAATCAAGGCATAAGGTCCCATCTCGCCCAATGTGCTTGCCAGTGACGACGACATCATTGCCGAGACGCCCGTTTTCTCCAAGGCTGTAGACATGGACATCATGGCTGCTATGAGCACGATACTTTCCCAGTTAATAGTGCCATAGGCATCCTCAACCTTTCGAAAACATCCCGTGAGTACGGTCAGCAACGCCGCTATCCCCTTTCGGAAAGACCCGACATCGTGCTCAACTACCATCAAAACAATTTCAGTATCTCCTATACCGTTCCCGACTATCGTCACTTCAGCAGGTTGCACTATCAGTACTGACTGGAGGGGTTTGAGCGGGAATGGACTGATGCGGGCGGCAACCAGAACTGCTCCGCAACCGTGATGACCGTCACACAATCGTGCGACGACCGTCACAGGACTGCCGCATTTACTTTTCGAAAGTCATATTACAACTATTGATATGTGGGTGTGACATTTGCTGAACTAAGATGCGATTTAGTTGAAAAAAATACATGGTATACTTATTTGCAGTAACTTTGCACCAAAGAATATTAATCAATAATATTATATTTTGAAGAAGATTATCATGACACTGTTGGTTGCCGTAATGGTATTAGGCACCAACGCACAAAGTGCAAAGACAATTGCAAAGTCTGCTGCTAAGGCAGCGGGCACGGCTGCACTCTCATCTGCCAAGACACAGGCTACATCAACTGCAACAAAAGCAACTGCCAAGAATGCAGCTAAGTATGCCAAAACTGCCGCAAAGACAGAAAAGACCTACACAAAGGCCAAGACAACTTATACAAAGGCAAAGTCAGCCTACAATACTGCCAAGACGGTAGCCGGTACCACATCAAGCACCGCTACCTCCAAAGCGGTGAAGAGCGCTGCCAAGAGTACTGTCAAGAAAGCTGCTGCAGATGCTGCTACAAAGGCTATTAATAAGTTGTAAGAGGCTTTTATAGACGTTCATTCCCATTCATTGGCCGTTAGCAGCACCTTTATCGACGGGCTGCAAAGGTCAATGAATGAGAATTTTTTTTGTAGAGTTTGCTAAAGACGATCGATTTCCTCTTTGCTTAGCCCAGTAACCTGGATAATCGTGTCCAAAGGAACATTCATGCGCTTCATGGCCCTGGCATTACGGAGGCGCTCTGACAGAATTCCTTTCTCTAGTCCTTTCTCCATTCCTTTTTCCATTCCTTTCTCCATACCCATTTTAAGCCCGGCCTCATACCCTTTTTTATGAGCCTGCTCACTTCTCCTCATCGCAGCGCTAACGAGTATCCGCTCCCAACTGACAGCCTCCCAGAAATGGTCATAGCCTGCCATCTGAGCATCGGTGTATGCCGACTCCTCAATGATGTCAAGCGCTTTGCGTGTCTCGGGATTTGCCAAGAGCTCCTCAGGTGCCTTACGTGTTTCGTCAATCTCCGTGAGATAACGCAGCCACAGCACCTTTATCTTCTTGTCGTGGAAAGAATGGGGCTTGAACTTTGGTAGTAAATGTTTGATGGAGAACATTATTGCACTGCCTCTGCAAATTTAATATATTTATATTATGGTGAAACAGCAAAATAAAAACCTGTTTTTAATTACTCTTTCGGTGGGTGAGCTAACCTAGGTAACTAAATCGACTCTTATTGATTGTGACGTAAACGTAAATCTATCAATAGCAGTTCCCCGATTAAATCCCCAGTTTTTATCTCTGAATCCCCAAAGTAAGAATGAACAGCACGTTTTTTTGATAAGAAATCTTCACATAAGCAGCTAAAAGCTGTGGTCAACGACGATGTGCTCAACGTCATCACGAAGATGGGCGGTATTATGCAGGAGCGTGGCTATCCGTTGAAGAACCTGCAGAGCGCGCTCGACGAATTGAAAAACGAGTCGGCCATGGACATGGTGCTCACCTCCAAAGCTGATGGTGAAATACAGGAGGAAGACTTGGACAAGCTCACCCGTGTGCCCCAGGCAGACATCCTGGTCAGCATAACCTTTACCCGTCAGAATGTAGGACCGCGCCAGCAGGTCGAGTTTCGTGTCACCTCCATCGACGCGGCCACAAACAAGCAGATAGGCGGTGAAACCGGGCGCAGCTCAGCTTCAGGCGCGCCGATCAGTGCTTTGTTGGAAGAGTCGGTGTTGGGCTTCATGGACAACTTCACGGCAAGCATCCAGCGACATGTCGGGGGGCTTCGACGACCGCTTTGTCATCACCACGCACATCCAGATCTTCGACATATCGGAGATACAGACCTTTCCGCAGAAAACGATCCTCGAGGCCAACATCGGCGTCTACGTAGGCGACGGCCTCTACGGTATGCTCTTCTCTAGTTATATCATGGAAGCCAAAGGGTTGGGCGATGACAAAGACCAGGCCATAGCCGCGGCTGTCAGAAAAATCCGACTGGCTAAGCTCAAAAAAACTACAAGGGACCGGCGTCGGGGAAGCAGATCGAGCAGTAGCAAAAGTTCAAGGCACGGCAGGTCGTTGTCACGGCATGGCTCAACAGCCTTCCACGGCAAATGGAGACAAGGGTACCGCAAGCTATCAGCAAATACAGAAAATGGAATGCACGCTCGAACTGAGCTCTATATCGCAGGTGCTCTACAAATATCTCGATGACAAGAACGAGTTACAGCTACCCGAGATCGACGAGGAGAACAAGAACTCCGAGAACACTGACAATCCAGCAGGAACATAATCCAGCAAGCTCTGCTTGAGACAATCGTCGAAGACAGAGCTTTTCCATTCTAAAAGGGCGTAGCCAACTATTCGCGAACGATGGGTTGCAAAGACAATATATATTTATCGCTAAGTTCACAAGGCAACGACAGAAAATCACCACCTAATTTACTTTTAAAGCTAAGAAGTTTGGATATATAACTGAATTTGTTTATTTTTGCCACTCATGGCAGTTGCTATTTTATTTATTGATGACTGTCATCTTAACCTGTCTTGAGGTTGGAAATCTTTAGTTATGTAATCTGTGCGTTTGAGGATGAACACGAAGATTCTCATAGAAATGTTGGAAAAACGCAGTGGCCACGCCATTACAAGTGCTGCCGACTGCGAGTGGCTCGCCCTTGACTTTACCACGAGGTGTGGCAAGGGCATCAGTGTCAACACGCTCAAGCGTCTCTTGGGCTTCTTGGCTTATGACGGCAAATCATTCCGGCAGTCCACGCTCGACACCATTGCTGCATACTTAGGGTTTAGAGACTGGAATGAAACTGAAAACGCGGCAATGGACAAAGTATCGGCCTTTGGCCACAATCCAGCCATCTTAGATGCTGAAAAGCTCACAAAAGGCGACCTGGTCACCGTGACCTACGCGCCCGATCGTCAGATTGTTTTTGAATATAGAAACGATGACAGGTTTGTCGTTGCGAAAAGTCTGAACAGCAAACTGCACATTGGGGATGTCGTAGCAATTCGGCAGTTTGTTCTTGGCTATCCGCTGCTGGTCACTGAGACCCTACGCGACAGCCGTTCCCTCGGCGCTTACACCGCCGCGAAGATCGGCGGGCTCACCACCATCGATTGCCAGCACAAAGAAGAATTATGACCGCTGATGATGTTTCCGCTTTCTCCGGTCCACTGGACCATGTAACGTCGCAGGAGCAATTGTATCTCAACGGTTCGACCTGCCAAACTTATATTGTGCGCGTCTATGGGAAGTTGCATTTCAAGAAACAGCTCAAGGCAGAATATAAAGGCATGCCGCAATATGTCGAGGCCTTCAGAAAAGAGTTCGAGGTAGGCTATCGCCTCAACCATCCGGCTCTGCCATGCTATGTAGCCCTGGGCGACGAAGACGGATGCCCCTACATCTTGGAGGAATATATCGACGGTGACACGCTGACCGACTTTCTTGCCGCCAATCCCTGTTATTTCCATTCTCGTCTGCATGCCGATCGGCTGATTGACGAGCTTCTTTCCGTCTTTTCTTATCTTCATCATCACCAGGTGCTCTTTCTCGACCTGAAACCCGACAACGTGATGATCACCTCGGTAGACCGGCAACTGCGACTTATCGACCTTGGCGGTTGCCACACCGACTGCTTTGTCGGAACGGAAGAAACGACAAAAGCATTCGCACCCGGCAGGAACGCCAACGACGCTGCCCAATTCGACGGCAAGCTGTGGGAACCTTCATTTGATATCTTTCTCATCGGGCGCCTGCTGCAAGAATGCAGGGTTCCACATATATATAATAAGGTGATTGCGAAATGTCTGAAGGACGATCCGCGGGAACGCTACGACAGTGTGGACAGTATGAAGAAGGCGATTGGGGCCTTGCGCCGTCGGCTGACGATTTTTAAGGTGTCGATGGTAGTAACGGTGGCAGCATGCCTCGCAGTCGTCTTGTCTTTGCTCATTCCGGCGGGACCGAAGGAGCTGAGGCCGCAAGAGACCACCAAAAAGGCTGAAACGTCACAGCCTCTCAGGGCTTCCGAAGGAGTGCTGACAGCGAAAGAAGCAAGACAAACGAAGATCATGGAGCCGAAGCCTTCACTTCAGCCCAACAACGGCAAGGCCGAAACAACGGCGGCCGAAGCACGGATGAGCCGGGAACTGCAACAAAATATGGACTTTGCCTATAAGAGATATATCGCACCTCTACCCAAAGACTCGCTCCGTGATGTCGATTGTCTGAACAAACATATTGCCATGTATATGGACTGTGTCAATTCAGAGATAAGAAGACTCAAGAAGAAATATCCTGACCTGCAACCCCAAACCATTGACACGAGGTTTGCCGAAATCTACAGCCGCACCGTGATGCCGATTGTGGAAAGCTGCGGCAGCGAAAAGTAAAAGGTTACTGCTAACATTTCTCCCAAGAAGTGATCGCTTATTTGGCAAGAATTTGACAGCTTGCCCACTATTTCCGTGTTTGGACGATTTGGATGAGAAAAGCCTTGTGCGTGCGCCATAGTTAAGCTATTTTTGTAGAAAAATAAAAAAATTGGCTCACAATGGAACGACTTTCAAGATTAATTCCTATCTTTGCACTGCCGACTGGTAACAGTCGGAGACATCGAGGAGAGCTAATCAGCTTTGACCCGCCAGAGAATCTGCAAAATTCAATGTATAAGGGTGAGAAGTTAGAAAGGCGTTCCTCCTATAGTTCGTATATTCTGCCATGCCGTAATGGTCATGGCTCCATATACTCTATAGGTGTGGGCCAACTTTCATTCTTACTTATACGGGTATTGCAGAACCTTCTGGCTAAGGATGCTGAGAAGGTCCACACTCTTTGTCTGCCTATGAGTGAAATGTAAATTCGTATGCGTGCTAACGAAAGGTTTGCTAACTAATTTTAATATATCATATTATGAAAACAAGAACAATCCAGCTTTTCTTGCTTCTCCTTTGCTGTTTTGCCTTCACCGCTTGCGACAGCAACAAAAGCAAGATTGAAGAGAAAGTCAAACAGTTTACCGAGGCCTTGAAAACAAAGGATGTGGCTACCATCTACGACATGTACCCCAACTCCAAGTTGGCCAACCACATGACGCTGACCACCAACGTGGCACCGGGCGACTTAGAAGTGGTGAAGGACGAGGCTACAGGTAACTACACAGCCAACTTCAAGAACGCACGCGACCAGAAGCTTATCTTCAAAGTGACGGGCAAAGACACTTATCAAATCATCGACTCCTATGGTTTCTTCGACATCGAGCCCATGTACTCTGACTTGGCCGTCAAGACAGGTGTGCCTTTGAAAAAACTGTCTGACCAGAAACTCAAGGAGCTGTTCAAAGATGACAGCCCGTTCCTCTCTTTCATCAAGAACAAGTATGGCGGGCTTACAGAACTTAACCTTTCCTATTTTGATGGGGTCTACACCGGGAATTACAATTTGAATATGGTTCAAATAGAACAGAACATCAAAAACGAAGGCGATTTCCCGGTAAAAGGCTCTGATTATGATGTCATCTTCAGTTTCTCTGACGAAGGTGGCAACTGTGCATCCAGCACCAAGACAATGGACGGCGTTGACTTGGCACCCGGCGAGACATTTACATTTAATTTCCAACTTACAGGCTATACGACAGCCGCATACAATCATCAATTGCAATGGACGGTATCCTTCAACCAAAAAGGCGGCGGAACAATGAAAGACATCATGAAGAAGGCCAAGTTTACAGGCAACGAATACAATGAGTTTCTGCAACAACAGAGTAAGAACAAATCGAAAGCTGGTAAGAAATCGTCAAAGAAATAAATCGAAGCATCATGAGAAAGCTATTGATCATCTTTATGGCATTCGTTGCCATCGGCATGACCTTCTCCTGCAACTCCAAGGAGAAGCAGATCCGCGAGCAGCAGATTGCCGACTCACTCAAGAAAGACTCCATATTCCGGCAGCATCAGGCCGACTCCATCGCCAAGGCGAAAGAAGAGGCTGAGCTCAACGATGAGAAGATAGAGTTCCTGCAAGGCATCTATAAGAATGTGATCTATACCGAGAACGTAGGCCCCAACGCCACCGACTATGCCGGCAAGCTTGTGAAGCATATCTCGCCCAAGGTCACCAAGGCCATGACGGACTACGACGACGGCATGGATGCAGAGTATGTCGCGCCCGGTCCGAAGCTTTATCTTCTCGGTGACGAGGGCGACTACGAGGGCGGTCCGAAGATTACCATTACCTATCTTGGCGACAACTGGTTTAAGGTGAACATCAGCAATCACACCACCGTGAAGATCCGTGTGGAGAGCGAGCCCGACGATGACGAGTCATTTATGATTACCGGACTGATAAACAAGGGCTATGGCATCAATGTAAAATAGTATTCTTAATCTAAAATTACAGATATGAAAAACCTTAAAAGTATTTTTCTTTTGGCAATCATGCTTATTGCTTGCCAAGCAGTGTTTGCCCAAACCGACAAGGGCATTGAGTATTATAATAACAAGGACTACGCGAATGCGGTCAAGTGCTTCCAGCAGGCTGCAGAGCAGGGAGATGCAATAGCTCAAAACAAGCTCGGTCTTTGCTATGACAATGGTGAAGGCGTGACAAAAGATCCTCAAGAGGCAGTGAAATGGTACCGGAAAGCTGCTGAGCAAGGTTATGCAAGAGCACAATATAATTTGGGTGTTAGTTATGACTATGGTGAAGGGGTGACAAAGGATCTACAAGAGGCCGTGAAATGGTTCCGGAAAGCGGCTGAGCAAGGTGATGCCGATGGTCAATATGCTTTGGGGCAAAGCTATTACAATGGTGAAGGTGTGCCCAAGAACTTCCAGGAGGCAGTGAAATGGTACCGGAAAGCGGCTGAGCAAGGTTATGCCGATGCACAATATAATTTGGGTGTTTGTTATTACTGTGGCAATGGGGTGACCAAGAACTTCCAGGAGGCAGTGAAATGGTACCGGAAAGCTGCTGAGCAAGGTGATGCCAATGGTCAAAACGCTATGGGTGAGTCTTATTATGATGGCGAGGGTGTGACCAAGAACTTCCAAGAGGCAGTGAAATGGTACCGGAAAGCAGCAGAGCAAGGTTATGACTTAGCACAAGATCATTTGGGCGATTGCTATTATAATGGTGAGGGTGTAGCCAAGAACTTCCAGGAGGCAGTGAAATGGTACCGGAAAGCAGCTGAGCAAGGTTATGACATAGCACAAAATAATTTGGGCGATTGCTATTATAATGGCGAGGGTGTGACCAAAGACTTCCAGGAGGCAGTAAATTGGTACCAGAAGGCGGCTGAACAAGGTAATGCCGATGCACAATTTTCTTTGGGCTGGTGTTATAATAATGGCGAAGGCGTGACCAAGGACTTACAAGAGGCCGTGAAATGGTACCGGAAAGCGGCTGAGCAAGGTAATGCCGATGCACAAAATAATTTGGGCAATAGATATGCCTTAGGCGAGGGTGTTTCCAGAAGTTCACAAGAGGCTGTGAAATGGTTTCGGAAAGCGGCTGAGCAAGGTAATGCCAATGCACAAAATTCTTTGGGCTATAGCTATCTCCAAGGTGATGGCGTTGACGAGAACTACGCCTTGGCAGTGAAGTGGTTTCGGAAGTCTGCACTTAAGGGCAATAGCAAGGCACAATGTAATTTGGGCTATTGCTATGAAATGGGGTATGGAGTAGCCAAGAATTATCAAGAAGCCGTGAAATGGTATAGAAAATCTGCTGGACAAGGTTATACTACGGCTCAACGCAACCTGGCTAATTGCTATGCTTATGGTAGAGGCGTTCCAAAAAATCAGGCAAAGGCTGACTACTGGTATCAGAAAGCAAATGAAGGAGAATAATACGAAAAATATCCATCTGTTGTCTATGTGCGCAATGGTCGTGTGTCGGCACTGAAGTGGTAATGAAAAAAAGTCATGTGACATATATAATTAAAATGATTAAAAGAAATGAAAATGCCAATGGATTACGAACTTGAATACATGGAGCACTTGTTCGACAGTATCAAGAGCAAGAAGACAGAGAGCTATGTCATCCATCGTATCTGGAACAAGCTGGATGACGACCGCGTGCGGTTCGTCACTCAGCAGAAGATTACCCTGCCAAATGGCAAATATGCTTTGGCCGACTTGTACCTTCCCCAGTTGAACATCTTTGTCGAGGTCAACGAGCCATATCATGATAAGCAGAAAGCCCAGGATAAGTATCGCAATGAAACGATTGTAAAGCTCACAGAGGCTGACCAATTTATCATTGAGTGTGGAAAAGGGACAGACAAGTGCGAGTGGAAGTCTTTGTCAGAGATCCATCAGCAGATTGATGAGTGTGTAACGTTTATCAAGAAGCGGATAACTGCCATAGGCGACCAACTCAAACCCTGGAGTATGAGCGAAAGCCTTACGGTTGAGTTCCACAAGGATAAAGGCTATCTCAATGTAGGTGATCATGATGCCTTGCGGACGATCGATGACATCTGCAGGTTGACTGGTGGGGTAAAACGAGACCGTGGATTTCTAAGAGCTGGAACAGCAGGACTTCCCCAACATCCCGATATGGAACTTTGGTTCCCATGTGTTAACAACAGAAGCAACTGGCTGAACGAGAAGAGTGACGACGGTCAGACTATCTGCGAGTCAAACACAAAGGATCCGAAAAAGAACTATGATCATATTGAGGACTCTATCAAGAAGAATCTTCAACGTGTCACGTTCTTTAAGTTCAAAGACAGCCTTGGTATTGAGAACTATTTCTTCCTTGGCATTTTCCGCATTGATGCTGAAGCAAGCCGCAAAGAGGAAAAATGCGTTTGGAGAAGAGTCAGTACTGAATACAAACTGTAACTTGGTAAGATCTAAGACCACACGGCTAAGACATTCTCCGTAGAATCGTGCTGAGGTCAAGGTTGTGTCATCGATGATATGGCTTTTGACTCCTCTACGGTTTTCTTGATCGACAGGCGATAGGGTACGAGGAGCTTGATTCCCGTGGTACTGGGACTCACGAAGGAGAGATCGGGGCGTAGCCGCTCATCGGCGAAGAGCGTGTCCCTCCAACAGATCGCCTCTTCGGGTGAGGAGAGGTGATCGATGTCGATGACGAACTCGCCCGAGGGCACGAGCAAGTGATCTTCCTTGCGGTAGGAGAAGATACCGGCGGGCGTGACATAGGGGAGCAAACTCTGTTTCAGCCGCCTGAACCGTTTCTCGTCGCTCGATGCGGCACGTACCTGATCGGTACGCTCACGCAGCCACTCGCTGGTGGTGATATAGGCGTACAATTGACTGACACAGACGACCCCGTTCGGTACTTGATTGGTGATGGGGGCGTTGAAAAAGGAAAAGATAGACTCTTTCATGATCGGATAAAATAAATTGATTATTCGGTTACTGCCGGTAAAGGAACGCGTTCCTGCCCGTTCCCGGAATAGCGATGGACGGGACGGGTACGGAAACGGACGTATGGTGGATGAAATGAGGATAGAAATAAATATCCCCCGTGAAAAGGGTGATTATTGTTAACACTTAAATTAAAAACGGATATGACAGAAAATCAAGAGCGGGCGGAACAGGCACGTTCTGCCTTTACGGTCAATGGAGGTAACGTGCAGATCCTGCCCAATGCCACCATCGCTATCCAGAACATCCATTGGGGTGACGGGACGGTGACACGGACGGAACGCTGGATTACGCCCGCGGAATCGGGACTTCATGAGTCTCCGTCTCCTCCGATAAACTCTCCTGCCCCTCCGGTGACGGCTGAACCCTCCTCGTTGGCGTTGTTCATCCCGGACGAGGCGACCCGTCTTGTCTACGAGGCCCGCCTATGCGCCTGCCCGGACACGGTCACCCTTTGCCAAACGGTATTGACGGACCTTTACAACGAGATCCTAGCCGACTACTCGTCTCCCCTCAAGCTGGTCAAGAGCCGTGCCTTCATCAGCGCCCTTTTGCCTCACCTCACGTTCGTGAACGGGGCGAATGTACCGAGCATTCGGTATGGGATCAGGAAGTATGTGCTGGGGGAAGGGATGAGATAAATGAGAGATCCTAGAAGCTCTGCTATTTGTATTATGCTGAATGATTTGTCTCAGTGATCTATCTCTATAAATATCGCTTGAACTCATTTTAAATCTAAATATTCGATGCGTTTGTCCCGCTGGTGTATCGGCGGGGTAAGCGTGTTTTATGTACTCATTTTTATGTCAGCTACGTCAGAGAATAATAAGCGGATAGCGAAAAACACGCTATTCCTCTACATGCGAATGCTCCTAATTATGGGGGTGACGCTGTACACTAGCCGGATCGTGCTACAGGTATTGGGGGTAGAGGATTTCGGGATTTATAATGTGGTGGGGGGAATCGTGGCTTTGTTGGGATTTATCAGTTCTTCCATGTCTATTTCCATACAAAGATTCCTTTCCTATGAGATGGGCAGAAAAAACTATGAGAAAGTGTCACGGGCCTTTAGCATGGCCTTGCAAATCCACGGGATAATAGCGGTTGTGGTGATGATGTTATTGGAAACGGCTGGTATATATTTTTTGCGATGTAAGATGGTAATACCTATAGATCGCATGGATTCGGCATTGTCTGTTTTTCATTGTAGTGTGCTGGCTTGTGGTTTCTCAATCGTACAAGTGCCATTTATTGCGTTAATCATTGCTTATGAGCGTATGGGGTTGTATGCTTACATCGGTATCGTGGATACGATGTTAAAATTGGCGATCGCTTTTCTTCTAGGCTGGATCGCTTATGACAGTTTGGCTCTTTATGGTGGATTGATGTTGGTGGCTACTATTGTTATTACATTAGCTTATGTGATGGTGTGTCATCTCTCATTTAAAGAGATTCGTTATCAATGTATTTGGGATACTCGGTTGTTTGGCTCGTTGACACGATTTGCTTCTTGGAGTGCCTTGGGGGAAATGGCTTGGGGATTTACCCTTCAGGGGGTAAATATTGTGTTGAATCTTTTTTTTGGAACGGTAGTTAATGCGGCTTATGGTATTTCTTCACAAGTGTCGGCGGCGGTTTATCGTTTCTTGGGAAGCTTTCAGACTGCGGTCAATCCGCAACTGATAAAGGAATATGCTCAAGGTAATGTGATGGGTATGATGGGGTTGGCCTATCGGGGAATGAAGTTCTCTTTTTTCTTGTTGTTGTTTATCGCTTATCCGTTGGTGTTGGAAATGGATTTCATCTTAAGTCGATGGTTGGGTACGGTACCTGAATTAGCTCCTGCATTTTGTAGGCTGGTAGTGGCCAATGCTTTATTGGATATTCTTTCAAGTCTGTTTGCTACATT
>ERZ773276.2049-NODE-2049-length-13277-cov-6.170549_pt1 | contig 13277 bp, 8 predicted proteins | sample MGYA00511386_ERZ773276 | MGnify/ENA primary metagenome ERZ773276 (study PRJEB29015, sample SAMEA2737778) | human gut metagenome | biome: human gut; feature: human-associated habitat; material: faeces | place: China | collected 2012 ...
CAGCTGCCGGAGCGGTGCTTAAGCCGCAAGGCGGGAATTGTGCGGTGTTGCCCTATATTTTTCATACAGCCCCACTTCCCCGCTCATGAGATAAATCGCTGAAAAGCCCTGTTCCTTCGCCACGTTGCAGGCCGCGTTCACCATTTGTTCAGACAGCCGGTTCCCCCTGTATTTTTCGGCAACAGACAAAAAACCTATCAAAGGCCCACAACCATATTCTCTTGGCATTTCATCCCGATTGGTAAATGTGCAGAAAGCCGCCGCGTCATCATCGCGCAAGGCCACAAGAGCTCTTTCGCTATTTTCAAAATCGTTTGGCTCCATCTTCTCTGCCCCAAAAATGCTGCTGCTTTCCATGGGCAGCCTGCTGCAAAAGCGATGGTCCCATCCCACAGTTCATGGCCGGGTGCCATTACGATAATTTTCTCCAACTTATTCTCCTTGAAACCCTTCGGATTTTAACGAATCGAACCGCAAACAAAAAGCACAGCAGTTTTTCGATACATCTGTATCACAACTGCTGTGCTTTTGGCAGGGGTAGAAGGATTCGAACCCTCGGCACGCGGTTTTGGAGACCGCTGCTCTACCAACTGAGCTATGCCCCTATGTAAAAAGCCCACAGTAACCAACGTGCTGTGGGCTTTGCTATGGAGCTGTTAGGCAGATTCGAACTGCCGACCTCATCCTTACCAAGGATGCGCTCTACCGACTGAGCTATAACAGCATGTGGCGACCCGGATCAGGCTCGAACTGACGACCTCTAGCGTGACAGGCTAGCGTTCTAACCAACTGAACTACCGGGCCAAACCCTTCGCGCTTTGCATCAGGTTACCGCCTGACCGCCGCGACGCATATTATTATAGCAATCAGGGCGGCCTGTGTCAAGCATATTTTCAAAAAAATTCAAAAATCTTTTTGCTCTTTTTCTTTTGTCAAAATCGTCCGTTATGCGTTATTTTTATTTCCTTGCTGTCTTAAAAGAACTCTATTGTACAAAAAATATCCTCTGTTCTTTTCAAGTTCACAGTTCTATGTTATACTGACTAACAAACAGCGTTCCCTTTGTTCGTATCGCCATTTCTGCTGTTGCGCAGGCGGCACGGCAAAAGGATCCGCTTGCAACCCACAAAACAGGAGGTACAAATTATGTGGACCCGTTCCCTTTTGAAGTCCAACGCCAAACAGGCGTTGCAAGAGCGGTACTGGCGCAGCGTGGGACTGTGCCTACTTCTTTCCCTGTTGGGCATTGGCTATTCTTTCCCCCGCCTTACGGCGCAATACCGCGTAACGTCTTCCCAACTGAACGGTATGATGAGCAGCCCGGTGTGGCAGGGCAACGCCGGCGGTGGATACACCAGCGGCAATGAGGAGTATCTTTTGCAGGCATTGGCCCCCTTTGCCGGGGTGGTGATTATCGTAATGTTGATCGCTGCCGCAATCGGCCTATGCTGGGCAGCGTTCCTCATCAACCCGCTGACAGTCGGCCGCAACCGCTATTTTATGGAAAGCCGCCAGTCGGCAACACCGTTCAGCACCGTCACTTCGATCTTCCGCACCCCGTATCTGAATGTTGTTAAAGTTATGCTGCTGACCAACCTGAAAATTGCGCTGGGTTTCCTTTTGATCATTCCCGGCATTTACTGGTCTTATTGCTACATGCAGGTCGGCTACCTGATGGCCGAAAACCCCTACCTGACCACCTGCCGCGCCATGGAGCTGAGCAAGCAGATGATGGACGGTGAAAAGTGGAACACCTTTGTGCTTCAGCTTTCCTTTATTGGCTGGTACTTGTTGTGCAGCATTACCTTTGGCATTGGTTTCATCTTCCTCGAGCCTTATGTACAGGCCACTTTCGCAGAGCTTTACGCTGCGCTGCGCGCCAAGGCGCTTGCCAACGGATACACCAATGAGTATGAACTGGGCGGCTTCGTGCGCCACTGATTATAAACAATAAAACAATAAAAAACAAATCCGGACTGTGGATCATTTCCACAGCCCGGATTTGTTTACTTGTGCAATTTTGACGGTATATAACTCAAGCTTTGCCTGATTCATTCACAGCCACTGCGCTGGGGTGATCCTTAGAAGGATGCTTGGCAAACAGCGTCTTCAGAGCAAGCGGAGTGGTAACAGAAGATACGATGATCAGCAGAATAACAGCGGTAAAGTAGACAGAGTCCACCATGCCGACTGCAAGGCCCTTTTGTGCCACAATCAAAGCAACCTCGCCGCGGGTCATCATGCCAACGCCAACCTTGAGGGAATCTGCCCAGTTGAACTTGCAGATCTTTGCTGCAAGACCGCAGCCAATGATCTTGGTGATAAGTGCCACAATGACAAAGCAGACACAGAACAGCAGGATATCGGGAGTCAGGCCGCTGATATCGGTTTTGAGGCCGATGGAAGCAAAGAACACCGGAGCAAACATCATATAGTTGCTGATTTCGACACGGCGCTCCACATAGGGTGCATCATGAATGTTGCACAGCACGATACCAGCAATGTAAGCACCGGTAATATCGGCAATGCCAAAGTACTGCTCTGCAATGTAAGCCATGGCAAAACAGAAGCCAAGGCTGGCAATGGTAATGCGCTGGGTGTGGGGGTTACGGTTATCCAGCCAGGTCATGACCTTGTACAGCACAAAACCGACAATGACCGCCACCACAAAGAACAGCACCGTGTTGATCAACACCTGGCCGATGCCGGTACCGCCTTCTTCGCCGCTGCCGGCCCCCAGAACGCAGGTAAGCACCACAATGCCGATAACGTCATCAATCACGGCTGCGCTGACGATGGTGGTGCCCAGGAAGCCTTTCAGCTGGCCAAGCTCCTGCAGGGTTGCCACCGTGATGGAAACGCTGGTTGCCGTCATAATGGTGCCGATGAACAATGCTTTATAAAATTCCGGACTGCCGATAGCACCCAGACCATAGAACGCACCATACAGCAGCGTACCGCCCACCAAGGGAACAAAAACACCCACGCAGGCAACCAGAGTTGCAATGGGGCCGGCTTTCATCAACTGCTTCAGGTTGGTGCCAAGGCCGGTGGAGAACATCAGCAAAATAACGCCGATTTCCGCAAAGACCGAGATGGTATCGCTGAGCTGAACAACCCCCAGCAAAGAGGGGCCAATCAGCAAACCGGCGATGATCTCGCCCACCACTTGAGGTGCCTTGAGTTTGCGGGCAATCAGGCCAAAAAACTTAGCCGCAATCAATATGATTGCAAGATCCCGGAAAAATAGATACATAATGATAGAGCCTCCTTTTCAGCACGGCATAGCTGATATGGCTTTTTGGTTCATACAGTGGTACTTGCCATCCGCCCAGCCTCCCCAGCCAAAAGGTGCCGGAGCCGTGTTCCCTTATGTTTTACCACGCTGTTCATATTTTTTCAAGATCTTTGTCACAGAAATGTCAATTTTCATCTGTATGCACAAATGTCTTGCACAAACGGGGCGTTTGCGGGGCAGTTCATGCCATATTGTGGTTGCTGCAAAAAGGGCATGTGCTTGTACCCTCCTTTGGATTTCAGATCATTTTTACAAAAAACTTCTTCCGTATGTTCTTTTTTTCTTTTTTAAAATTTATTTGAAAAAAATTGATTTTTTTCAAAATATTGCTTGACAATCCCAGATGTGCTTGCTATAATATAACACGTCGTCAGGTGAGGCGATACAGCAGAATAGATGGAAAGATGGCTGAGCTGGTCTAAGGCGCACGACTGGAAATCGTGTAGGGCCCCTAAAGCCCTCAAGGGTTCGAATCCCTTTCTTTCCGCCACAAAAAAGCTACATTCAATTTGGATGTAGCTTTTTTGTTTTACAGTTTTACATGTTATCAGTGCGGCCCTTTTTGTGGCATAATAAAGCCACGAGAGGAGCTGAGCTTATGCCCGAAATTATCCCAATTCGTGATCTGAAAAATACCAATGCGATTTCGCAGCGCTGCCACGAAACGCAGGAACCCATCTTTGTGACAAAAAGCGGTTATGGGATATGGTTATCATGAGCATAAGGGCTCCTTGGATGTTGTCCGGGGAGTTTTTATTTATATCGTCTCGTGTATTTTTCTTGGCACATTGCTGATTATATCGACGATTATAATAACAGCAGAATTCAAGCTAAAACAAAATGGATGCCTCCCTCCACATTCAGAGAAGCATCCATGATGGATTCTTAATTATTCGATTTTTACCCGTGTCCTGAAAACCGGGTACATATCAGTACGGGACGGCAGCTTTGCTTTTATTGGTTTGCTCTTTTTATAAAAAACTATGATTACAGCGGCATATAGTCAAAATCAATGCGGCCAAGGGCAACGTTGGCACCGGCCACCTGCACTTTGACGGGGTCGCCCAGCATCCAGCGTTTTCCGGTCAGCGGGTCCAGAATGCTGACGCCCTCCACCACAGTGGCTTCGCCCTTGCAGAGCTGTGCGGCAGGCACAAAGCCCTCTACGGTGTTTTCCAGCGCCACAAAAATGCCGCGCGGTGTTACACCTGCCACGGTGCCGGTGTAGACTTCGCCCAGGTGGTTGTGCATATACTCGGCCTTGTACAGGTCCTCCACATCGCGCTCAATGCGCACGGCGGAAACTTCCTGGCGGCTGGACTGCTCGCTGGCGTGGGTGGCAAAACCGGTATAATCCTTGATGAGCTCCTGCTCCGGCTTGCCCACCAGCATATCCGTCAGGATGCGATGGATGGCAAGGTCCGGGTAACGGCGAATGGGGCTGGTAAAGTGGGCATAGTCTGCCAGCACCAGGCCGTAATGGCCTTTCGGCTCCGGAGAGTAGCGAGCTTTCTGCATGCTGCGCAGGATACCGGTGTGGACCGGGATCTGGATGGGCTGGCCGCGGGTTTCGTCCAGAATGGCAGAAAGCTCCAGCTGGGTGGGCACTTCCCCGGCAAAGTGGACGTTCAGGCCGCAGGCTTTCAGGGTGTTGCTCAGCTTTTCCATGCGCTCGGCATCGGGGGCTTCATGGATACGGTACACAAACGGCACATGATGGGTGCGGCCCGCATTGGCAGCGCACTGGTTGGCCAGCAGCATGAACTCTTCGATCATGCACTCCGACACACCGCGGGTGCGCTTGACGATATCCACGCAGCGGCCTTCCTCGTCCATGACCAACTTGGCTTCGTCGGATTCGATGTCCATCGCGCCGCGTGCTTTACGCAGAGCCAGGCGCTTTTCGTACAGCTCGGTCATCGCAGGCAGCTGAGCCATAACGTCTTTATATTTCGTCACCAGAGCCGGGTCATTGGAGCCGTCCAACAGAGCGTTAATTTCTTTATAAACGCCCTTGACACGGCTGCGGATGACGCTCTTGACGAACTGATAGCTATGGATATTGCCGCTTTCATCCAGCTGCATCAGGCAGGAGAACGCCAGGCGCTCCTCCCCTTCATTGAGGCTGCAGATGCCGTTGGAAAGCTGGGTGGGCAGCATGGGGATGACTTTATCCGCGTAATAGATGGAAGTTGCGCGCTCATAAGCTTCCTTATCCAGCGCGGTGTCCGGGCGGACATAGTGGCTGACATCCGCAATATGAACGCCCAGCTCATAGCCGCCGTTCTGGGTCTTCATCAGGCTGATGGCGTCGTCGATATCCTTGGTCTCGGCAGAGTCGATGGTAAAGATCGGCAGACCGCGCAGGTCGGCGCGGTGGGCAGCTTCGGCGGGGTCAATGAGAGCGTTATCATATGCGTGAGCTTCGGCCAATACCTCCTCCGGGAATTCCTGGCGGACATCACGGCCATACAGCACAGCCTTGGCGCACTCTGCTGCGCGGTCGGAAGTGCCGAAGCGCTCGGCAACAGCGCAGCGGTGGTCCATATGGCGCTGGCCGCGATTGGTCAGGATAGCACCGACCTTATCCCCCAGCTGTGCGCCGTTGACGCCTTTTTTATCCAGCACAATGCGCACATCACGACAGCCGTCCGGCTCCACGGCAAGGCGGCCGTCCTCAGTCAGCACAATGGTACCGGCAAAGGTGTTGTGCGGGGTGGTCACCTCCACCACTTCACCCTCGGCGCTGCCCTCCACACGGGGGTGGTCGAACAGTTTGATGATGATTTTATCCTGCGGCATAGCACCATGCAGGGCACGGCCGGGAATAAAGATATCGCCGGTGCCGTCATCGCGGGACGCAAAGCCGAAGCGGGCCGCCAGCTTGACCAGTGTGCAGGGAATGCCAGCGGGGGCATCGGTATTTTCCATCACGGCAAAGCCCGGAACATAGGTACCGTTGCGGGCGGACAGCATACCGGTAGCTACCATGCCGGTTACGGTGTTGCGCAGGCGGGAATTATCCACCTGCAAAGCATTCTGCAGTTCACGCAGGGTCTGGGGGCGGTGCTTGCACGCCGCAAGAATATTTTTCTGTAATGGTGTCATGTTTTCTCCTTTGGGTTGGGCACAGGCAGCGGCCCATGCCTTTGTTTTTACTCCTCGTTTACGTCACCCTGCCACCCGGCAGGATCCTTCCATAGCAGGCGTGGCCTTTGGTTTCGCGGCAGCACCTGCACCATTGTGACCTTTTTATTTTTCCCATAAAAAACGACCCGCGGTATTGGGCGGGTCGTTGACGGTTCCTGAATAAGGGAAAGCGGAACGCCAACAAAATTGGCCAGACCGTTCTCCTTTCATTCAATTACAAGCGGGCACTCAGCACACCAACCAGCAGCGTAGCTACAAAGAAAACAGCGCCGCAGATTTTGGTCACTTTGGCCAGCTTGGCATCCAGGCCACGCTCGCGGCCGGCAGCCATAAAGCTGCTATCACCCATAATAGCAGCAGACAGGCCCTGCCCTTTCTGGGTCTGGGACAAAGTGAACACAACGATCAGAACCGAAACAATGATCAGCACAACGCCGAACGCGATTTCATAAGCGGTCATGGATTAACAGCAACTCCTTTTCAGGCCATAGCCAAAACGGATGTTTCGGCCTGCCCTAACTCTCATACAGGTTATAATATAACATACCAAAAAGCAAAATGCAAGAACTTTACCCGACCTTGTGCAGAAAAAGATTGCATTGCCTTTTTTGCTCCTTACAGACTCATCTGCTCGGTCGTGTCCTCCTGGCGGAGCAGCGCGCCGGCTGCGGGCAGGGTGCGCACGCGGTAGCGGTGCGGGTCTTTCAGTTCCAGCCCCGCCGCCGGGCGCACTTTGGCGATTCTGGCGTTCTTTTTCAGCGTTACCATGTTGATACCGGCGGTATCGCGGGTAGCCTTTTCGGGAATCAGCGCACTGCCGACCAGGATCAAGCGTGGACCACCGGTGCCGCCGCTGGTGAAGACGGCCAGCTCGGTTTCTTCCTCAATGTGCAGCATTGCGGCAAGTTCTTCCTTATCGCTATAGGCTTTCAGCAGCTTGCGGCGGTTCTGCTTGGTCATATAACTGGCCAGCGGGATCTTTGCACACTTGCCGTTCTGGTAGAAGAACAGCATGTAACCACGGTAATCGACTGTGACCGTCATGAACAGCGGCACTTCGCCCTCTTCCATTTCCAGCTTGGAAGCGACATAATCCCCCAGCACGCTGGCCTTGGTATCGGCAAATTCCGATGCGCGGGATTTGTACACCTGGGCATGGTTGGTAAAGAAGAGCAGCTCGGCGCTGTTGGTGGTCTCTTTGGTATAAACCACCTCGTCGCCGTCTTTCAGCTTCTGCTCGCCAGACATGCGCAGGCTCTGCGGGGTGATTTTTTTGAAGTAGCCTTCCCGCGTAAAGAACACCGTGACCGGGTAATCCGGGATCTCGTTCTGCTCATCGGCAGCAGAATCGTCCGGCAGGTCGTACAGAATTTCCGTTTTGCGGGGGCTGCCATACTTTTTGGCAACATCGCCCAGCTCGGTCATAATGATCTTGCGGATGCGGGCGGGGCGTTTGAGAACATCTTCCAAGTCTGCGATTGCCTTTTCCAGTTCCTCAATTTCCTCGGTGCGTTTGAGGATATACTCACGGTTGAGGTGGCGCAGCTTGATTTCCGCCACATACTCAGCCTGCACTTCGTCAATGCCAAAACCGATCATCAAGTTGGGCACAACCTCGGATTCTTCCGCAGTGTTGCGCACAATTTCAATTGCCTTATCAATATCCAGCAGGATAGCTTCCAGGCCGCGCAGCAGGTGCAGACGCTTTTGCTTGCCCTGCAGATCATAGTAGGTGCGGCGGCGCACGCATTCGGAGCGGAATGCGATCCACTCCAACAAAATCTGGCGCACGCCCAACACGCGGGGCTGGCCGCCGATCAGCACATTGAAGTTGCAGGCAAAACTGTCCTCCAGCGGGGTTGCCTTGAACAGACGCGCCATCAGCTTGTCCGGGTCCTGGCCGCGCTTGAGGTCGATGGTCAGCTTCAAGCCGTTCAGGTCGGTTTCATCACGCATATCGCTGATCTCACGAATCTTGCCCAGTTTGACCAGCTCGGTGATCTTATCCATGATGGCTTCCACCGTTGTGGTCGGCGGAATGCGGGTGATGTCAATGCAGTTGTTCTCTTTATCGTAAGCCCACTGGGCGCGCACGCGGATGCTGCCGCGGCCTTTTTCCAGCACATTCTGCATCTCGGCGGCATCATACAGGATGGAACCGCCGCCGACAAAATCCGGCGCGGGCATCAGCTGGGCCAGGTCCGCCTGGTCGTCTTTCATCAGGGCGATGGTTGCATTGCAGAGCTCCACCAGGTTGAAGGAACAGATGTTGGACGCCATACCGACCGCAATGCCCAGTGTGTTGTTGGCCAGAATGGTCGGGAAGGTGACCGGCAGCATCGTCGGTTCGGTGGTGGTACCGTCATAGTTGGGCACAAAATCCACAGTATCCTTGTCGATATCGCGGAACAGCTCTTCACACACGGGTTCCAGCTTTGCCTCGGTGTAACGAGCGGCGGCGTAAGCCATATCGCGGCTGTACGCCTTGCCAAAGTTACCCTTGGAGTCCACAAAGGGCACCAGCAGGCTTTCGTTGGAACGGCCCATACGCACCATGGTGTCGTAAATGGCGGCATCGCCGTGGGGGTTCAGGTGCATGGTGCTGCCCACGATGTTGGCGCTTTTGGTGCGGGCGCCTTTCAGCAGGCCCATGCCGTACATGGTATACAGCAGTTTGCGGTGGGCGGGCTTGAAGCCGTCAATTTCCGGCAGCGCGCGGGAAACAATAACGCTCATGGCGTAAGGCATGTAGTTTGTTTCCAGCGTATCGGTAATGGGGCTTTCGATGACCTCACCGGCAGAGAGGATCTCAACGTTATCGCCCAGCTGCGGGCGGGCAGGGGCGGCTTTCTTTTTGGTTGCTTTTTTTGCCATTTTGCTCTCTCCTCCCCTGATTAAGATACATCCAGATCGTCCAAATATTCAGCGCCGTGCTCCGCAATGTGCTCCTTACGGCCCTGCAGATTATCGCCCAGGAGCAGGTCAAACACCTCCGCCGTGCGCTGAACATCGGTGGGCAGAACTTTAATTAAGCGGCGGCTTTCGGGGCTCATGGTGGTCAGCCACATCATTTCGGGGTCGTTTTCGCCCAGACCTTTGGATCGCTGGATCGTAAACTTCTGTCCGTCGATCCGCTTCATGATATCGGCCTTTTCCGGCTCGGTATAGGCAAAGTAGGTCTTATTTTTGGTGTTGATCTCATACAGCGGGGATTCCGCGATATACACATACCCCTGATTGATGAGGGTGGGGGTCAGGCGGTAGAGCATCGTCAGCACCAAGGTGCGGATCTGATAACCGTCCACATCAGCATCGGTACAGATGACGATCTTGTTAAAGCGCAGGTTGTCCAGATTAAAGGTAGCCAGGTCCTTATTGTGGCTGCCGCCCAGCTCCACGCCGCAGCCCATCACGCGGATCAAGTCTGTGATAATGTCAGACTTGAAAATGCGGGCGTAATCGGCCTTCAGGCAGTTCAGGATCTTGCCGCGAATGGGCATGATAGCCTGGAACTCCGAATCGCGGCTCTGTTTGACCGCGCCCATAGCGGAATCGCCCTCCACGATGTACAGTTCGCGGCGGGTGGCATCCTTGGTGCGGCAGTCCACAAATTTCTGCACGCGGTTGGCCAGGTCCATCTGCTGGGTCATTGTTTTTTTGATGGACACACGCGCTTTTTCGGCGTGCTCACGGCTTTGCTTATTGATTAGCACCTGCTTGCAGGCTTTTTCGGCTTCGTCCGGGTGCTCCACAAAGTAGACTTCCAGCTGGTGCTTGAGGAACTCCGTCATGGCCTGGGCCACAAACTTGTTGGTGATGGCCTTTTTGGTCTGGTTCTCGTAGCTGGTGCGGGTGGAGAAGCTGGAGGAAACCAGAATTAGGCAGTCCTGCACATCGTTGAAGGTGATGGAGCTTTCGTTTTTCTTGTACAGACCCTTATTTTTCAGCCAGTTGTTGATCTGGTTGACAAAGGCCAGGCGGACAGCGCGGTCCGGGCTGCCGCCGTGCTCCAGCCACGAAGAGTTGTGATAGTATTCCAGCGTTTGCACCGCGTTGGAAAAGCAGAACGCCACGTTCATTTTGACCTGATATTCCGGCTGATCATCACGGTCGCGGCCGATTGCGGAACCGGAGCAGAAATGCACCGGGGTCAGGGTTCCCTCACCGGCGATCTCATTGGCATAGTCCTGAATGCCATGCTCATAGAAATATTCGATTTTTTCGGCACGTTCGCCCGTGCGGTCGTTGAACACGAGAGTCACACCGTCATTGACAACGGCCTGGCGGCGCAGCATATCCTTGAAGGTATCCGCCGGAACATTGATGTCGGTAAACACATCGGTGTCCGGTTTCCAGCGGATGACGGAGCCGGTGCGGCGGCCGGTGAACGGCTCTTTTTTCAGCCCGCCGACATTCTCACCTTTTTTGAAATCCAAGTGATAGTGCATGCCATCGCGGTAAATATCCGCAGTCATCCATTCGCTGGAATACTGGGTGGCGCAAAGGCCAAGGCCGTTCAGTCCAAGGGAGAAGTCATAGTTGCCGCTACCCTCGCCATATTTGCCTCCCGCGTACAGTTCGCAGAACACAAGATCCCAGTTCCAGCGTTCTTCAGCTTTATTGTAATCGACGGGGATACCGCGGCCAAAGTCCTCTACTTCCACAGAGTGATCCGGGTAAAGGGTAACGTTGATTTTGTTGCCGTGGCCGTCACGTGCTTCGTCGATGGAGTTGGATACGATCTCAAAAATGGAATGGGCACAGCCTTCCACACCGTCAGAGCCAAAGATAACGGCCGGGCGCTTGCGCACACGGTCTGCACCTTTTAAGCTCTTGATGCTTTCGTTGCCGTATTCTTCCTTCTTTTTTGCCATTCGGCAGTTCCCTCCCGTTTTTGGATGCAGGGAATCACGCTGCTGCGTACCCCTGTGCGCGCAGAATTTTGCTTTTTCAGGCGCGTAAAGATAATTAAACCACAGGTTGACAGGAATTGTCAAATCCAATTTTGCGTTTTTGCTGCACAAAGTTCCCTGCTGTGGTTATTTTTTGTCTGCTTTTTTTCGTTTGCGCGGCGGCTGGGCGGAGGCTTTTTCCTCTGCGGGCGCCGGGCATCCCGGCTCTTCCGGCACGGGGGCCGGAGCTGTGCCCTGCAGTTTCCAGGCGCGCTCCAGCACGGGTTTCAGGTACTGGCCGGTGAAGGAGTTCGGGTTCTGGGCCACCTGTTCCGGCGTACCGGTTGCCACAATGGTACCGCCGCCGCTGCCGCCCTCCGGCCCCAGGTCGATGATATAGTCGGCACGCTTGATCACATCCAGGTTATGCTCGATCACAATCACGGTGTTGCCCGCATCGGCCAGCTTATCCAGCACCTTGACCAGACGGTGCACATCGGCAATGTGCAGGCCGGTGGTAGGCTCGTCCAGAATATAGACGGTTTTGCCGGTATCGCGGCGGGCAAGCTCGTTGGCCAGCTTGACACGCTGGGCTTCGCCGCCGGAAAGTGTGGTGGCCGACTGGCCCAGCTGCACATAGCCAAGGCCGACTTCCTGCAGGGTTTGCAGTTTGCGCGCAATTTTGGGCTGGTTGGCAAAGAAATTGCAGGCTTCCTCCACCGTCATATCCAGCACATCGGAGATGTTTTTGTCTTTATATTTTACTTCCAGCGTTTCGCGGTTATAGCGCTTGCCCTTGCACACATCGCAGGGGACGTAAATATCCGGCAGAAAGTGCATTTCGATCTGCACAATGCCGCCGCCCTCGCAGGCTTCGCAGCGGCCGCCCTTGACGTTGAAGCTGAACCGGCCGGGGCCGTAACCGCGCTGTTTGGCATCCTGGGTGTTGGAGAAGAGGGTGCGGATATCGCCGAACACACCGGTGTAGGTGGCCGGGTTGGAGCGCGGGGTGCGGCCAATGGGCGACTGGTCAATGCCGATGACCTTATCGATCCATTCCATACCCTGAACTTCGTCACACTGGCCGGGGCGGCTGCGGGCGCCGTTGAGCGCTGCGGCCAGCGACTTATACAAAATTTCATTGACCAGCGTGGACTTGCCGGAACCGGAAACACCGGTCACGCAGATCATTTTGCCAAGGGGAAAATCCACGGTAATGTTTTGCAGGTTGTTTTCCCGCGCTTTGACCACCGTGAGCATTTTACCGTTACCGGAGCGGTGGGCGGTGGGAACTTCCACAAATTTGCGGCCGGAAAGGTACTCGCCGGTCACACTGCGCGGGGCATTGCAGATGTCCTCCACACTGCCGGCAGCCACGATCTCGCCGCCATGCACACCGGCACCGGGGCCGACATCCACAATATAGTCCGCCTGGCGCATGGTGTCCTCGTCGTGCTCTACTACAATCAGGGTGTTGCCCAGGTCGCGCAGGCGCTTCATGGTGGCAATCAGCTTATCGTTATCGCGCTGGTGCAGGCCGATGCTGGGTTCATCCAGCACATACAGCACGCCGGTCAGTGCGCTGCCGATCTGGGTCGCCAGGCGGATGCGCTGGCTTTCGCCGCCGGAAAGGGACGATGCGCCGCGAGACAGGGTCAAGTACCCCAGACCCACGCTCTTCAAAAAGCCCAGACGCTCTTTGACCTCTTTGAAGATGGAGGCAGCGATGACTTCATCCCGCTCGGACACTTTTGCCGTCTGAATAAATTCCAGCTCCTCGTTCACGCTCATATCGCAGAACTGGGCAATGTTGATGCCGCCCACCGTGACGGCGAGGCTGGTGGGCTTCAGGCGTTGGCCGTGGCAGGTGGGGCACTCCTCACTGGACATGACAAGGGCGATTTCCTCCTTGACCCACTCGCTGCCTGTTTCACGGA
>ERZ773276.2064-NODE-2064-length-13170-cov-8.183759_pt1 | contig 13170 bp, 16 predicted proteins | sample MGYA00511386_ERZ773276 | MGnify/ENA primary metagenome ERZ773276 (study PRJEB29015, sample SAMEA2737778) | human gut metagenome | biome: human gut; feature: human-associated habitat; material: faeces | place: China | collected 2012 ...
ACGCCGCCGCCCGCCATCGAGCAGAGTTTTACACCTAATTGGGGATAAAACAGCTCATGGCGGGCGGCGGCATCATCGTGCTTGGTACGACCCTGATCCCTCTGCTGTCCACCCTGTTTTAAGGGCGTAAAGCATGGGATTTCTCACCGACTGGCTGACAGACTGGCTAAAAGAGCTGCTGATCGAGGGGATCATGGGCAACCTCACGGGGCTTTTTGATACGGTCAATTCCCGTGTCGGAGAGATTGCGGTGCAAGTGGGAACCACCCCGGCGGCATGGAACGCCGGGGTGTTCTCCCTGATCCGGCAGCTTTCTGAAACGGTGATACTGCCGATTGCCGGTCTGATCCTCACCTTTGTTGCCACCTATGAGCTGATCCAGCTCATTATCGAGAAGAACAACCTGCATGATCTGGACTACTGGATCTTCTTCAAGTGGATATTCAAAACGGCCTGCGCCATTTTGATTTTGTCCAACACTTTCAATATCGTTATGGCCGTGTTCGATGTGTCCCAAAGCGTCATCGCTCGGGCAGCCGGGATCGTGCAAGGCTCAACGGACATTTCGGAGGCCATGCTTGCCGACTTGGAGGCCACGCTGGAAGCGCTGGGGCTTGGCTCTCTGTTGGGGCTGTGGCTGCAATCCCTGCTCATTCATGTGACCATGTGGGCGATCAATATTGTTATCTTCGTTATCGTCTATGGCCGCATGATCGAAATATATCTGCTGACCAGCTTGGCACCCATCCCCGTTGCCACACTCTCTAACCGAGAACTTGGCAGCACGGGGCAGAACTATTTGAAGTCCCTGTTTGCCGTTGGCTTTCAAGGGCTGCTGATCCTTGTCTGTGTTGCCATCTATGCGGTGCTGATACAAGGTATCGCCACAAGCGGCGACCCCATCGGCGCGATATGGGGCTGCATGGGCTACTCTGTGCTGCTCTGCTTCTGCCTGTTCAAGACTGGCTCCATCGCCCGCAGCGTGTTCAGCGCACATTAAGGAGGTGTGCAATGACAGAGATTACCTTGGGACAAAATGTCCCAAAGCTGGATGCGCTGTACCTGATGGACGGGATCGAGGGCTTGCGTTCTCTGCCGAAGCATAGCGTGGATATGCTTTTGACCGATCCACCCTACGGCACGACCCGGAACTTCTGGGATGTGCCGCTGCCGCTCCCGGAGCTGTGGGAGGCGATACGCTGGGCGGTGAAGCCCAACGGAGCCATCCTGTTTTTCGCTCAATGCCCCTTTGATAAGGTACTGGGCGCATCCAACCTCGCCATGCTCCGCTATGAGTGGGTATGGTACAAGTCACGGGCAACGGGCTTTCTCAACGCTAACCGTGCGCCGCTGAAAAAGTCCGAGAACATTTTGGTGTTCTATCAGAAGTCCCCGGTGTACCATCCGCAATTCACCTACGGAGAGCCGTACCGCAAAACCAGTCCCCGCAGCGGGTGCAGTACCAACTACGGCAAGTTTGAACGGACAGGCTCAGAGTCCAGCGACGGACGGCGTTATCCGGGAAATGTGCTGTTCGTGCCGACGGTGACGGGCGGCATCCATCCCACGCAAAAGCCCGTGGAGCTGTGCGAGTATTTCATCAAGACCTACACCAACGAAGGAGCGGTGGTGGCGGACATCTGCGCGGGCAGCGGCACGACTGCCGTTGCCGCCATGAACACGCACCGCCGTTTCATCTGCTTTGAAAATGCCCCCTCCATCTACACCATCGCCGCCCAGCGCATCGAGCAGGCGCGGCTGGCTATGGCCGGGGGCGGGAAAGGAGAATAGCTATCGAAAAATACCCCATCATTTACGCTGACCCGCCGTGGCGCTACTCGGCAAAGAAAGTACAGGGCGCGGCGGAAAATCATTATCCCACCATGAGCATTGAGAAATTGTGCGCGCTGCCTGTGGCCGAGCTTGCGGCCAAGGACAGCGCCCTTTTTATGTGGACGACCTTTCCCCAGCTTCCGGAGGCTCTGCGGCTCATCCGTGCGTGGGGCTTCACCTATAAATCCGTGGCGTTCGTCTGGCTGAAGAAAAACCGCAAGGCGGACAGTTGGTTTTATGGGCTGGGCTTCTGGACGCGGGCAAACGCCGAGATCTGTCTACTGGCAACCAAAGGACACCCCAAGCGGCAGGCCGCCGACATTCACCAGTTTATCATTTCACCCATCGAAGCCCACAGCAAAAAGCCGGACGAAACCCGTGATAAGATCGTTGCCCTCATGGGCAATTTGCCCCGCGTGGAGCTGTTCGCAAGGCAGACCTCTCCCGGCTGGGATGTGTGGGGCAACGAGGTGGAGCCGACGATCCCGGACTTTGGGACAAATTGTCCCAAACTGGAGGTGACAGACTGATGCCCTATGTGAATGTTCCGAACGACCTTTCCAAGATCAAGACAAAGATCGCGTTCAACCTCACGAAGCGGCAGCTAATCTGCTTTGGCATGGGGGCGGCGGTGGGTATTCCCACCTACCTTTTGACCCGGCAAGCCATCGGCAACACCGGGGCGCTGTTCGTTATGCTGGCGATCATGCTCCCGGCGTTCCTGCTGGCGATGTACGAAAAGGATGGTTTGCCCTTTGAAAAGGTGATCCGCAACATCATCCGGGTCAAGTTTACCCGCCCCGGCATCCGACCGTACCGAACGAAAAATATCTATGCCCCATTTGTGCGAAAGGAGGAGCCTATTGAGCAAAGCAAAAAAGCAGAAAAACGCAAATAAGCACCGGGCGCTGTCCGCCCAGCAAACCATTCCTTATATCGCCATGCACCCGGACGGGATCTGCCAGCTCCCCGGCGGGCTTTACACAAAGACGCTGGAATATGAGGACATCAATTATGCCGTGGCGTCCACGGAGGATCAGACTGCCATTATCAGCGGGTGGAGCGCGTGCCTGAATTATTTTGACAGCTCTCTGCCGTTCCAGCTTTCCTTTGTCAACCGCCGCAGCCGGAACGCCAACCGCTACAAAGTGAATATCCCGGCGCAGGAGGATGACTTCAACAGCATCCGGGGCGAATATGTGGAAATGCTCAAAGGCCAGATCGCCAAGAGCAACAACGGCATTGAGCGGTATAAGTACATCACCTTTGGCCTGCCTGCCGAGGGCGTGGCAGAGGCGCGTCCCCGGCTGGGGCGCGTGGAGGCGGATGTCATGGGCAATCTGAAACGGCTGGGCGTCCAGTCCCGCCCGCTGGATGGCCGGGATCGGCTGGCGGTGCTGCACGGGCAGATGCACCCCGGCGGGCGTGAGCTGTTCCGCTTTGCGTGGAAAGATATTCCCAAGACGGGCATGGGGACAAAGGACTATATCGCCCCGGACAGCTTCGATTTCCGGCAGAGCCGGACTTTCCGTGTCGGCCAGATGTGGGGCGCGGCGTCCTATTTGCAGATCATGGCGTCGGAGCTTTCGGATAAGCTGCTGGCGGAGATTTTGGAGCTGGACGCCGAGCTGACCGTCACCATGCACATTCAGACGGTAGACCAACTCAAGGCCATTAAGACGATCAAGGGAAAGATCTCCGACATAGGCCGCATGAAAGCAGAGGAGCAGAAAAAGGCCGTCCGTGCCGGGTACGACATGGAGATTTTGCCGCCTGACCTCATTACCTTTTCCAAGGACGCCGCCGAGCTGCTCTCCGACCTGCAAAGCCGCAACGAGCGAATGTTCCTGCTGACCTTTACGGTGGTAAACCTCGCTCCCACCCGGCAGCGGCTTGAAAACGATGTGTTCACGGTGAGCGGCATCGCGCAGAAATACAACTGCGCCCTGCGCCGTCTGGACTGGCAGCAGGAGCAGGGGTTTGTGTCCTCGCTGGCTCTCGGCTACAACGGCATTGAAATTCAGCGGGGCATGACCACCAGCTCCACGGCCATTTTCATTCCCTTTATGACCCGGGAGCTTCGCATGGACGGGCAGGCGCTTTACTACGGTATGAACGCCCTTTCCAACAATGTCATTATGGCTGACCGCAAAAAGCTCAAATCCGCCAACGGGATGTACCTCGGCTCTACGGGCAGCGGCAAGAGCTTTGCCGCCAAGCGTGAGTTGATCAATGTGTTCCTCACCACCAAGGACAGGATCATTGTGGTTGACCCGATGGGCGAATATGCCCCGCTGGTGCGGCGGCTGGGCGGACAGGTCATTGAGATCGCCCCGGACAGTCCACACCATATTTCGCCTATGGATTTGCAAATGAACATCAACGACGAGGACAGTCCGCTTTCCATGAAGGCGGATTTTTTGCTGTCCCTTTGCGAGCTGATCGTGGGCGGCAAGGAGGGCTTGCAGCCCATCGAGAAAACCGTCATTGACCGCTGTGTGCGGCTGGTGTACCGGGAGATGGCGTTGGGACTGGAAACGGCGAAAACGCCGCTGCTGCAAGATCTGTATGAGGAACTGCTGCGCCAGCCCGAGCCGGAAGCGCGGCGGGTAGCGACGGCGCTGGAGCTTTACTGCACCGGTTCTCTCAACCTGTTCAACCATCCCACAAATGTTGACCTCAATTCCCGTGTGGTCTGCATCGTCCTAAAGGGCTTGGGTGAAAACCTCCGCAAGATCGCCATGCACACCACCAACGAATTTGTTACGGCGGCGGTGAACGCCAACCACGCCGAGGGCGTGGCGACTTGGTGCTACTTTGATGAGTTCCATATCCTGCTCCGTGACCCGCTGACAGCCAGCTACTTTGTGGCGGTATGGAAAATGCTCCGCAAAAAGGGCTGCGTCCCCTCGGCGCTGACGCAGAATGTGAAAGACCTGCTGGCCAGCCGGGAGATTGAGAACATTCTGGATAACACGGACTTCATGGTGCTGTTGTCACAGGCGCAGAGCGACCGTGCGATCTTGGCAAAACAGCTTGGCATTTCCGAGCATCAGCTCTCCTACATCACCCACTCCAATTCCGGCGAGGGCCTGCTGTTCTATGGAAATGTCACCATCCCGTTTGTAGACCGTTTCCCCCATGGAGAGATCTATGACCTGCTGACGACCCGCCCGGAGGATCTTGCCCATGAACGAACAGACGAGTAACCCCACTTCGGGACAAAATGTCCCAAAGTCCAAGTTTCGGCGGAAAAGCCGGCAAGAGCAAACGGCGGCGTCCAAGCTGCGGATGGAGCGCCGGGGCGAGAAGCTGGACGCCGCCCGGGAGAAGCTGGCAAAGCAGAAGCCGCCGAAAAAGCCCGGTGCGGTCAAGCGTCTTGCCCATACCGCCGGACACGGCGTCCACGGTTTTGTTCATGGCAAGCTCTATGAGGTCGAGCATGAAAATGTCGGCACGGAGGGCGCACACCGTTCCGAGCTGGCGGCGGAGTCCGTGTACCGCTTCGGCAGGCGCAAGCTCCGCAAGGCCATCCGGGAACACCCGGCAAAGACGGTGGAGCGTGCCGAAAGCAAGCATATCAAGGCCATAGCGGATTATTACTACCGCAAGACCGTGGAGGAACACCCGGAAATGCAGGAGGGCGGCGCGGTGTCCCGGTATCTGCAAAAGCAGAAAATCAAGCGCCAGTACGCAAAGCAGGCGCGGGAGGCGGCCAGGCAGACCGCCAAGGCCGCCGAGGGTACGGCGTCCGTCACGGGCAAGCTGGCGGAAAAGGTGTCCGCCTACATCAAGGAGCACCCCGGCGGGTTGCTCCTGCTGCTGGCGGCGTTTCTTCTGCTGGTGGTGCTGCAATCGTGTATGTCCTCGCTGGTAACGGTGGGCAACGGCGTGGCCGGAGCCATCGGCGCGTCTACCTATGCCGCCGAGGACGCTGACCTGCTGGGGGCGGAGGCCGCCTACTGCGCTCTGGAGGACGAACTGCAACACTATCTCGACACCTATACCCGCACCCACGATTATGACGAATATCATTTTGACCTTGACACCATTGAACACGATCCCTATGTGCTGCTGTCCATCGTCTGCGCGCTCCATGAGGGCGAGTGGACGCTGGGCGAGGTGCGGGGGACGCTCCAAATGCTCTTTGACCGCCAGTACATTTTGACCGAGGATGTGGTGGTGGAACGGCGGTATTACTTGGAAACGGACACTTGGACAGACGAGGACGGCAACACCCACAGCGACACCTACCGGGTGTATTACGATTATTACATCTGCACCGTGACGCTGGAAAACTTCAATCTCTCCCATCTGCCTGTCTACATTATGGGCGAGGAAACCCTGTCCCGGTACGCCCTCTACATGGCGACGCTGGGCAACCGCCCCGACCTGTTCCCGTCCTCGCCCTATGTGGGCAAGTACACCAACAAGCCCCCGGCACATGAGATCCCGGAGGACTACCTTGCCGATGAAACCTTTGCTGCCATTCTGAAAGAAGCGGAGAAGTATGTGGGATACCCCTATGTGTGGGGCGGCAGCTCTCCGAGTACCTCGTTCGACTGCTCCGGCTTCGTCAGCTATGTCTACAATCAATGCGGCTGGGACTTTGGGCGGCTGGGGGCGCAGGGGCTATACAATATCTCCACCCGGACGAGCAGTCCCAAACCCGGCGACTTGGTATTTTTCACGGGGACTTATGACACGCCGGGGATTTCCCATGTGGGCATCTATGTGGGCGACGGCTGGATGCTTCATTGTGGCGACCCCATCAGCTATGCCAACCTCAACACGAGTTACTGGCAGTCCCATTTCTACGCCTACGGAAAATTGTTTTGACAGGAGGTTTTTTATGGCTATCTCCAAAAGCGCGAAAATTCAGGCCGAGATTGAAAAGGTCACGGCCAAGATCAACGAGCAGCAGGCACGGCTCAAGGAGCTGGAACAGAAAAAGTTGGAGGCGGAAAACAGCGAGATCGTGGAGATCGTGCGCGGCATGAGCGTTTCGCTCACCGACCTGCCCATGCTGCTCCAGACCATCAAAAGCGGCGGCGCTTTGGGACAGAATGTCCCGAAGTCTGCGGATAAGGAGGACAGCGAATGAACAAGTGGATGAAGAAGCTGACAGCGGCGCTCTGCGCCGCTGTTTTGATGTGCGGCATGGCGGTCACGGCCTACGCCGGGGGCGGTGAGGAATGGGACGGGCTTGATCCTGTGGAGCCGCCGCCCATGGAAACCGTTGACCCCGGCGAGGGCTTCACCGAGGACGGCAACCTTGTGACCCATGACCTGCTCTACGATAAGGCCACCAACAAACAGTTCATCACGGTGCAGACCAGCGGCGGCAGCACCTTTTACATCGTCATTGACTATGACAAGCCCACCGACGAGGACGGCGAGCAGTACCAGACCTACTTTTTGAACATGGTGGACGAGGCCGACCTGCTGGCGGCGATGCAGGCGGCGGGTGGTGAGCTGCCGGAGTGTTCCTGTGCCGATAAATGCGCCGTGGGTGCTATCAACACAGATTGCACCGTCTGCGCCGTGAATATGGGCGAGTGCCAGGGCAAGGCTCCCGAACCTGTGCCTGTGGTAGATCCGGAGCCTGACCCTGAGCCGGAGCAGTCCAAAAGCAGCAGCGGGACGCTCCTGCTGGTTCTGGCTGTGGTAGTCATCGGCGGCGCGGCGGGCTGGTATTTTAAGATCTACCGCCCCAAAAAGCAGCAGACCGCCGACGCTGCGGAGGACTACGGTGACGATTACGACGATACCTCGCCTTGGGAGGACGAGGACGAAACGGAAAGCGAGGGCGAGGAATGAGATTTACCAACAGCCCCTATGAGGACTTTATGAAAGAAAAAAGCTACTTCAAGGGCGTCCCGCCCAACCTGCCGCCCAAAGGCTCCCGCTGTGATGGCTGCCCCTACTGGCACGGGATCGGCTGTATGTTCTGCTACCGGGAACAGCTCAAGCCCAAGACGGGAGAGAAAAATGGGCCGTGAATTGACCCGGCAGGAAAAGGCGGCGATCCGCAAGCTGGTGACAAAGTGGTGCGCCAACTATGATAAAGACTATGGCTGCTTGCCGCTGGACTGTCCCTGCTATATGCTGGGCAAATGCTGGACAGGGGCATATTGCCGCTATTTCCGTTCGGCGGTGCTGCCCCTTGATCCTGTGCTGGAAAGGTCGTTGACCGTGGAGCGTATCACAGAAACCCGGCCTTGCCCGGTATGTGGCAGGGCATTTCTCCCGGACGGGCGGCAGCGGTACTGCTCCCCGGCCTGTGCCGGGGCTGCCCTGCGGGAGCAGAAGCGGGCATATATGCGCCGCAAGCGGAGGTAGTGCGTGGAAAAACAGCCTCGGAAAATGCCTGTATTTACAAGGCTTTTCCGGGGCGCTTTTGGGGTGGTCGGTATGTTTTCCCGTCCGCTCCCGTTTTCACAAAAATGCTTTCCACATCCAAGCGCCGGGGCTTTGGGACATTTTGTCCCGAAGTCCCGGCTGAAAGGAGGAATTATGCCTAAATATTATGAGATCAGCGAGGCGGCGGCAAAGCGGGCAAAGGACATGAACAGCTATTCCGACTATGCTCCCGGCTCGGCCACGGCGGGCTACCGGACGATGGTGGATGAAGCCTATGCGCTGGCAGAGAAGCAGAAAGCGCAGGTCGATCCCATGTACCATGATAAGATCGACGCCCTTGTTGACCGCTACGCCCGCAGGCTGGCGGAAAATCTCAATGAGCGCAACGCCATTGACGCCCGTGTGCCGTCCATTCTGATCACCGGGGGCGGCAATTTCCCCGTGGCGAAAAAGGCCAAGCAGAACGCCGCCCGGGATCGCAACTACGGCGAGTACGCCGAAATTGAAAAGCTGCTGGACAAGATCCGCTCCACAGGCCGGGGTGGTATCAGCGCCGACGATGACCTCGCCGTGGAAAAGCTCACGAAAAAGCTGGAGGGGATGGAGTCTCAGCAGGCCGTGATGAAGGTAGTCAATGCCTACTACCGCAAGCACAAGACACTGGAGGGCTGTCCCGAGTTGACGGCGGAGCAGGTGGAAAAGATCAAGGCGTCCATGTCCCAAGACTGGCGCAAAGACCCCGTTCCGTTTCCATCCTATCTGCTCACCAACAATAACGCCAATATTCGCCGGGTGCGCCAGCGCATTGAGGAGTTGAGCCATAAGGCGGAGTTTGTCGGCTGGACATTCCCCGGCGGTGAGGCCAAGGTCAACGAGGCGGAGAACCGCTTGCAGCTCATTTTTGCGGATAAGCCGGATGCCGATACCCGGCAGGCGCTCAAAAGCGAGGGCTTCAAGTGGGCGCCCAGCCAAGGAGCATGGCAGCGGCAGCTCAATCAGAACGCCATCCGCGCCGCCGCAAGGTTGGACTTTCTGCGCCCGGAGGACGGCAAAAGTCCCTATCAGCTCCAGCCCTTTGCGAAACGGGCGGAGAAAGATGTATCACGGTGAGGAGGGTATATGGACAAAAACCAAGGCTATGAGATCATCAAGGCCGTCATGCTGGAAAACGGCAGGGGCTTTGCGCTGGGGCATCATCCTACCGCTCCCTCGCCCTATGTCACATGGGCTTGCTATGATGACAAGGACGGCCAGCGGCAGTATGAATGGGGGCATTACGGCAGCGACCGCGCCGCTCTGGAACAGGACTTTACGGCGCGGGTGCAGGAGTACCAGCGCCTTTACAATGTCGGTGTCAAGCAGAGCGAGGCTCCCGGCCTTTACAAGTATTATTCCACCCAGCGTCCCGTGGACATTGGGACATTCCCCAAGCCGCCCCGCAACGCCCCGGATGAGATTGTCAACTACGATCAGCGCGTCCCGGTTGAAAATGGATCGTTTCTGGCGTGGGGGCATTTGACCTACACGCGGCCATTGACGAAACGGCAGGCGTCTGACTATGAGCTGCGGCCTGCGCCCGACAATCCCGACAGACCCCGTTCGATCCGGGAGCAGATGAAAACCGCCGCAAAACAGGCCGAGGCTGACCGTGGGCAATCCGCCCCCAAGAAAAATGCCCCTGACCGGGGCGACAGATAGGAGGACATTTATGGAGCAGGAACACAATCCCAACAAGAACGCCGAGCTTGCGATGGAGCAGAATGGGAACATGATCGACGGCATCATCAACAATCTGCCTGTGCCGCCCCGGTCGGAGAAGCCGCTGGATAAGGTGCGGGAGCATCCGCCCAAGCGCCGCAGCCGGGAGCGTGAGGAGCGTTGACAAAAAAGCGGCGGCGCTCTGTTCATCTTCATGTGATGGTGACGCCGGAGGAACAGGCATTGATCGCTGACCGCATGGCCGAGGCCGGAATCTCCAACATGGGAGCCTATATGCGGAAAATGGCGCTCAACGGCTATGTCCTCCATGTTGACCTCTCGGACATCCGGGAGCTGGTGGCCTTGCAGCGGCGGTGTGCCAACAACCTAAACCAAGTGGCCGTCCATGCCAACACCTATGGTATCTATCCCTCGGAGATCGCGGCGCTCCAAAAGGACTATGCCGACCTTTGGGAGCCGCTGTCCGAGCTGCTGAAAAAGCTGTCGGCTGTGGTGAGCCTATGACCTGTCGGGGAGCGGCCTTGCGCCGTTCCCCAGTTTTCTTGTTGATATGTCGAAATAGGTTTGATATACTTAAAAGAAAACAGGGAGGATGTTTCTTATGGCTACTCCAAATTTGTATTGGCCTGTATATAAAAACTTGGAAAAAGAATTTCTGAGGCTTGCAGATTATATCCATTTTTCTGATGACCAGTTAGGTACATATTCAATGTATATCGCAGATTTAATCGTGCGATGCTCCATTGAGATTGAAGCACTTTCCAAAGACCTTTATTGTACCCTTGGCGGCAACATGACCCCAACAGACGACCAAGGCAATCCTCGTGACTTATACTTCGACACAGATTGCTTGGATTTGCTGGAACAGAAGTGGAGCTTGAGTAAGAAGCAAATTGTCGTTTCAGCGATTAACATTTACTTTTCGGAAGAAAGGAATAGAACTTTGACGCCGCTTCATAAAGCATATAAGCGAGGAACAAGCGGTAGCAAATGGAAACAAGCATATCAAGCGGTGAAACATGATAGGAAAAAAACACTAAAGAAAGCAAGTATTGAAAACTTGCTTCATGCTTTGGGTGCATTATATATTTTGAATTTGTATTATACAGATGAAAGAACTGATATTGGCCGTGTTTATCTAAGTGACCACGATTTTGATAATCGCGCTGGATCAGAACTTTTTTCGGCTCACTATTGTCGTGCAACTGGACTGTCCATGCAACCACACATGGATGATAGCTGCATCACTCCGTCACTTGGCGATGAATTGGATAAAGCCATTTTCATCATAAAATATGACGATAAGTCATTTAAGGAGATGCACAAAAACTGCTGTCTGGATCATAAGATTACGGCTGAACGCTTTAGTAAATCGCAAGAAATTAAAAAGTTTTTGGAAGATAATCCTGAATACATAGGAAAAACTATCAACGAAATCTGTATGGCTGCTGGAGGTGTCGGTCTGCTTACGCGGATAATTTGTCTCCAAAACACTATGAATGAAAAAAGCTCGAGAATTGAGGCTGTGTTGAATAAACACAACGGGATTTATCCCGAGCTACTTCCTTTAGAGGATGACAACAAATAAATATTAGCTTAAAAGTGAGAGCGCCTATTACGCGCTCTCACTTTTTGTTTGGGACATTTTGTCCCAATGTGGTGAAAGCTCGACATCCTTGTGTGCCTATTTTTCCAGCGGTATAATATGGGTAGAAGGACAAACCAACCCGATTTTTTAATGGAGGTAGCTGCTATGATCGTTCTCAAAATCCTTGCCGCCCCCGTGATGGTGGCGCTGTCCCTGCTGGCCGCTATGGTCACATTTCTATTCTGCGTGGCGTCCGCCGTGTGTGAGCTGGGCTGCATTGTGCTGACGCTGCTCTCCCTGATCCTGTTCATCGGCGGGCAGACGGTGGGCGGGATCGTGTTCCTCGTCCTTGCGTTCCTCGTTTCTCCCTTTGGCGTTCCCGCCATCGCTGAGTGGCTAGTGGACAAGCTGCACTCGGCCAAGTTCGCCCTGCGGGATTTCATCACCGGCTGATACTTCGGGACAAAATGTCCCAAAGCTGAAACGACGGCGGCTGACCACAGCCGCCGTTTGTCATATCGGAAGGAGGGCTGCCTACGGCCACAACCTACTACAAGAAGCACAAAATCAGCAAGGGCGAAACCATCGCGCAGTCCTTGAAAGAACGGTTTGACTACGGGCAAAACCCGGACAAGACCGAGGACGGCGAGTTGATCTCGTCCTACGGCTGCGACCACATGACCGCCGATGCCGAGTTCCTACTAAGCAAGGCCAAGTACAAGGCTGTCACAGGCCGGGAGCAGCGGCGGGATGCAGATGTGCTTTGCTATCAGATCCGCCAGTCATTCAAGCCCGGGGAGATCACGCCGGAAGAGGCGAACCGCATCGGCTATGAAACGGCGATGCGCTGGACAAAGGGCAAGTACGCCTTTTTCGTTGCCACCCACACAGACAAGGCACACATCCACAACCACATTTATTATAACTCGACCTCGCTGGACTGCACCCGGAAATTCCGGGACTTTATCGGCTCTGGCCGTGCGGTGCGGCGGCTCTCTGACCGCATTTGCCTTGAAAATGATCTGTCCGTCATCACCAATCCCAAGCTGCACAGCAAGGGGCGATTTCTCCATTACGGGGCGTGGCTGGGGACAGCGCGGCAGCCCTCATACAAGGAGCAGCTGCGGCTTGCCATCAATGAAGCTCTCGCCAAACGCCCCGCCGACTTTGACAATTTTCTCCGTCTCATGGAGGCGTCCGGCTTCACGGTCAAGCATGGGCGCGGCGGCGCAATCTCTTTTCTTGTTCTGGGGCAGGAGCGGGCAACCCGGCTTCGGGCGTCCACCCTCGGGGACGGCTACGATCCCGAGGACATCAAGGCCGTCATCGCCGGGGAGCGCCCGATCCCGGAGCAGCTTGTTTCCGTGCCTGTCACCCCTCGCCGCGTCAATCTGATCGTGGATATACAGGAGCGGCTGCGTTCCGGCAAAGGTGCGGCCTATGCACGGTGGGCAAAGGTCTATAACCTCAAACAGATGGCGGCGGCACTTCAATTCATGCAGGAGCAGAATATCACAGAGTATGACCAGCTCTCCGCCAAGGCCGAGGACGCCGTTTTCCGTTTTCACGCTTTGACCGAACAGCTCCGGCGGACGGAGGCTGACCTGTCCGCAACCTCCGAGCTGATGGGAGCCGTGGTGCGGTACGCCAAGACCCGCCCCGTCTTT
>ERZ773276.2067-NODE-2067-length-13157-cov-12.033735_pt1 | contig 13157 bp, 14 predicted proteins | sample MGYA00511386_ERZ773276 | MGnify/ENA primary metagenome ERZ773276 (study PRJEB29015, sample SAMEA2737778) | human gut metagenome | biome: human gut; feature: human-associated habitat; material: faeces | place: China | collected 2012 ...
TAGAATCAGTCACAAAATGAGTCATATAACAAATTAATCTATATAATGTCTAATATATATATATTATTCATGGTTGTTTTTTTATATCGTGCCATAAGAAAGTTAAAAAGAATAACAAGTAAGTTTTTTAGTCAACTGGGTTGTTTTTATGTATTAAAAGCTAATGGGGTTGAATTTTCATCCTTTAAATCAACAGGTATTCCCTATGTCAACGTTTTTAGTGGTGGAAAAATGTTCATAGGGAAAAAACTATCTATTCATAATACTATAGATGGAAATCCAATTGGAACATATCAAAAATGTACATTTGTTGTATACCCAAATTGTTCAATAGAAATTGGTAATAATGTTGGTATTTCACAAACAGCTCTAATTGCTATGGCCAACATAAAAATATTGAACAATGTCAAAATTGGGGGGGGAACTTGTATTTATACTAGTGATTTCCATTCTCTTAATGCAGAAATAAGACGAAGTAAAGAAGATCTTCAACAACGAAAGACTGCACCTGTCACAATTGGAAATGATGTTTTTATAGGAGCCCATTGTATCATATTAAAAGGAGTCAGTATCGGAGATAATAGTATTATTGGAGCTGGTTCTGTAGTTACAAAGTCAATCCCCTCTGGGGAAATTTGGGCTGGAAATCCGGCTCATTTTATCAAAAAAATATGATTTTATAACATTTCTATAAACATATATATCATGATAAAATCAATAGCAATTCTCCTAACTGTATATAACCGGAAAGAAAAAACATTAAAGTGTTTGGAAATGCTTTTTCAGCAGGATATAACTGATAAATACAAAGTACAAGTTTATCTTACTGATGATGGTTGCACAGATGGAACTTCTAATGCTATTCATGAAAAATTTCCACAAGTTTACATCATAAAAGGATATCAAAATCTTTTTTGGAATCGGGGCATGTGGACAGCATGGAATACCGCTACAAAAATACAAAAATACGATTACTACCTTTGGCTAAATGACGATACCAATACATATCCACATATGTTAAGATCCCTCATTACAACCTCTGAAAGTCAAAGAGATAAAGCTATTATTGTAGGGCCAACAATTGATACAAAAAGTAAAAAAATTCATACTTATGGCGGAAGAATAAACAAAAAGCTTGTACCTTTGAACGGAAAACTCCAAAAATGTGAAACTTTCAATGGAAATATAGTATTAATACCTCACTATGTACATGAACTGATCGGATTTAATGACCCATATTTTCACCATAGTTTAGGAGACTTAGATTATGGTATGCGAGCAAATAAAGCAGGAATTCCAATATATCAATTAGGAATTCCTGTTGGTGAGTGTGACCGTCACGAACGTATTATGCAATGGTGTGATCCTGAAGTTTCATTTTTCAAAAGATGGAAAGCCCTTTTCCAACCGACAGGATATCCCCCTAAAGAAGTTTTCTATTTTAATCAAAAACATTATGGCGTAATTAAAGCTATTATATGCACAATTACAGCTTTTGTAAGATGTCTAATACCAACTCTTTGGATAAAAATAAATAAATCTAATTGGACATAATCATGAAATTATCAATCATTATTCCTCATCATAATTCTTCTTTACTTTTAAAAAGATTATTAAAATCAATTCCTATATCATTAAAAGCTCAAATTATTGTAATAGATGATTATAGTAATGAAAATGAATACAAGTCTGTTGTAAAATTACTCAATGAATTCAATTTTGAATTATATCAAAATGAAGGAAAAACAGCAGGTGGTGCACGTAATACAGGATTAAAATATGCAATTGGTGATTGGCTGATTTTTGCAGATTCCGATGATTTCTTTACAAACAATCTAACTACTCTTTTTAATAAGTATGTAAAAAGTAGTGCTGACATTATATTTTTCAACATAAGCAGTCAAATTAGTGAAACAGGAGAACGCGCTCATCGTGATATACATACAAAATCTCTTATTACCAACTATAAGAAGACTAAAGATGAACGCTATTTACGTTGTATGTACTTAACACCTTGGGGGAAAATGTATAAGCGTAGTTTCATTGAAAAAAATAAAATAAAATATGAAGAAAGACTAGCAGGTAACGACATGTGGTTTGCAGTCAGAAGTGGTGTGGAGGCAAAAAATATAGAAGTAGATGAACATGAATTATATATTTGTACTGTATCTTCAGGAAGTATAACCACAATAATAAGTAAAGATAGGTATGAAGCTAAATTTCAAGCTACTTTACGAACTAATAATTATTTAAGGGCACATGGATGTAATAAATTTCAGGTTTCTGTACTTTATTTTATTGCTAAAGCAAAACAGTTTGGAATATATTACTTACTACACATCTTAAAAGAGTGTAGTAAAAATAAAAGTAATCTATTTATAGGTTTAGAGAAAATTTTACATTATAGACAAGTGCTAGAAGATAGACAAAATCCCACATATTCAAAAAAATCATGAACCTATCAACAAAAAAAATTTGGAGTAGAGCTATAAATAGACTTTACACTATTTTTTCAACGAAAATTCGAGAAAAGACATTCAGTAGTGGAGAAAACAGAGTGAAATACATGTTTTTTCAAAAAAACAAAAAAAAAGAAGGGCAAGATGCATTGGCAGTTTGCTTCCCTGCATTCGCTGGAAAAGGGGCTAAATATAACTACGTAAGAACATTAAAAAAAATTAATATAAATAAATTATTTTTATTGGATGATATTGGTGGTTATGATAAAGGAAATTACCTAATAAAACCAGGCGTCGAAGAAAATGTAAGACATCTTATTCAAGAAAAAATAGACATTTTTAAACCAAAAACATTAATATTTTTTGGTTCAAGTAAAGGTGGATATACAGCGCTTAATTTTAGTTTAATGTTTCCAAATGTAAATGTATGTATTGCCGCCCCGCAATATTTTTTAAGCGACTATTTGACTCAGGAAAAAAAATATGATAATTTACAAGCTATATTATGTGGTAATGATACAGAAGAGGCTAAAATTAAATTAAACAATCGTTTAAGAGAAAAAATAAATCATGCACTATGGTTGCCCAAAAAAGTTTATATCCACTATTCTACAGAAGAACACACATACAAAGAACATATTAAAGAAATGCTTGCTGACCTAAAAGCAAAAAACATAAAAACAGTAGAAGATATAAGCAACTATACAAACCATACGGATTTAGTATATTTTTTTCCAGACTTTTTAAAAAAATCTGTAAAAGATATATTGAACAATAAGTGATTAATATTATTAGAATATCTATTTTTATTACATACTATGAGCCATAAAAAAGTTTGTATGGTATCATCTACGGGAGGGCATTTTATGGAACTAATGCAATTAATACCTGCTTTAGATGATATTAATTTTTATATTGTAACAGAAAAAAATCCATCTACAGTTCAAATTGTTGAACAGTATCCTCATTATTATTTAATACAACAACAAAGACGAGGATGGATGTTTCCATTCAAGTTTGCATATAATATTATAATATCCATGATTTACTTATTAAAAGAAAATCCATCTACTATAATTACAACTGGAGCAGGTGCATCATACCCTACATGTAAATGGGCAAAAATTTTAGGCAAAAAAATCATATATATAGAAAGTTTCGCCAAACTAAATAGTGAATCCGTAACAGGTAGAATGATATATCCATTTGCTGATAAGTTTTTTGTACAATGGCCTGAAATGCTTTCCGTATATCCCAATGCAGAATATCATGGAACTGTTTACTAAATTAATTTAAATAGATATGGCCAAAATTTTCGTTCCTTTGGGTACACAAAAATTCCCCTTTAAGAGATTAATTATTGCTCTTAACAACCTTGTAGAAAAAGGCATATATAGACCAGAAGATATAGTAATGCAAAGTACAATATACGATATAAAACCAATATTTACTCATGTAGAGTTAATTCCTTTAAATGAATTTAACCAATACATACAAGAGGCAGAGTTAGTCATAACACATGCAGGAGTAAATAGTATCATTTCATGTATGCAAAAAGACAAAGCGCTATTAATAGTCCCGCGACTACATAAATATAAAGAGCATGTTGATAACCACCAAGTAGAAATTGCACAATTAATGGAACAAAAATACAATATGCTCGTGCTTTATGACATATCTAGTTTAGAAGAAATGATACCAAAAGCCAAAGTACACAAATATAAAAAATGGGAATCACATAAAGCTTCATTAATAGAAGCTATAAAAAAGGAAATTATATAATTAAAAAAATAAAATGAAACATTATGATTATCTTATAGTAGGCTCTGGCCTATTTGGTTCAACTTTTGCATATCGGGCTCACAAAATAGGAAAAAAATGTCTTGTTATAGATAAGCGCCCACATCTAGGAGGTAATGTATATTGCGAAAAAATTGAAGGCATCAATGTTCATAAATATGGAGCTCATATATTTCATACATCTAATAAAAGAGTTTGGGATTTTGTAAATTCTATCGTTGAGTTTAACAGATACACCAATTCTCCAATTGCATATTACAAAGGTAAATTTTATAATTTGCCTTTTAATATGAATACTTTTTATCAACTATGGGGAGTAAAAACACCTGCTGAAGCACTTTTTAAAATAGAGGAACAAAGGAAGAAAGCTATAACAAAAATGTATGAAGCGGGAGTCACAGTCCCTCGTAATTTAGAAGAACAAGCAATCTTTCTAATCGGACAAGATATATATGAAAAACTAATTAAAGGTTACACAGAAAAGCAATGGGGACGTAAATGCCATGAATTACCAGCATTTATCATTAAGCGCCTGCCTGTTAGATTAGTTTTTGATAATAATTATTTTAATGACATCTATCAAGGGATTCCGATAGGCGGATATAATAAATTAATAGAAAGGCTACTTAATGGAATCGAAACCCATGTTAACACTGACTTTTTCACTAACAGAAATTATTGGGAAAACATAGCTGAAAAAATTGTTTTTACAGGAAAAATTGATGAATTTTACAATTATCAATTTGGTAAGTTAGAATATCGTACGGTCAGATTTGAGGAAGAAACTCATGACTGCTGCAACTTTCAAGGAAATGCCGTAATTAACTACACTGAACGAGAAATTCCTTACACCAGAATTATTGAACACAAGCATTTTGAAATGTTTGGTTCTGAAATTGAGAAATGTGCCAAAACTGTAATTTCCAAAGAGTTTTCAACCGAATGGCAAGATGGAATGGAACCCTATTATCCTATAAATGATGAAAAAAATAATCAACTATATATGCAATATAAGACATTAGCAGAACAAGAAAAAAAGATCATCTTTGGTGGACGTTTAGCAGAATATAAGTACTACGATATGCATCAAATAATAGAAAAAGTATTGAATATAGAATTAACAAATAAAGGAAATACGCATGAAGCATAAACTTAAAAACAGCAAATAAAAAGATTATGCAGAAATCATATTTGCGCATTGTGTATTTATTATAGTTTTGTATTCCTACCTTTGTTGACTAGAGGTTGATTTTTGGAGAATTTCTTTCATTTTGATACAATGGAGATACGATACAACAGATTAATCAATACTTTATTGTGGCACGGCTCACATACAAAATGTTTATAATACAATATGATGCAAATCAAAAGTTAAAAAGAGATGCAGAAATCAATTTTTCTTCCAATTACTAAAGCAACAAGAAATGAAAAATAAACTCATATTGCATGTAGAAGTAAGAGATGAAAATAGTTCCACTTACCAAAATATTAGACAATAACAAGTAAAAATGAAATAAAAGACTTAAATTATCACTGACTACGCACGAAATCGGTGAAAGAATACTACTCAAATTCCTCCTCACCCCAAATAACCATCCGACTAAAAATTAGAAAAGTAACAAAAGCCTACTTGTATTCAATACATAAGAATTCTTCCTATTTCAAAACATCATCATGACAGGTAATAAATAAGAAACAGATAGCTTGTTACTGCGGGATTTTATCAGTACACCTGCTAATTTTTAAAAGTAATTACATACATTACAATCACAATTACAGATTGTGCTGTTTATTGATATAAAGACCAAAGCGGATAGCTATATTTAGCTGCTCAATCAGTAGAAATAAAATAATCAATTATAGAATCAGTATTAGATATGTTAGAGAAAAACGCAAAGATTTACGTAGCCGGTCATCACGGACTGGTGGGTTCGGCTATTTGGAATAACTTGTTGCAAAGAGGATATACAAACCTGGTCGGCCGTTCGCACAAGGAACTGGACTTGCTGGACGGAGTGGCCGTAAAGAGATTCTTTGATGAGGAGCAACCGGATGCCGTAGTGCTTGCCGCTGCCCATGTAGGGGGAATCATGGCCAACCTGCAATATCGGGCGGATTTTATTTACCGGAACTTGCAGATACAGCAGAATGTTATAGGTGAAAGTTTCGGGCACGGTGTGAAGAAACTGCTCTTTCTGGGAAGTACCTGCATCTACCCGCGTGAAGCTCCGCAGCCGATGAAAGAAGAAGTATTGCTGACTTCTCCGCTGGAATATACCAATGAACCGTATGCCATCGCCAAAATTGCCGGACTGAAGATGTGCGAAAGTTTCAACCTGCAATATGGAACGAATTACATAGCGGTGATGCCTACCAACCTATATGGGCCGAATGATAACTTCCATCTGGAGAACAGCCATGTGCTGCCTGCCATGATACGTAAGATTTATCTTGCGAAATGCCTGAACGAGGGTGACTGGGATGCCGTGAGGAAAGATATTGACTTGCGTCCGATAGAGGGTGTGGACGGAAGCCGCACCAACGAGGAGATACTGGCGAAACTGGCAAAATTCGGGATTACACCGGAAGCCGTTATCTTATGGGGCACGGGAACCCCGCTGCGCGAATTCCTGTGGAGCGAGGAAATGGCGGATGCCAGCGTACATGTATTACTGAATGTGGACTTCAAAGATACTTATGACCCGGCAAACAAAGAGGTGCGTAACTGCCACATCAATGTGGGAACCGGAAAGGAACTGAGCATAAAGGAAGTGGCCGAAAAGATTATGGCCGAAATAGGTTTCAAAGGTGAACTGAAGTGGGATGCAAGCAAACCGGACGGTACGCTGCGCAAGCTGACGGACGTGACCAAACTGCACAATTTGGGCTGGCATCATAAAATAGAGATAGACGAGGGTATCCACAGATTGTATGAATGGTATCTGAAAGGAATCTGCATTAATCATAAAACTAATTGAAACAGACAGAGTAATCGCTGATAAAATATCTATATTTTTCACATTTTTTCTTGTTTATCCTGTACTTTTGATTTAATTTTGCCGCATATATTTATACTTCATTATAGATGTCTGTCCTAATAATCTTCTGTGTGACAGGCAATAGCGTAGCGTACTCTGCGGTAAATATATCTTTCCAAATACATGTACATGTTGAGACTAAAAACAATTTCACTTCTGGGACACAGGAGCGAGCTTGATACATTATTAGGAATCACGTTACAAATAATCAATGTTATATCTACTCATACAATATTGTTAAAAAACACAATACATACTGAATCATTCTTGAAAGAAAACATCTTAATATCAGCTGACACAATTTTCTATAAGGGAAATATTCCCTCTTGGGGGTACTTGGTAAAAGAAAAAATATCAAATTAATAAAATACACAAAATGAAAAAAGTAGCATTGATTTCCGGTATCACCGGACAGGACGGTTCGTTCCTTGCGGAACTTCTAATTGAGAAAGGTTATGAAGTTCACGGTATATTGCGCCGTTCGTCTTCGTTCAATACCGGACGTATCGAACATCTGTATCTGGATGAATGGGTGCGCGACATGAAGAAAGACCGTTTGGTGAACCTGCACTACGGAGATATGACGGACAGCAGTTCGCTGATACGTATCATCCAGCAGGTGCAACCGGATGAAATTTATAATCTTGCCGCACAGAGCCATGTGAAGGTTTCGTTCGATGTGCCCGAATATACGGCAGAGGCCGATGCAGTGGGTACACTGCGTATGCTGGAAGCCGTGCGCATCCTGGGCATGGAGAAGAAGACAAGAATTTATCAGGCATCTACCTCGGAACTGTTCGGTAAGGTGCAGGAAGTGCCGCAGAAGGAGACTACTCCGTTCTATCCGCGCAGTCCGTACGGCGTGGCCAAGCAGTATGGTTTCTGGATTACGAAGAATTATCGCGAGAGCTATGATATGTATGCCGTGAACGGTATCCTCTTTAACCATGAGAGCGAACGCCGCGGCGAGACTTTCGTTACACGCAAGATTACATTGGCTGCCGCACGCATTGCACAGGGATTCCAGGATAAGCTGTATCTGGGTAATCTGGATGCACGCCGCGACTGGGGATATGCCAAAGACTATGTGGAATGTATGTGGCTTATCCTGCAACACGACAAACCGGAAGATTTCGTGATTGCCACCGGAGAGATGCACACCGTACGCGAGTTTGCCACCCTCGCCTTTAAGGAAGCGGGCATAGAGCTGCGCTGGGAAGGCGAAGGCGTGAACGAGAAGGGTATCGACGTGAAGACCGGAAAGGCATTGGTGGAAGTGGATCCGAAGTATTTCCGTCCTTGCGAAGTGGAGCAACTGCTGGGCGACCCGACAAAAGCCAAGACGTTGCTGGGATGGAATCCTACCAAAACAAGTTTCCCCGAACTTGTAAGAATCATGGTGGAACATGATATGAAGTTCGCAAAGAAGCTGTATCTGAAAGCGCAAATGGAAGAATAGAATCATATTGAGAAAATGAAAAGAATATTTGATTTAAAATATTGGTTATTGATAACGGTAGTCCTTGTTTCGGCAGGGACTACCACCGTTGCCGCACAAGGTAAAATGAAAGCGTATCCCGCCAATGAAAAATGGTTTGTAAGCGGTGCGGTGGGTGCACATCTCTATGTGGGTGATTATGACAAACATGCACAGTTCGGTGACCGTATATCCATCACCGGAGAAGTGAGCGGCGGTAAATGGATTACGCCCGTATTGGGTGCAAGGCTGCAAATCAGCGGCTTGCACGCGGCAGGAGAAGATGCGAAAGGAAATGCCGAATCATGGAACTTCATGCTGTTTCATATGGATGCCATGGTGGATGTGATGAACTGGTGGTGCGGCGTGGATGAAACACGCACATACAGCGCCATCCCTCTGATAGGCGCAGGCGTGGCGAATGCTCCGGGAAAGAACACGACCACAGCCGTCTTTACCGTAGGAGTGCTGAACAGATTTAAAGTATCGGAACATCTGGATATCAACATCGAAATAAAAGGAAATCTCGTCGGAGACAGGCTGGATGGCTGTGCAACGGGTAAAAACGGCGAAGGAGCCGCTACACTGACCGCCGGATTTGCCTACAACTTCTAAAACATACAGAACCAAAAACAAATATCAGCAACTAATGATGAAGAGAAATATAGGTATTATTTTGTTAGCGGCGATATTCTGCGGAATAACTGCACGAGCATATGCCCAAACAGAAAAGGACAATACCACAACCATGCCCGCCAAAGACCGGTGGGCGTTTGAGACCAATGCGGCCGACTGGCTGTTTCTGGCCCCGAACGTGGGGGTGGAATTTGACTTGTCGAACTCCATCAATAACCGATGGGTAATAGGCGCCAACATAAAATGGAACGGCAATGCCAAAGTGAAGATGGACGACAGGATACAAATGGGTATCAACGACTATCGCCTGGAAGTTAAAAGATACGCCAAACCGACCTTTAACATACAATACGGACAAGCCAAAATTCCCAAATTCTGGAGAACCTACTATTGGGGATTCTATGCCGGATACAGCAAGTTTACGGGTATATGGGGCAAAGGAGCCGCAGGGGATATGTTCCACCTCGGACTGACCGGCGGATGGCAACTGCCCGTATACAAGTGCAAGCACGGCGCCATCGACCTGGACCTCGGGCTAAGCGTGGGAGCCGCATATGCCAAGTATGACAAATTTAAATATGAGGGTAACCATCTGGTATATACCAAGAGCAGAGACAGGCATGTTCTGCCCTATCCTGTCCTGACCGACCTGCGCGTGGGATTCGTGTACCGGTTTAATTCTATCAGAAACAAATACAGTCATAGACAAAAATAGATATCGATATGATAAGAGATTTAAAAAAGAAAAGTCTGTGGAGTAAGTTCGTGTTGGCAGCCATACTGATATGTGCGGGCCATCATGCACAAGCCCAGCTCATAGCAGGAAAGACAAATGCATTACTTTGGGGAAATCTGACACCGAACTTTTCTCTGGAACTGGTGACTTCGGACAAAACCAGCGTTATGGCAGGCGCATTCTACAGCCTGGACCAAAACCCGCTGGATTGCAGCATCAAAGGTGCGGAAGGACAAGTGAGATACTGGGTAAGCGGACGCCCGATGGTGCAAAGTTTTATCGGACTGGGAGTGCAGGCCATGAGATACGATGCCGTATTCTCGGATACACGCCACTTTGGCGATGCTGCCGGCCCGGGACTGGTGTACGGTTATGTACTGCCGCTGGGCAAGCGTTTCAACATAGAATTCAGTGCCGGAATATCAATGATGTGGTATAGGGAGAAACGCTACGGCAAAGGAATGCCCGAACCGGGTGACTACAACACCACGGGACATAAAATAATGCCCATGGGACTGGGAGTTTCTTGTACTTACATTTTTAAATAACACGGAGAATGATTACTGAAAAATTAAAGATATGGGTCCTGATACTGATTGCAGCGGGATTTACGGGTACTGCCTGCGCACAGAAGATGGTAAAGGTATCGGGCATCGTATACAACATAGCTGAAAACAGAAAAGTACCTTTCTCGGATGTCACCGTTGATGTGTATGCGGCCAAAACCGTAGCCGTAGGAGAAGACATGAAGAAAATACTGGACAGTAATGACCAAGAGAAGACGTTGCTGCTGGACCAGGATGCCAAGACTGCAACCGACAGGAACGGATATTATGAAATTCTCGTTCCGGATAACGGTGCACTGATTTTTAAGGTGGGATTAAGCCCCGCCGTCATAAAGGAAGTAAGACATCAGATGAAAATCGATGTCAGCATAGATGAAGGCGTAATGCTGGAAAGCGTTACCGTAACGGCCATGAGACTGGTGTTGCAACCGGAACCTAAAGCTCCGAAAATAATAGGCAATATGTTCATTCCTTACAACACGTTCAAACTGCCGCCTTACTTCGGCAACAGATTCTCACGACTGATTATCCAACCTTATGTGCTGGACTGCGAATCCAATGATACCATAGCATTCGGCCGCCCCGCCGTATATGACGGCAAGGAGTATTCACTGACCCAAGAACGTAAAATGGGATATAAGATAGAACGTGACCCGCTGTATCCCTATATCCAGCCGGAACCGTTGACTACAAGGGCCATGAATGTAGAATGGACGGATACTATCATTGTGCCCGATCCCAGCCGGAACTATAGTTGCTTTGCCATCGTAAATCTGGAAGATTACAATGCCTGCAATACCAGAACATACAGAATCAATACCTGCCAGACCAAACGTCCGATGCAGTTCCTGCAATATAACCTCTTCTCCGAAGAAATGAATCCGGAACTGTATCAGGAGAAACCGCAGATTGAGAAAAGAAATACGTCTGATAAGATTCAGCTTTCTTTCCTCATCAACTCCGACAAACTGACCGATACTCCTGAAAATGCCCAAAATCTGAATATGCTCAGAAATAAGCTGAAAGAGATATCCGAATCTCCGGGAGCAGTGCTGAAAGAGTTCCATGTAATGGGTACGGCCTCTCCGGACGGTCATTACGAAAGCAATCTTCACCTTGCCCAAAAGCGTATGCAGCGTATAGAAAAGGAAATCACCTCCATCCTGCCTCAATATATATTGGACCGCGTTTATCGTAATCCTCAGGCAGAAGTTGCCCCGTGGGAAGATGTTGTAATACTGCTGGAACACAACGGACAAAATAAAGAAGCTCAGGAGGTAAAGGATATACTGGCTAAGAACAAGGGTATAGAAGCCCAAGGCCGAGCCATGAAACGGCTAAGCTACTATCCTACTCTGATTGTTCCTTATCTGGAAGAACTTCGTGTTGTAAACTACGATTGCAGATATGAGATATATCGCGAACCGAGTGACGAAGAAGTGATGGCGCTATACAGACAAAACGGTCTGAAAGGGGATTATACCCGCTACGAATACTGGAAACTGTTCAAACTTCTGAAAGACGAACAAGAACTGGAGAATATATATCGCAAAGCGTATGAAGAATCCATCGAACAGAAACGTCCGTGGGCCTTGGCCGGCAATAATCTTGCCGCTTCCTATCTGAAAAAAGGCATGACGGATACGGATATTCTGGAACCGCTGATAGACAGAAGCGTGCATTCCACCAACTACCAACGCATGAATGCGGACGGAAGCCGTATGGAGCTAATCAACCAAACGGAAGTTATAAGCAACCAGCTATGTATGTACATCAAGAAAGGAGATTTTGAAAATGCAAGCGTACTTACCAAGATGTTGCCGAATGACAGCAAATATGACTTATTGAAAGCTTATACATGGGCCATGGGTGGGTACTTCCAGGGCGGTACTACTCCGGAAGAGCAAGAACGCGCCCGAAAAACTTTTGAAATGATTAAAGCTTCGTCTCCTCAGAATGAGGTCGTAATGTACATGGCGCTCGAAAACCGCGCAGGTAATGCGGCTGCCAGAACCGCACTGGCAAAACTTCCGCAAGACAGCGCCCTGACCTGGTACTTTAAAGCCACGCTGAGCGTCAGAGAAGGAGAAATCGAGTTTATGAATACGGTAACAGCTTTATCCGAATGTTTCAAACGCGACAAGAGTTTTGTTGCCACGGCGCAAAATGACGGAGAATTCAGTGAGGATATCGTACAAGCGGCTATGGATATGTCTAACTTATAATCAGATTTGAAAATGAAATTGAAATATATGATTCCGGCCTTATGTATCTGTACTTGCATAGCGCTACCGGATAATGTCCATGCACAGGAGAAAAGCCAAAAGAGGGATAGTACAGAACGATTCTTCAATGCTATGGACTACAGACTGCAAAAACGGTATATCCCGCAGGGAAGAGAAGTGAACAACAGCCAGCCGGGCAAGAATTTCTCCCTGTCGGTAA
>ERZ773276.2071-NODE-2071-length-13154-cov-2.558669_pt1 | contig 13154 bp, 10 predicted proteins | sample MGYA00511386_ERZ773276 | MGnify/ENA primary metagenome ERZ773276 (study PRJEB29015, sample SAMEA2737778) | human gut metagenome | biome: human gut; feature: human-associated habitat; material: faeces | place: China | collected 2012 ...
CGTACCACGACATCGGAAAAGGTAAGCACGATAAGCGAGGAACCCTCTACAATCCCGGGCACCTTCCGCTATCCACCCCTTCCGAGGCAGTCCTGCAAAGGTGTATCGATCAATTCGCCTCCTGCGGGATAACCGCGTTGATCGGAGGATAGTTCTCTTTGGGAACTATTCTTCTTTCAATAATTGGTTGATTGTATGAATGAATAATTCGGCTTGTGGATATAAGTTATCCAACATTTCCTTATCACAATAAACAAAATCGTCATAATCTCCACTATGTCTTTTCTCAAATAAAGTCGAGAATATTTTCCCGATTTTTATAGGAAGCTTTCCGGTAGAGATAAAATGTAATCCAAGCATAGTCTTAACTCCATTATGTGTTTGTGGTTGGTGGTCATATTTTAATAGCAGGGAAACCGCTGCGTAATAGCATGCATAATAGAGGCGATTAACGGCAGCATTATAGAAAGACTCACGCATCATCACTTGAGCTTCTTTCAATGTCTCATAAGCACGTTGGATTCGATAGTTAATCAATGCGTTCTTACTTTCTTCATCTAGGATCTCTTTCATAATATAATACCTTCGTTTATAACATTAATATAGAAAGGAGTTTTAAAGGGACGGTTTTCCCAGAGTTTTCTTAACATGACGATAGGGCTGATATTTACGCCTGTCTTTAGTTCCAGCTCATACAAGGGTAAAGTAATTTCTTCCTCTCGTTCCAAAGTCATTTTCTCTCCGTCTATCAAGATGAGTAAGTCGATATCGCTATCAATCCGAGCGTCTCCACGTGCTTCCGAACCGAATAAGATAGTTTGTGCCGTGGGAGCTATCCGGCGCATGATATCTTTTATCTGATCTATAATTTCTGTTCGTTTCATTTTATCTTTTCATTAAATGACTTCTGTCGTGAGACAAAGATAATTATTTTTCTGATTATTACCATTTCTTCCGATACTCCGTAGGCGATATCCCGACGTGTTGCTTGAAGTATTTACCGAAGAAGGATTGGTTGGCGAAGTTTAGCCGGTCTGATATCTCTTGGATGGAAAGGGTGGAGGAGGATAATAACGCCTTCGCCTCCAAGACAACGTAATTATCGATCCATTCCCCGGCTGTACGGTTGCTGACGTTCTTTACCAAAAGAGATAAATATTTGGGAGTCACACATAATTTCCCGGCGTAGAAAGCTACCGATCGTTCCTGCTTATGATGTAAGGCGAGCGTTTGTATGAACGCCGCGAACAACTCCTCTTGCCGGCTCTTCTTCACCTCGATCGGCATATGATTCTTAAACATGCCGTAAACCTCGTGGAATACCGCCAACAATAAGCTCTGGGCAATCTCTTTCCGGTAAGGATGCCCTTTCGCTTTCACTTTCTTCCAGAGGAAAGAATGATATTCCTTGATACAACCTATCTCCTCGGCATTCAACTCGGTGACCGGATGCTCCTTGATGTAGAAGAACGCCGGCAAGGTATTCTGTATATGAGGAATGATCTCCTCCATGAAATTCTTGGAGATGACGATGAAGATCCCGGCCACGTCCTCGCTACGTTCCACGTGTTGGATGATCTGATCGGGCAAGGACAATACGAGATGGTTTTCCCCTACGACATATTCCTCCATATTGATCCGTATACGCATGAAGCCTTTCGTACAAAGCGCGAATACGACGGCGTCTATTCGCATCGGATGGTCGAGCGAGGGAATATCGTCGATGTTATCGAATATGGCGAAATCCTCGTCGATAAAGTCTATGCCGGGTACGTTCTCGATAAGAGAGATACAAGCTTGAGGTAGATCTGTTACGTTCATAATTTATTCTTGTTTGGGCGATAAAATTAGTGAAATAATAGAATAATCCAATTGAAATGTGTCAAATAGGACAATTTGGTTGCAAAACGGAACTTCTTTGGAGTGGATAAACTCATCATCTTTGCGGTATAATAAATCATACGATATGAAAAGGATGAAAGGCATTGTTTATGGAGGATTATTATCCGTCGTGTTCGTGATGTCCGGATGCTCGGGCAGTCAAAAAGAGGGACGGGATAGCAAAGAGATCCCGGTGGAGATCGTGAAGGTAGCGAAGACCGTTCCGGCGGATACAAGGAATTACGTGGGAACGGTAGAGGAGGTCGTATCCTCCTCGATTAGTTTTCAGGTGATGGGTAATGTAGAGCGAGTATTGGTGGGCGAGGGGCAGAAGGTCCGTGAGGGCCAACTACTAGCGGTGTTAGACAAGGCGACGCTGGAAAACGCCTATAACGCCTCGGCCGCTTCCTTGCGACAAGCGGAGGACGCCTATGCCCGCATGAGAACCTTGCACGAGAATAAGAGCCTGCCGGATATGAAATGGGTAGAGGTGGAGAGCAAATTGGAACAGGCCCGTTCCATGGAGCGAATCTCGAGGAAAAACCTTGAGGACCGGAACCTGTATGCCCCGTTCGGCGGCGTTATCGGCAAGCGCATGGTTGAGGCGGGAGAGAACGTGCAGCCCGGGCAACCGGTTTTCTCCTTGTTAAGGATAGAGACGGTAAACGTGAAGATCGCCGTTCCGGAGAATGAGGTCGCCACGCTCGGCGATCAAGCCGCTATGATAAAGGTAGCCGCTCTGGGCGGACAATGTTTTGAGGGGAAAGTGACGGAGAAAGGTATCGTGGCCAACCCTATCTCCCATACTTACGAGGCGAAGATCCGGCTGGAGAACCCGTCTGGCGCTTTGTTGCCCGGCATGGTTTGCGATGTACGCCTGTCGGGAGAGGAATCCGTGCCGGCTATCGCCTTGCCGAACAACGCCGTGCTGATAGCGAACGACGGGGGGCGTTTCGTCTGGAAGGTCGTAGACGGAGAGGCGAAAGCTACGCCCGTACGGACGGGCGACTTGACGGAGCAGGGCTTGTTTATTCTGGAAGGGTTGAACGAGGGGGATATCGTCGTGATAGGCGGTTACCAGAAAATCAGTGAGGGCATGAGAGTGCGTGCGTTATGAGAGAACGTAAAAACGGAGTGATCGAATGGACCATGCGTCATTACCAGATCACGTTGCTGGTGATTACCGTGCTGGTCGGGTTGGGTATTTGGGGTTTGGTGGACATGCCGAAACAGGAATTCCCGGAGTTCACCATCCGCCAAGGCGTGGTCGTGGGTGTTTACCCCGGGGCGACTTCCGGAGAGGTGGAGGAGCAGTTGGCCAAGCCTTTGGAGAGATACCTGTTTACCTTCAAGGAGGTAAAGAAGAAAAAGACGTACTCCATGTCAAGGGATGGAATGGTGTACGTGATGGTGGAGCTGAACGACGACGTGAACAATAAAGACGAGGTCTGGTCGAAGATCAAGCTCGGCTTGCAGAACTTCAAGTCGCAACTGCCCTCGGGCGTACTCGCCGTCATCGCGAATGATGATTTCGGCGATACTTCCGCCTTATTGATCACCTTGGAATCGGAAGACAAGACCTACCGGGAATTGCAGCGATACATGGAGACGCTGGAAGACCGCCTGCGCCGGATCGAGTCCGTATCCAACCTGCGCCGTTACGGGGTACAAAACGAGCAGATCTCGGTCTACTTGGATCCAGACAAGCTAGCCGCTTACGGCCTAGATACCCGTATGCTGATGACAACCTTGTTCACCCAAGGCTTTACCACCGCCTCCGGCTCCTTGGAGAATGGCGGCTTGGACATTCCCATCCACCTTTCCGTGACTTATCCCTCGGAGCGGGAGGTAGGCGAGCAGATCCTGCTGGCCGATGCCGACGGGCATATGATCCGCTTGAAAGACGTGGCCCGTATCGTGCGGGAATATCCCGAGCCGGATAGCTATATAACGAACAACGGCAAGAAAGCGATCATCCTTTCCATGGAGATGCGTGAGGGCCATAATATCGTACGATACGGAAAGGAGGTAGACGAGGTATTGCACGCTTTCGAGCGGGATCTTCCCGGGAGTGTCTCGATCCGCCGGATCGCCGACCAGCCGAAGGTGGTGGGAGACTCGGTAAGTTCCTTCGTGCGGGATTTGTTCGTGTCCATCGTGGTCGTGATCTTGGTGATGATGGTATTGTTCCCGTTCCGCTCGGCATTGGTGGCGGCTACCTCCATCCCGATCAGTGTCTTTATCTCGATCGGTGTCATGTACGCTTGCGGCATCCCGCTGAATACGGTGACGCTGGCCGCCTTGATCGTGGTATTGGGCATGATCGTGGATAACTCCATCATCGTGATAGACGCCTATCTGGAATATCTGGACAAGGGCTATTCCCGTTGGTACGCCGCCGTCTATAGCGCCAAGAACTATTTCAGCTCGATCTTGTTGGCTACGCTGTGTATCTGCGTGATCTTTTTCCCGTTGCTTTTCACGATGACGGGGCAGATGTTGGATTTCGTGACCTTCTTCCCTTGGACGCTTTCCATCTCCCTCATGGTGTCGCTGGCGGTGGCGATGGTCTTTATCCCGCTGCTGGAGCGGGTCTTGATCAAGAAGGGATTGAAGTCCGGGCGGGAGAATACGGGCAAGAAGAGGTTCAATCTGCTGGATACCGTACAGGCCGTCTATACGAGGGCACTGACGTGGACTTTCCGTTTCCCGAAAACCACGATCGGTCTGGGCGTCTTGACGGTTGCCTTGGCGATCCTGATGATCACCCAACTGAGCCAGCGTATGATGCCGATAGCCGACCGGGATCAGTTCGCCGTCGAGATCTATCTCCCGCAGGGAACCTCGCTGGACCGTACCGCCGCCGTGAGCGATAGCCTCTATAAGCTGTTGTCGGAAGATGAGCGCATCCTGTCCGTCACCACCTTTATCGGGACTTCCTCGCCCCGTTTCCAAGCTACCTACGCCCCGAACTTGGCCGGGAAGAATTACGCCCAGTTCATTGTCAACACCGCCTCGATAGAGGCCACCCGTAGCGTGTTGGATGATTATACGGACCGGTACGCCGATTATTTCCCCGACGCCTACGTGAAGTTTAAGCAACTGGATTACCAAAACGTATCCTCTCCTTTAGAGATCCGTTTCATGGGAGACGATATCGCCCGGTTGAAGCAGGCCGGGGATTCCTTGATGGCCGTGTTGCGTGAGATGGACGGCTTGGTCTGGGTACACACCAATTACGAGGAGGCCTTGCCCGACGTACGGGTTCGATTGGACCCGGTGGAAGCCTCCCGCCTCGGGATCACGAAGGCGATGGCCTCGGCCGATCTGGCGATCCGTTACGACGGCCTCTCGGTTGGCTCCCTCTGGGAAGGCGATTACGCTTTGCCGATCCAGCTGAGATCCGATAAGAAAGGGGAGGGTGACGCGTTCGATAAGGTCGGCGACCAGTATCTTCCCACCATCGTCCCCGGCGTGAGCGTCCCGCTCCGGCAAGTCTCCACGATCGAGGGAGGCTGGAATGAGGGGCAGATCGTCCGTCGCAACGGCGTGCGTACCTTGAGCGTCTTCGCCGAGGTAACCCGGGGGACCAACCAGAACGCTATGCAGAAACGGATCGAGCGAGTCATGGAAAGCCGTATTATCCCGACCTTGCCCGAGGGCGTGACGTACGAGTACGGTGGAGCCAAGGAGCTGGATTTCGAGACGATGAACCCGCTGATGCAGGGCTTGGCGATCGCCGTGATCATTGTTTTCTTCTTCCTGTTGGTCAATTTCAAGAAGATCGGCTTGGCGTTGGCGGCCCTGTCCTCGTTGCTGCTCACCTTGTTCGGGGCGGCGCTGGGCTTGTGGGCGTTCCATATCGATTTCAGCTTGACGTGCGTCTTGGGCGTTATCAGCTTGATCGGTATCGTGGTGCGAAACGCTATCTTGATATTCGAGCATGCGCAAGACTTGCGGCTTCATAAGCATTATAGCCCGAGGGATGCCGCCTTCGATGCCGGCCGGCGACGCATGCTCCCGATCTTCCTGACCTCGGCTACAACGGCCGTGGGCGTGGTTCCCATGATCATCAGCGGCAGTTCCCTTTGGATGCCGATGGGTGTGGTGATCTGCTCGGGAACGGTCTTCTCGATGATCTTGGCGGTCATCATCCTGCCTGTTTTCTATTGGAAGATATTCGGGAATAAATGAATGATACGGATTAGGATATAATATAGGAATGAATATATGCGGAAAAAAGAGATGATAAAAAGATGGATATATGGCATCGTCGGTTCCCTCGTCTTATGCGTGGGGACCGTGAGCGCCCAGCGGACATTATCGCTGGAAGAATGCCGGGAAATGGCTTTGGAGAATAACGCGAAGATGAAGAACGCCCGTTTGGACGTAGAAGAGGCGAGGGAAGGAAAAAAGGAGGCCTTTACGAAATACTTCCCGAATGTCAGCGCCGTGGGAACAGCTTTTAAGGCGAACCACGGGATGATGGATATGAGCGTGATACCGGGCCTTCTCGAGTTGTCGATGATGGATGACGGCTTGCTGGGTGGGGTGACCGCTATCCAGCCCGTGTTCGCCGGCGGACAGATCGTGAACGGCAATAAGCTGGCCGACTTGGCGCTCGAGGTGAGCCGTTACCAGATGCGCCAATCCGAGGATGAGGTAGCCCTGACGGTGGAGCGGTATTACTGGCAATGGATCTCCCTTCACGAGAAATTAAGGACGATCGAGATCGTGGAATCCTTGGTGGGGAGTCTTTATAAGGATGTGGAGGTAGCGGTCGGCGCCGGCGTGACGACTCGTAATGACCTACTGCAAGTCCAGTTGAAAAAGAACGGCGTGGCGAGCGACCGCCTGCGGGTGGAGAACGGCTTTCGCCTTTCCAAGATGGTGCTGGCTCAATATATCGGTATCGGGGAAGATGATTTCGAGATCGATTTCACGCTGCCCGCCGAGGTGCCCTCCCCGGAGCTTTACCGGGTGAGCCATGAGGAGGCGCTCCCTACGACACTCTCTTATAAATTGCTGGAGAAGAACGTGGAGGCCGCCCGTCTTCAACAAAAGCTGAAGGTTGGGCAATACTTGCCCACCGTGGGGATCGGAGCCGGGTATATGTATCACAACTTACTGGATAAGGACCGTCCGTTCGGCATGGTTTTCGCTACCGTAGCGATTCCGATCAGTGATTGGTGGGGCGGCTCGCACGCCATCCGGAAGCAAAAGCTTCAGGTGAAGGCGGCCGAGTATTCCCGCCAAAACGCCAATGAGCTTCTGTTGGTGCAAATGCGGAAGCTTTGGAACGAGCTGGAGGAGTCTTATAAGCAAGTCAAGCTCTCGGAGGAGTCCATAGCGACGGCCGAGGAGAATGTCCGCCTTAATACGGACTATTATAAGGCGGGCACGGTTACGCTGAGCGATCTTCTGGACGCCCAATCGCTCCTCCAGCAAAGCCGTGACCAGTATACGGGTGATTATACGGCTTATTTGATCAAACGTACGGAATATTTACAGGCGACAGGGCGTTAATTTGTTTTTTTTCCATATATTTGCTTATTAACAAATAATAAAACGAGAAGTGATGATGAGCTACGCCAATTATCTTTACATAGCGATCCGTGCCGCGGTAGACGCAGGCAAGTCGATCATGGATATCTATAACGACCCCGAATCAGACTTCGGGATAGAGAGAAAAGCAGACAACTCGCCGTTGACAAAGGCGGATAAGGCGGCCCATCGATTGATAACAAACGCTTTGTCCGTTACCCCGTTTCCGGTCTTAAGCGAGGAAGGAAAGGAGATCCCGTTCAAGGAGCGCTCCAAATGGGAGACGCTGTGGATCGTGGACCCGCTGGACGGTACCAAAGAGTTTATCAAGAAAAACGGCGAGTTTACCGTGAATATCGCCTTGGTGGAGAAAGGTGTGCCCGTGTTGGGCGTCATTTATGTGCCCGTCCGGAAGGAGTTGTATTTCGCCTCCTCCTCTGTGGGTGCTTATAAGTTTACGGGAATCGATAGCAGTAGCCAGCCCTCGATGGACGAGATGAAGCAGGGGGCGATACATTTGCCGATGGCGCTGGCGCATCAGGGAATCGTGGTAGTGGCATCCCGGTCTCACCAAACGGAGGAGACCACCGCTTTCATCGATAATCTCCGCAAGCAGGGAAAGCCCGTTACGTTGATCAGTAGCGGCAGCAGCCTGAAGATTTGTCTGGTAGCGGAAGGCTCGGCCGATATCTATCCCCGTTTCGCCCCGACGATGGAATGGGATACCGCCGCCGGCCACGCCATCGCCAAGTCTGCCGGTTGCGACATATATCATATCGACGGCAAGACCCCGCTTCGCTATAACAAGGAAGATTTGCATAATCCGTGGTTTATCGTGAAGTGAGGGGGATGTGTATTTTAAGTTATTGTCAGCGGTGGGAGACGGAGCATGCTCCGTCTCTACAAGCCGTACAATGTATTCTTGTTTATTTGGTTATGAACGAAATTTAGAAGACTATCTTGTAAGAATATTAGTTGGCCCAGAATCAATCATTATTGGTCTATATCCCATATAATCCTAAAAATAGGTTAGCGAAAGGAGTGCGCACTTGAGTATTCTTATTATTTTTGCGCTCTTAAAAGTAAATACATGAATTTTGATATAGTGTTTGTGTTGCTGGCCCTGATCGGCATGATCGCAGCCTTGGTATGGGATAAGATGCGGCCGGGAATGGTTCTTCTGACAGTGGTCGTGTTTTTTCTCTGCGTAGGCATTCTTACTCCCAAGGAGATGCTGGAGGGCTTTAGCAATAAAGGGATGATAACCGTAGCCATGCTCTTCCTTGTCAGTGAGGGAGTGCGGCAGAGCGGGGCTTTAGGCCAATTGATCAAGAAACTGCTTCCCGAGGGGAAGACCACCGTCTTCAAGGCGCAGGCGAGGATGCTCCCGCCCGTGGCTTTCGTGTCGGCGTTCCTGAATAATACGCCGGTGGTGGTTATTTTTGCCCCGATCATCAAGCGATGGGCGGAGGCGGTGAGGCTTCCGGCCACGAAATTCTTGATCCCTCTCTCGTATGTCACGATATTGGGCGGTATATGTACCTTGATCGGTACTTCTACGAATCTGGTGGTGCACGGCATGATTCTGGAGGCGGGATATGAGGGCTTTACGATGTTTGAGCTGGGGAAAGTCGGTATTTTTATCGCTATCGCCGGTATTTTATATTTGTTCGCTTTCTCGAATAAACTGCTTCCGGACTCGAGGACGGATACGGTATCCGAAGACGGGGAGGATGAGAATCCCGGGAATTTCCACCGGGTGGAGGCCGTGCTGGGCGCACGCTTCCCGGGTATCAACAAGACCTTGGGAGAGTTTAACTTTACCCGCCATTACGGGGCGATCGTGAAAGAGGTGAAAAGCGGCGGACAGCGTTTTACCCGTAATCTGGATACGGTGGTGTTGCATGAGGGCGATACCTTGGTGTTGTGGGCGGACGATTCTTTTATCCCTACATGGGGTGAGTCTAGTGTCTTCTTGATGTTGGCGAATGGTAATGAGGCAACGGAGCCGGTATCGAGGAAGAAACGTTGGCTGGCTTTAGGACTGTTGATCTTTATGATTACGGGGGCGACGGTAGGAGAGTTGCCAGTCGTGAAAGAGGCCGTTCCAAGTATGCGCTTGGATATGTTCTTCTTTGTCTGCATTACGACAATCATCATGGCGTGGACTAAGATCTTCCCGCCGAAGAAATACACGAAATACATCTCTTGGGATATCTTGATAACGATCGCTTGTGCCTTCGCTATCAGCAAGGCCATGGAGAATTCCGGCTTTGCCTCCATGATAGCCCGCCATATAATTAGTATGGCCGACGATTTAGGACCGTATGCGTTGCTGGCGATTATATTTATTATTACCAATATATTTACGGAGTTGATCACGAACAACGCCGCGGCGGCATTGAGTTTCCCGATCGCCTTGTCGGTGGCTACGCAATTAGGCGTTGATCCGACCCCATTCTTTGTCGTGATCTGTATGGCGGCGTCGGCTAGTTTCAGTACGCCGATCGGCTACCAGACCAACCTGATCGTACAAGGCGTGGGAGGCTATAAGTTCACGGATTTCGTGAAGGTGGGCCTGCCCTTGAACTTGATCACGTTCTTGATCTCCGTGTTTGTAATACCTATGATATGGAAGTTTTAGAAAATAATATCTATCCGATTTTCGACCGTATGCTGGGTCGTGAGGATAAAGAGGCGCTTCTGGGGCAAAGGGGAGTGATGGTGTGGTTCACGGGTTTGAGTGGCTCGGGGAAAAGCACGATCGCTATCGCCTTGGAGCGTGAGTTGCATAAACGGGGATTGCTTTGCCGCATCCTCGACGGGGATAATATCCGTAGTGGTATCAACAATAATCTCGGGTTCTCGCCGGAGGACCGGGTGGAGAATATACGCCGGATCGCCGAGGTGGGTAAACTGTTTGTCGATACGGGTGTTATAACCATAGCGGCTTTTATCAGCCCGAACAACGAGTTGAGAGAGATGGCGTCCGCTATCATCGGTAAAGCGGATTTCTTGGAGGTTTACGTAAGTACGCCGCTCGCCGAGTGCGAACGCCGTGACGTGAAAGGCCTGTATGCCAAGGCCCGGAAAGGCGAGATCAAGGAGTTTACCGGGGTTTCCGCCCCGTTCGAGGCGCCGGAGCGTCCGGACCTGTCCTTGGATACCTCCGTATTGAGCGTGGAGCAATCCGTGAGCCGGTTGTTGGAGTTGATCATACCGAAAGTAGAAATTAAACACTGAAAAAAGATATGTCTGATTACAAGTTAAGTCATTTACAGGAGCTGGAGGCCGAGTCTATCCACATCATCCGTGAGGTAGCCGCCGAGTTCGAGAATCCTGTTATGCTTTATTCCATCGGGAAGGATTCTTCCGTGATGGTCCGTCTGGCCGAGAAGGCTTTCGCTCCGGGTAAGGTTCCTTTCCCGTTGATGCACATCGATTCGAAATGGAAGTTTAAGGAGATGATAGAGTTCCGTGATTCTTATGCGAAGAAATTCGGCTGGAACTTGATCGTGGAGTCTAATATGGAGGCTTTCCACGCGGGCGTGGGCCCGTTCACGCATGGAAGCAAGGTGCATACGGACTTGATGAAGACGCAGGCTTTGCTTCATGCCTTGGATAAATATAAGTTCGACGCCGCTTTCGGCGGCGCCCGCCGTGACGAGGAGAAGAGCCGTGCGAAAGAACGTATCTTCTCGTTCCGCGATAAGTTCCATCAATGGGACCCGAAGAACCAGCGCCCGGAGTTGTGGGATATCTATAACGCCCGTGTGCATAAGGGCGAGAGCATCCGTGTATTTCCGCTATCGAACTGGACGGAGCTGGATATCTGGCAATATATCCGTCTGGAGAATATCCCGATCGTTCCCCTGTATTTCGCCAAGGAGCGTCCGTGCGTGGAGATCGACGGTAATTTGATCATGGCGGACGACGACCGCTTGCCGGAGCAATACCGGGACCAGATCCGTATGCGTATGGTCCGTTTCCGTACGTTGGGCTGCTGGCCGCTGACCGGCGCCGTGGAGAGCGAGGCGGATACGATCGAGAAAATCGTGGAGGAGATGATGACCACGACGAAGAGCGAGCGTACGACCCGTGTGATCGACTTCGATCAAGACGCTAGTATGGAGCAGAAGAAACGGGAAGGGTATTTTTAACACAGAAGAGACATGGCAGATACAAAATTAAATATAAAGGAATTCCTAGATAAGGACGAGCAGAAGGACCTGCTGAGATTCTTGACCGCCGGCTCGGTGGATGATGGCAAATCGACCTTGATAGGCCGATTGCTGTTTGATAGTAAGAAAATATACGAGGATCAGTTGGATGCCTTGGAGCGTGACAGCAAGCGTATGGGCAACGCCGGCGAGCATATCGACTACGCTTTGTTGCTGGATGGCTTGAAGGCCGAGCGTGAGCAAGGTATCACGATCGATGTGGCTTACCGCTATTTCAGCACGAACAACCGTAAGTTCATCATCGCCGACACCCCGGGGCACGAGCAGTACACCCGGAATATGATCACGGGTGGTTCCACGGCGAATCTGGCGATCATCTTGGTGGATGCCCGCACGGGCGTGATCACGCAAACCTGCCGTCACACCTATCTGGTATCTTTGCTGGGGATCAAACATGTGGTACTGGCCGTGAATAAGATGGACTTGGTGGACTTCGACAAGGATACGTTCGACCGGATCGTGGCGGATTATAAACGTTTCGTGGAGCCGCTGGATATCCCGGATATCACGTATATCCCCTTATCGGCCTTGGATGGCGATAACGTGGTGGAGAAGAGTGATCGTACGCCTTGGTACGAGGGTACGTCTTTATTGGATTATCTGGAGAACGTGCCTATCGACTTGGATCGTAACTACGAGGACTTCCGTTATCCGGTGCAATACGTGTTGCGCCCGAATCTGGATTTCCGTGGGTTTAGCGGCAAGGTGGCTAGCGGTATCGTGCGTAAGGGAGATACGGTGATGGCGTTGCCTTCCGGGAAGACCTCGAAGGTAAAGAGCATCGTCACCTACGAGGGTGAGTTGGAGCAGGCTTTCCCGCCTCAATGTATTACGATCACCTTGGAGGACGAGATCGATATCTCCCGTGGGGAGATGCTGGTGCACCCGGATAACTTGCCGATCCGCGACCGTAATTTCGAGGCCATGCTGGTGTGGATGGATGAGGAAGCCATGGACGTGAACAAGCAGTTCTACATCAAGCAGACCACTCATACGACACGTGCCCGTGTGGATAGTATCCGCTATAAGGTGAACGTGAACACGATGGAGCAGTCTTCCGTGGATCATCTGGAGCTGAACGAGATCGGCCGTGTGGTATTTACTACCGGCAAGGAGTTGTTCTTCGATCCGTATAGGAGGAATAAGCAGACCGGCTCGTTTATCTTGATCGATCCGATTACGAATAATACGTCCGCCGTGGGTATGATCATCGACCGTGTGGACGCTAAAGATATGGTGACGGAAGACGCTTTGGCTACCTTGAACCTCCCGGAGATGGGAATCGGAGAGGAGCATTATGAGGCGATCCGTAAGGTTTGTGAGGAGTTGGGCCGGCAGGGCGTATCTGTGAAATGTATAACGGAAAAACGATAGGATATGGGATTGTTGGAGTTTGATAAGCTACCGATCAATACGTTGGTCGGGGCGGATTGGGATACGTTCAGGAAGGTGACGGCCCGGCAGCAGATAGACAAGGGCTTTAAGGGT
>ERZ773276.2081-NODE-2081-length-13107-cov-14.086807_pt1 | contig 13107 bp, 10 predicted proteins | sample MGYA00511386_ERZ773276 | MGnify/ENA primary metagenome ERZ773276 (study PRJEB29015, sample SAMEA2737778) | human gut metagenome | biome: human gut; feature: human-associated habitat; material: faeces | place: China | collected 2012 ...
CCAGGAAGGCGATCAGCATACGCGGAGGTGCCACGCAGGTGTTGTTCAGGGTGTGAGCCAGATAGGTCTTGCCGTCCTTGCCCTTGATGCGGATGTGCAGGCGGCGTGCCTGTGCGTCACCCAGATTGGAGCAGGAGCAGACCTCGAAGTACTTCTGCTGGCGGGGGCTCCAAGCCTCGATATCGCAGCTCTTGACCTTCAGGTCAGCCAGATCGCCAGAGCAGCAGTTCAGCTGGCGCACGGGGATCTCCATGCTGCGGAACAGCTCCACGGACATCTGCCACAGCTTCTCGTACCAGTCGGCGCTCTCCTCGGGGCGGCAGACCACGATCATCTCCTGCTTCTCGAACTGGTGGATGCGGTAGATGCCGCGCTCCTCGATGCCGTGTGCTCCCTTCTCCTTGCGGAAGCAGGGGCTGTAAGAGGTCAGGGTCAGGGGCATCTTGCTCTCGTCCAACGTCTGGTCGATGAAGCGGCCGATCATGGTGTGTTCGCTGGTGCCGATCAGGTACAGATCCTCACCCTCGATCTTGTACATCATGGCGTCCATCTCGGGGAAGGACATGACGCCCTGCACCACGTTGCCGTGCATCATGAAGGGCGGGATGACGTAGGTGAAGCCCTTGTTGATCATAAAGTCACGGGCGTAGGCCAGCACAGCCTCGTGCAGGCGTGCGATGTTGCCCAGCAGGTAGTAGAAGCCGTTGCCGGCCACGCGGCCTGCGGCGTCCATATCGATGCCGTCAAAGCTCTCCATGATCTCGGTGTGGTACGGGATGGGGAAATCCGGCACGACAGGCTCGCCGAAGCGCTGAGCCTCCACGTTATAGGTATCGTCCGGGCCGATGGGCACGCTGGGGTCGATCATCTGGGGAATGGAGTACATGATCTCCTGAATGCGGGCAGACAGTTCCTCCTCTTCCTTCTCCAGCTCTGCCATCTTGTCGGCATCAGCCTTGACAGCGGCGTTGTTGGCGTCGATCTGTGCCTGCAGCTCAGCCTTCTGTGCCTCGTCGGTGCACTTCTTCAGCTGGCCGAACAGCGGGCCGTTGGCCTTGCTCAGCTTGTTGCGGGCGGCCTTCAGGGCCTCCACTTCCTTCAGGGCTGCACGGTACTTGGCATCCTTTTCGATGACCTCGTCCACCAGCGGCAGCTTGGCATCCTGAAACTTCTTTTTGATGTTTTCCTTAACGGCGTCCGGGTTCTCGCGGACAAATTTGATATCCAGCATGATTGACTCTCCTTAACTCTATTGGGCTTGCAGCGGTGCACTTGCGGCTTTCCGCTGCCGTTCAAAGGCGGCAGTTCCCGCCTTGGATCGCATGATTATTCGGTTTCCATCTGGTACTGTCCCAGCAGATTTGCAAAGGCGCGCAGCTGCTCGTCGGAGTAGAAATGCACCGTCAGCTTGCCCTTGCCGCCGTGGTAGGCCACGTTCACCTCGCTGCCCAGCACCTGCTTGAGGCTCTCTTCCACTTCCACCGGCAGGGTGCCGCGGGGTTCGGGTTCTTTTGCCTCCTTCGGGGGCTTTGCCAGCTTCTTGCACAGCGCCTCGGTCTGGCGCACATTCAGCTGATTGTCCGCCACGATCTGCGCCGCCTGCTCCTGCAGCTCCGGCGTGGGCAGGCCCAGGATCACCTTGGCGTGGCCCATGTTCAGGAACCCGCTCTTGAGCAGCTCCAGTACGTTTTCCGGCAGGTTCAGCAGACGCAGGCTGTTGGCCAGCGCGCTGCGGCTCTTGCCCAGCTTGCGGGCTGCCTGCTCCTGGGTCAGGTCACAGCGCAGCATCAGCTCCCGGATGCCGGCGGCTTCTTCCACCGGGTCCAGATCCTCACGCTGGAGGTTTTCCACCAACGCCAGCTCCATGGCCTGCTCGTCGGACACATCCTTGACCACCACCGGCACTTCGGTCAGGCCGGCCATGCGGCAGGCACGCCACCGGCGCTCGCCGGCCACGATGCTGTAGCCGCCCAGTCCCTGGGGCCGCACCGCAATGGGCTGCAGCAGACCGTGCTCCGCAATGCTGGCGGCCAGCTCCCCCAGTGCCTCTTCGTCAAAGGTCTTGCGGGGCTGGTCGGGGTCCGGCTCGATCTCACGCAGGGGCAGGGTCTCGATCTTTGCGTCGGACTCAAGGCTCGGGGCGGCGTCCTCAAACAGACTTTCCAGCCCGCGGCCAAGTCCTCCTTTTCCTTTTGCCATCGTTCTTGTTGTTCCCCCTGTGTTTTAGTCTTCCAGAGCGTTTTTGACCGGTGCCGGTTCCGGAGCGCTCTTGCTCCGCGCGCGGGTCTTTTTGGGCTCGTGTGGCCGGTTGTTCTTGACGAACTCAATGGCCAGATCCATGTACGCTTCGCTGCCCTTGCCCTTGGGCTCGTAGAAATTGATGGGCTGCCCGTAACTGGGGGCCTCGGAGATGCGGATCGAACGCGGGATCGTGGTTTTGTACACCTTTGAGCCAAAGTACTTCTGCACCTGCTCCACCACCTGCACCGTGAGGTTGTAGCGCAGGGAGAACATCGTGAACACCACGCCCTCGATGTCCAGATAGGGGTTGTACTTTTTGCGGATGGTCTTGAGGGTGCTGATGAGCTCCGACAGACCTTCCAGCGCATAATACTCGCACTGCACCGGGATCAGCACACTGTCGCAGGCGCTCAGACCGTTCAGGGTGAGCAGGTCCAGGCTGGGCGGGCAGTCGATGAAGATGAAGTCATAGTCCTTCTGCACCGTGGCCAGGGCCTTGCGCAGGCGGCTCTCGCGGCCTGGCAGGTCGATCATTTCCAGGCTGGCACCGGCCAGACGGGTGTTGGAACCGATGACATCGGTGCGGAACTCGGTCTTGCGGATCGCCTGGGCGGCGGTGGCCCGGCCAATGAGCACCTCGTAGGTGCCGCACTCCACGCTCCGCTTGGGGATGCCGTAACCGGTGGTGGTGTTGCCCTGGGGGTCCAGGTCCACGATGAGCACCTTTTTGCCCAAAGCCGACACGCAGGAGGACAGGTTGACGGCGGTTGTGGTCTTGCCGACGCCGCCTTTCTGGTTTGCGATTGCTACAATTTTTGCCACGCGCATTTCTTCCTTCCGGGAAATTTTGGTTGTTCCACATGGAACATTCGCAGTTGTGCCCGCTCGTTTCCCGTCGCGCGGACATCTCAACTAGTAGTATAGCACACTCCCTTGGCTTTTTGAACCGCTTTCAGGCGTTTTTGTGCGTATTTTCTTCTGTTTTCCGTTTTTGCAAGGCAAAAAGTTCTCTTTCAAGGCGTATTTTGCAGATTTTTTACACGTTTTTTCTGTTCCACATGGAACAGTTCACTTCTCCGCTGCCGCCGTGGGGATGCGCACCGTGTATTCGATGTAGCCATCCTTCTCTTCCCGATGGGCCGTGGCCGGTACCCCATTGTCGGTCATCAGCCGGATGGCATGGTCGATGGTGTTCACAAAGATGCGCACATCCCGGACCATGGAGATGCGGTGCCGCCCTTTTGCGGTGCTGTTGAGCAGCTGTTCGATGTACCGATCGGTCTGACGGGCGTTGAGCCGCCGCTTGGCAATGTTGATGAGCGCCTCGCTGCGGCGGTTCTCCGGCAGGCGCAGCACGGCCCGCGCGTGACGCTCGGTGAGGTTGTTGTCCAGCACGAACTGGCGCTGGTCCCCCGTGAGCTGCAGCAGGCGCAGCTTGTTGGCCAGTGTGGGCTGCGCCATGCCCAGCCGCTTGGCGGCCTCGGCCTGGGTGCAGTCCCACAGCACCAGAATGTCCCGCAGGCCCTGCGCCTGCTCAAAGGGGTTCAGGTCGGTGCGCTGAATATTTTCCAGCAGGCCGAGGGCCGCCGTCTGCTCATCGGCATAGCTGCACAGGATGGCCGGAATGGTGGTCATCTGGGCCAGCTTGCAGGCGCGCAGCCGCCGCTCCCCTGCCACCAGCTCGTAACCTTCGGCTGCTTTACGCACCGAGATGGGCTGCAGCAGACCGTTTTCACGGATGCTCTGGGCAAGGCCTGCCAGCTCCTGTTCCTCAAAGGTCCGGCGCGCCTGGAACGGCGACGGATGGATCTGGTCGATGGGCAGGAAATAAATTTTTCCGGCGGACTTCTTCCGTTCAAACATAACACGGCTCCTCCTTTTTTGCGGCATATCCGGGTTTGTTTTCCACACTTTCCCGGGAAAATGTGGAAAAGTTGGTTCAGAGCCAGTGTACCACACAAACAAAAACCCTGCCAGAAATTTCGTTCGGCAGGGTTTTGCATATTTTGTTCGCTATTCCGTTATTTCAGCGGGCTTTTGGCGATTTTTCCGCCGTTTCTGGGGTAGGCTGTCGGAGTTTGCGAAATCTTTTGGCACAAAATCAGGGTGCGGGTGTCGCCGCCGGGCAGGTGCAGGGTGCGGGTCTCCTTGTAGGCACCGCCCAGTTTTTTGATGGCCCCGCGGGCCGCGGCCAGCTCCTCTTCTCCGGAGGCGCCCTTCATGGCCAGAAAGTTTCCGCCCACCTTGACCAGCGGCAGGCAGTATTCCGCCAGCATGGGCAGAGCTGCCACGGCGCGGGCTGAAGCCAGGTCAAACTGCTCCCGCCACACCTTGCGGGCGGCTTCCTCTGCGCGCTCCTTGGCAAACTCCACGCCGGTCAGGCCCAGCTGGGCACAGGCGTACTTCAAGAACTCCACCCGCTTGCCGGTGGGTTCCATGAGGGTGAGTTCCAGTTCCGGCTTGTAGATCTTGGTGACGATGCCCGGAAACCCGGCACCAGCGCCCACATCCACCATGCGGCCGGCCACTTCCGGCTGGCTGGCAAAGAGCAGGCTGTCGAGGAAATGCTTGTCCTCGATGCCCTCGGGGTCGGTAATGGCGGTCAGGTTGACCTTCTGGTTGTAGTCCACAAGGATCTGTGCAAAGGCGTCCAGCTGGTCCAGCTGGGTGCCGGTGAGGGCAATGTTCCATGTGGAACACTTGGCCTCCAGCCGCTGTTTGTCGATCATAGGTTTTGATTCCTTTCTGTTGTTCTGGATCAGGTGTGGGCCGCCAGGGCAATGCTCAGCTGAGCCACGTCCGAGGGCGACACCCCGGGGATGCGGCTGGCCTGGCCCAGGTTCTTGGGCCGGATGCGGGTCAGCTTCTCGCGGGCTTCCAGCGTCAGGCCGGTGAGGTCCGCGTATTCAAAATCCTCCGGGATCAGGGTCTTTTCGTGGCGGGCCACCTCCCGGATCATGCGGTCCTGCCGGGCAATATAGCCTGCGTATTTGATCTCGGTCTCCAGCCGTTCCGCCAGCATAGGCGTGATCCCCTCCCCCCAGCCGATGACCCCGGCCACAAGGTCGTAGTGGATCTCCGGGCGGCGCAGCAATTCTTCGGCAATGCCGCCCTCGGCTGCCGGGGCCAGCCCGGCCGCCGTCATGGCGGCCTGCAGGTCGGCAGTGCGCAGATGGGCGTCGTGCAGGCGGCGGCGCTCCGCTTCTAGAATGTTCTGGGTGTGCTGGTACTTTGCCCAGCGGTCGTCCTGCACCAGACCATATTCCCGGCCGATGGGGGTCAGGCGGGTGTCGGCGTTGTCCTGCCGCAGGGTCAGCCGGTATTCGCTGCGGCTGGTCATCATGCGGTAAGGGTCCATGACGCCCTTGGTCACCAGATCATCCACCAGGGTGCCAAGGTAGCTGGTGTGACGCGGCAGGATCAGCTGTTCTTTGCCCAGCGCATTGCGGGCGGCGTTCAGACCGGCCAGCAGGCCCTGTGCGGCAGCTTCCTCGTAGCCGGAAGTGCCATTGAACTGCCCTGCCCCATACAGGCCCCGCACCACCTTGCTTTCCAGCGTGGCTTCCAGACTGGTGGGGTCCACACAGTCGTATTCGATGGCATAGGCCGGGCGCAGGATCTCGATGTGCTCAAAGCCCTTGATGCTGCGGTAGAAGGCATTCTGCACGTCCTCCGGCAGACTGCTGGAAGCACCTTGCAGGTACATTTCCTCGGTGTTCTCACCGCAGGGCTCCACAAAGATGGGGTGGCGATCCTTGCCCGCAAAGCGCACCACCTTGTCCTCGATGGAGGGGCAGTAACGCGGGCCGACACCCTCGATCATGCCGCCGTACAGCGGGCTGCGCTGGATGTTGTCCAGAATGATCTTGTGGGTCTCCGGGTTCGTGTAGGCAATCCAGCATTCCACCTTGTTGTGCATGGGGGCGTCGGTCATGAAGCTGAAGGGCTGCAGCTCGTTGTCCGGGTCACCAGGCTGACACTCCAGCCGGCTGAAGTCGATGCTGCGCCGGTGCACACGGGCGGGGGTGCCGGTCTTGAACCGCCGCAGGGGCAGACCCGCAGCCTTCAAGCTCTCGGTCAGGGCATTGGCCGCGTGCATGCCGTCCGGGCCGGAGGCATACCAGGCATCGCCCACAAAGATCTTGCCGCCCAGATTGGTGCCGGTGGCCAGCACCACGCACTTTGCGGTGTACTCGCCGTTGAGCTGGGTAACGATGCCCTTCACCCGGCCGTTTTCCACCTCAAGGCCCACCACCTCGGCCTGATGGATGGCAAGGCCGGGGGTAAGCTCCAGTGCGTGCTTCATGTATTCGTGGTAGCGTTTGCGGTCGGTCTGCACCCGCAGTGCGTGCACCGCAGGGCCCTTGCCCTTGTTCAGCATCCGGCTCTGCAGGTAGGTGGCATCCGCCGCCAGACCCATCACGCCGCCAAGGGCATCTAATTCACGCACCAACGTTCCTTTTGCAGTTCCGCCGATGCTGGGATTGCAGGGCATATTGCCGATGGCATCCAGACTCATGGTGAACACGGCGGTCCTGGCACCCAGTGTGGCGGCGGCGTGGGCCGCTTCGATGCCGGCATGCCCGGCACCGATCACAATGACATCATACTCTCCTAAATGGTTCATATACTTTCGGGTTTCCTCTAACAAATGGTTTAAAATGCCCTCCGTTTTACTCTGGGCATTTTCAGCGGAAGAATTATTTTAAATTTCGGGTTACAGGAAAGTCTGCGGACTTTCCTGTAACCCATTTTCACGGGTGGGGTCATAACGGGAAACGGCAGCAGCAGCGCTTGCTCCCCCGGGGGGAGCTGTCGCGCAGCGACTGAAGGGCTATCAATCGGCGGAGCCGGAAAAAACGGTTAAAAGATCTTCACGCCGAACAGGCGTGAATCTTCAGTTTTTTCCGGTGTAGCCCACTGCTTTGGGGTTAAAAGGGGCGTGCAGCCCCTTTTTCGTGGCTCCAGCGCATCGAAATCGCTGTAACCTTGCTGTGCTGAACGCACAGCATTTGCTGCACAAACCGGTCTGCGACTTGAAAGCCCCACTGGGGCTTTCATGCCTTGCAGGCACCGCCGCACTTTTCTTCTCTTTTGGTGTCAAAAGAGAACATTCCCGCCCTTATTTTCCCACGCAGAACCGCTCGAACACCTGTTCGATGACGGCTTCCGAGGCGTTTTCGCCGGTGAGTTCACACAGTGCGTCCAGCGCGTCATCCACGCACACCGACACGGCGTCCAGCCCGAACCCGGCCTCCACGGCCTCCCGTGCACCCGCTGCGGCATCCCGCGCCCGCAGGGCCGCCGACAGCTGCCGCTGGCCGGACAGGCTGGCCGCATGGGGGTCGATCTTGCTGGTGCCCAGCAGGCGTGCCACGGCAGCCGCAATGACCTTGCGGCTTCCCTCTTCCTGACAGCACACCGGCAGCACCATGGCAAAGTACGGGGCGATGAGCTCCGCATCAAATTGCGTGGGTTTATCTTCCTTGTTCACCAGGGCAATGGCCGGGCGGCCCGCACAGCGCCGGGCCAGCTCCAGATCTTCCCGGGTAGGCGGCTCCGAGCCATCGAACACCGCCAGGATCAGGCCAGCCTCTTCCAGTTTCTTCCAGCTGCGGCGGATGCCCTCCGCTTCAATGGCGTCCTCGGTCTCGCGCAGACCGGCGGTGTCAAAAAGGTTCAGCCGGATATCCCCCAGCTGCACCGCCTGCTCTACCACGTCGCGGGTGGTGCCTGCCACCGGGGTGACGATGGCACGGTCGAACCCGGCCAGCAGATTCAGCAAGGTGGACTTGCCCGCATTGGGGCGGCCCACGATGGCACAGTCCACGCCCTCGCGCAGGACGGTGTCCGCTTGATAGTTGCGGATCAGCCCGTCCAGCGTCTCCTGCACGCTGCCCAGAACGCTGCGCAGATGGACTTCGTCCAGCTCCGGCACATCTTCCTCCGGGAAATCCACCCAGGCTGCCAGATGGGCCTGCAGGGCGGTGAGGGCATCCTTCTGTTCCCCGATCTTGCGGGCCAGCGCACCGGACAGGGCCGCATTGGCCAGCGCTGCCCCCTGCCGCCCGTCGGCCGAGATCAGATCCATGACCGCTTCGGCCTGCGTCAGGCCCAGTTTGCCGTTCAGGAACGCACGGCGGGTGTACTCGCCGGGGGCCGCCGGCTGCGCACCGGCTGCCAGACAGGCCTCCACCAGACGGCGTGCCACCGCACTGCCGCCGTGGCAGGAAAGCTCCACCACATCCTCGCCGGTATAGCTGTGGGGCGCACGGAAAAACAGAGCCACGCCCTCGTCAAATTCCTCGCCGCCGTCCACAAAATGGCCGAACAATGCTGTGTAGCCTTTTGCCTGCGCCACCTTTTTGCCCGGGTTTGCCGGGCGGAACACCCGCTCTGCCACGGCATAGCTCTGCGCACCGGACAGGCGCACCACCGCGATGCCGCCCGCACCGGGGGCTGTGGCAATGGCTGCAATGGTCGTTTCCTGCATAGTCGGTTCCTTTCAGTGCTCCAGCTGCCGCTGGATGCGGTAATGTTCTTCCTTGGCCTGATACATCTGCTGTTCGGCCTGTCGGATCAGCGTGTCCAGATCCATGCTGCCTGCATTCTGGGTGACCACCCCGATGGCTGCCGAACAGCCTTTCTGTTCCAATGCCCGGATCAGCTCGTCCGTCGCTGCGCGCACCGCTGTTTCCGGCTCGTCCTGCACAAAGGCCACAAATTCGTCCCCGCCGGTACGGTAACAGTTGTCCCGGCCGAAACGACCCTGCAGTTCCAGCGCCACAGTCTGCAGCATCTGGTCCCCTTTTTTGTGGCCGCTGGCGTTGTTCAGCTCATGCAGGCCGTTTACGTCCACATACACACAGCTGAGGGACACCGTGCATTTTTTCGCCCAGCTGTCCCGGCTGCTCTCGTAGGCATTGCGATTCTGCATATTGGTCAGGATATCAAAGTTGGCAAACCGGCGCAGCCGGAGCTCGGACAGGAAATTCTGGTGCATGGAGACCATCATAAAGCTGGAAATGATGCTGGACATCATCCCGAACACCACACAGTCGATGATGTCAATGACCGCGATCCGCCCGGTCTTAACGTGCAGCGCCAGCCCGATGAAGATCACCGCAAAGAACAGGATGTTGCTGATATGCTGCACCGGCGGCATCACGAACAGAAGCGGCACGGCCAGCAGAAATGCGATGAAACTGACCGAAAGCTCCTCCGGCGAGTCCTTCATGATCAGCATGCCCAGCAGATACAGCTGCGCCTCGAAAGCATACATCAGCCAGTCCAGCAGCAGACCGTTATCCTCCGGAAGCATCATTTCGATCGCCAGCAGCACCAGACAGCCGACAAACGAGAGGAGATAATATCCCCGATTGGCGCGCAGCGCCCCGAGCCCGCCGAGCAGGCAGATGATGACCAGCAGAAAGATACCGGCTATGATCAGATAGGCACGCAGCTTCTTCCGGTTGTCCTTGCGGATCTCCGGCAGACAGGCCTGGTACTCTTCCGGTTCCAACCCGGCATAGAAAAGCATCTGATGTAGTTTGCCCACGCCTGTGTTCATCCCTTTCCTTCGGCCGTCTTTCCAGCGGACGACATCCCTCATTTTATTTTTTATTCTACCACGTTTCCGTCCAAAAAGATACACCCCGTGTCGGTTTTCCACCGGCTCCGAAAAGTCCGTGGAAAAAGCCGTGCCGTTTTTGCACAGACCGGAGCGCAAAAATGCCCCCTGCATCAATTGCAGGAGGCATTGCATGGTTCAGGGGTTACAGCTCGATCTTGCCAAAGCTGAAATCAGCAAAATCATCCACGCGCTCGGTGCGCTTGGGTGCCACCGGTGCGGCAGTCTCGGCATCGCGGGGCGCATAGGTGCGCTCCGGCACACCGGAAGGACGGGGCCCACGGTTGCCGCCGTTGCGGCTGCCGCGGTAACCGCCGCGGTTGCCGTTGCGGTCGCCGTGCTCCGAACGGCTGCCGCCGCGATAGCCGCCATTGCGGTTGCCGCCGGGGCGGCGTCCGTTGCCGGGGCGGCCGCCGCGGGGACGGCGCTCGCCGTAGGCGTTCTCGGTCTGGGCATCCGGTGCGGTGGAGTAGATGACCACGCGGCGGTCACGGCCCTCGCCCTTGCTCTCGCTGCGCACGCCCTCCATCTTGCTGATGGCAGAGTGGATGATGCGGCGCTCGTAGGGGTTCATGGGCTCCATGGCAAAGCTGCGGCCGGTCTTGCGCACCTTGGCACCAATGCGCTGTGCCAGTGCGGTCAGGTCGCTCTCGCGCTTATCGCGGTAGCCGGCCACATCCAGACCCAGCTTGATGTAATCGCCCTCCAGACGGTTTGCCACAAGGCTTGCCAGATAGGACAGGCTCTCCATGGTCTCGCCACGGCGGCCGATGAGGGCACCCAGCTTTTCACCGTCCAGACGGATGATGGTTGCTTCGCCCTTCTGCACGGCGCTGAAGGTCACGTTCTCCACGCCCATCAGGGTGATGACCTCCCGCAGATAGTCCACGGCGGCCTTCACCTTGGCGTTCTCGTCGATGACGATGGGCTCTTCCACCTCTTCTGCCTCCTCGGCAGCTTCGGCGGGCTGCTGGGCAGCGGGGGTCTGCTCTGCGGCGGGAGCGGCAGGCTCTTCCACAGCAGCGGGAACTTCCTCTGCCACAGGAGCAGTCTCCTGCACGGGGGCGGCAGTCTCAACAGGCTGCTCTGCCACCGGCTCTACCGGCTTTGCGGGTGCAGCGGCGGGGGCATCCGGCAGTTCCACGCTCACGCGCACCTTGGCGGGGGTGGTCTTTAAGCCCAGAAAACCAGTCTTCTGGGGATATTCCAGCACTTCACGGCTGACATTCTCATCCTCAGCCTGAACACCCAGCAGGGCGCAGGCCTTGGCAAAGGCTTCGTCCACCGTCTTGCCGGTGGATTCCTGTGTACGGATCATAACCGTTTACCTCCCTTGTTACTGTTTATCCTGCTTGTCAAGCTCGCTCAGCGGCACGGTGCGCTCGTCCTTGTAGCGCTCGGCGTCCAGCTGACGGGCATACTCCAGCCGGCGCTTGTTCATCTCGCTGGCGGAAAGGTTCTTTTCCACGCTCTTGCCGGTCTTGGGGTCGGTCACCGTGATGGTGGTGTTCTTCACACCGCGCTTTTCCTGCTTGCGCTTGGCGGCGATCTCCGCTTCCACTTCCTTGCGCATCTTCTCGGGGTCGTAGAACTTGCGCATGACCTGGGTCTGTGCGGTCATGACGATGTTGGAAATGACGTAGTACAGAGAGAATGCCAGCGGGTAGGTAAAGCAGAAGAACAGGTACATCAGCGGCATCATATACATGGTCAGCTTCATGCTGCCCTGCATCTGCTGGCCGCTGGCCTTCATGCTGATATGGGTGGACAGGAGCATGGTGATGACCGACAGCAGCGGCAGCACGATGTCCAGAGAAAGGCCCAGCTTGGGGATGCGGGTCAGGTCGATGCCGAGGAAGTTCATGTGCTGGCTGAACTCGGTAATGGTAGCGATCTGCTCGGCGCTGAAGCAGCCCAGCACACCGCCGTTGCCAGCAACCACCTGTGCGATGATGTTGGTATCGCGGGTGATGGCGGTAAAGGCGACGCCGGAGGCGGTCAGGGCCTCACCGGCGGCGGTCAGAGCCGCAGCACTGATGTGGAAGATGCGCTCCAGCGGATTGTACACGACACCGATAACGCCGAACATGACAAGGAAGTTCAACAGCATGGGCACGCAGCCTGCGGTGGGGTTATAGCCGTAGTCCTGCTGCAGCTTGAGCATTTCTTCCTGCTGCTTTTCGGGCTTGTCCTTGTACTTGGTCTGGATCTCCATCATCATGGGCTGGAAGGCCGACATTTTAGCCATGCTCTTCTGCTGGCTCAGCTGCAGAGGGATCTTGACGATGTTGATGAGCAGCGTGAAGATGATGATGTCCCAGCCGTAGCTCGGGAGCAGCTTGTAGATCCACTCCATGACATAGCCGAGAGGACCGCTCAGGATGTAAAAGAAGTTCATACCTTTGTCCATTCTGCCCCGTCTGTGGCACGGGACTTGTTATTTTTATCGTAGGACACGCTGCCCACAGTGCACCGCGTCACAAGAAGCTGATTCAGATGCCGTAGAAACTCCCCCAGTCTCGCATTCGCTCGACAGCCCCCTCTGAGATGGGGCCTTTGTCATGGCGATAAAGTTTTCCTTCTCGCCAGAGGCTTCCTCCATGAGGGAGCTGGCACGGCGCAAGCCGTGACTGAGGGAGTTCTCTTCAATGACAGATAAACTTTATCCCCTATGCCGCTTTTCAAACAGCTTTGCGGGCTGCAGCCGGCAGGCAGGGTTCTGCCAGCGGCCCGGCTCCGGCACCGGGTCAAAGCCCCATTTGCCGAAGGGATTGCACCGGGCGATGCGCCATGCCCCCAGCAGGATGCCCTTTACGCACCCATGGGTCATGATGGCCTGCATGGTGTAGTTGCTGCAGCTGGGCGTAAAACGGCAGCTGCGGCCGATCCATGGGCTGAGAGTGTACTGGTAGGCCCGGATGGGCACGCACAGCGCGCGGCGGCAGATGTACTGCAGGCGGTTCATGCGTCCGGCTTTTCCGCCTGTGCCCTGCGTGCCGGGGGCACGGTGGCAGGGGGCGGCGCATCCGGCCGTTTGGCCTTATCCGGCAGACCGGCCTGTGCAAACAGCTTTGCCACAACGCTGCTCAGCTGCCAGCTCTTCAGCCGCGGGGTCATACCGCGGGCTACAAAGATCAGATCATAGCCGCCGATGTTGTAGTCCAGATGCTCGTCGATGGCCGCCTTCATCACGCGGCGGGCGCGGTTGCGCTGCACGGCGTGGCCGATCTTTTTGG
>ERZ773276.2084-NODE-2084-length-13089-cov-5.326914_pt1 | contig 13089 bp, 10 predicted proteins | sample MGYA00511386_ERZ773276 | MGnify/ENA primary metagenome ERZ773276 (study PRJEB29015, sample SAMEA2737778) | human gut metagenome | biome: human gut; feature: human-associated habitat; material: faeces | place: China | collected 2012 ...
ATAGAGTGGAAAATCTGACATTTCCGCTCTATCGCCCCTCATTTCTATTTTATCTTGTTTGTACCCCTTGTACACCGATGTTTTCATCAAAGAATAAACTTCCAGTTGTTTTTCTTAGAATCAAATCTACAGTTCCCGGATTCTTCAATTCATTTCCTTTTATCAAGGACTTCGGACGTGCTTTCTTTGATTCTGAAAAACCTAATGTGCAGTTTCCATCCGCTGTTGCCAGCGAACACACTACCCGATTTTTCCGAAAGCCTTCTTCTACTTGAACATCCGATTTCATTAGTGTCATCATATCCGGCAAAACCTGTATTTTTCTTCTTACTGTACCTTTTGCCGACTTCTCATTGTGTCCTGCTTTTGCAAAATCAAAGTCCACTTCCGCAAGTGTTCCATCATAACATTTGCGGAAAAATGTCTTAGCATCTATCTTGGACTGCACACCTGTTAAATGCTGAAAATTATCTTCCTCTGCAGCAATTATATAATAATCATTTTTCTCAAATGTTACCGAGCAAATTAGATACTCATAATCAACATAGATGTCCTTATACTGTTTTGCAGCTTTTATCATTTCCTGTCGGGCACGTTCCTTAAAACTTTCCTCTGCCATTTTATCTCCTTGGTTAAAGAAAGACGGATGACCGAAGCCATCCGCCTTTGATTTTTAGCAGTTTACTCTGTAATGGAAATGAGTTTTAGGTCTTCATCCCGACCACTGGAAACGGGTTTTAAGTCTCCGTTCCGACTGTAGTATCTTCTCTTTGTAATTTAAATATACACTATCGTATGCTAAAAGTCAATCTACTGTGAATGTTGTTTTATATCACTGCTTTAATTATACATCTTTCTAGCATCTTCTAATGCAATTTCTTCAAACAACAATTTTCTTAATTTACTTTGAATACTCTCCAAATACTCCTCTTTTTCTTTCATAAATGTATCTCTCTCTGCCGACAATTTCCCTGCCATTTTTCCAACCGCATGTATGTCACACATATCTATTTTCTCCTGACGTATATCACCAATGTCTTTTTTGACAGTTTGATACAACTTAGCAAACGAACCTGTCTATCAGTTCCTTGATAGAAAACGCACTGAAGGAAAACCATACCTTGTTTACATGACCGCTGGTGCCAATAAATTCTTACGAATCTACTATGGCAAGGTTAAGGAGTGCTTACGCAACTTAGAGCAATCTCAAATCGAAGAGTCTTAAATATCAAACGATTATCACCTCCGTTAAGCTAGCCGTTTTGGGTAGCCTATTTCTTGTACCTATTTTTCAACTCTTAAATTTCTTCAAAAAGTACTTGACTTTTTATTAGTAGGCTCCTAAATAATAGTTTCCTTTGTCTTCAACTACTATTTGGAACGAGTCAGAACTGATTACTAAAAAAATTGGAAAAAACTTTTCGAAAATGAAAATAGAGACAGATTTGAAAATTATTATTGTTATGTTTTCGAGACTATTTTTTGCTTACAAAAGGTATCAGCAAGCATAAAAAAAGCCCAGAACCATTGATTTTACAATGATTCTGAGCTTTCGTGGATCACTCAAACTCTTTATTTCCCGGAATTAAATTAACTTGTTTTGTTTAAGTTCTATTCGAATATAGGGCATATTTTTATATAAATTACAATGATTATTTCGACCTACTGAATTGTTGTTGTCAAACTGTTGCCATAGGCTAATTATAAAATGCAATATAAGTATTTGGATTTCTTCATATTTTAAGAAATAATATACTCAATCTTCTTTTTTATTTTACTTTTGTTATAATAATCTTTTCATCCGAAGAAAAATATATCTTGGGATACATATTTCCAAATCCTCGCACTGTTTCCGAATATGCAACATATTCTTTATCAACTGAATCAATATCATTTAACTCAAGTACAATATCTAAATTTAAATGAGAATAAGTCATTTTATTTATTTCCATTATATATTCTTTAACTTTAATTCCATTATTAAAATAAAGCATCTTGCATATACCACCTGAGCCAACCTGAAAATCCGTCAGCTGAATCTGCTTTGCCTTTTGCTCATCATTAAGAGATTTGACCATGATTTTGGATATTGGAATGACACCTCTTAACATACTAAAAATAGTCCCTTTATCTTCATATATCAACTCATCCGGCTTGGTACGTTCAATAATCATTTTACTATGTTCATCATAAAGCAACCGACTAACTAACTCATTGGAAAGTAGTTCTCGTTCCCTCTCGTCCAATAAATTGCGTTGCAATTCCAAATAATCAATACATTGGTGAATTGATATTCTTTTGTTCATATCTTCAAAAGTAGCCTGCTCTATTAATTTATGTATTGGCTCTAATGTAATTACATCACCAAAATTCTCTTTATTTAGAAAAATCTGAACATCTCCTCGTTGATATTGTCCTCGAAAACCGATATTATCCCCCTTCAATGTCATCCATAATACCTTAGCAAATAAATATACATCCGAAGGCCTAAAATCTAAATCCAAATCTGTTTGCACATTCTCTAATTCAGGTGGCATTATTTTGTATGGTCCTATTCGCTCATTAAATTCTGTAAGCCGTTCCTCCTCTATTCCCCAATACAATCCAAAATCAGAAAGAACTAATCGATTACCTAATATCAATATATTTTCCGGCTTAATATCTCGATGCGCTCCATTCCTCTCGTGGATGCATTGTATAATTCGTGCCAACTGAAGCATATCTACTATCTTGATATATATATTAGGGGAGTGTGTAAGCTTATATGGTTTCGCTTTTGGCATCAGATACCATGCTTCATCCATAGTTCGAGGTATATCTTGTGGACATTTCTTATCAAGCACCTGCATTATACCATCAATATCCTTCAACTCATTTAAAGCAATTATCTCGTTCTTAAATCTCTTATATCTTTTTTCCTTATCTGTGCCTTCATACTCGAAAAATTTAGCCACCATAGGAAACCCCAATCCATTATCGGATAGAAGTTCCACTTCATACACAGCCCCATTGCCTCCCTTTCCAATAGGTCTATTCTTTCTATAAAAACTATACGATTCACCTATATATTTTTTCCTACCATTCATCTTCTGCACGCTTTCTTTCATATTCAGCTTCGCGTTTATAATTATCACTAATTGAAAAATATATATCTGCAGTATAGGGATAGCGTTCTTGTAATGCTTCCGCATTCTTTTGATATCTTCGATGTAATATAAGCTCAGATTTACCAGCATCAACCATACGCACTCCACGTTTGTTTTCTTCTGCTACCACATAGGCGGTTTTTAACGAATCTGTGTAATATTCTTCTATAACCATACGCACAGCTTCACACGGACTATAACCATCCTCCCCAATTGGTGAATATGCCAATAAACGTCCAACCAAATTCCCGAATAGTCTTTCTTGCTTCTGGTTAATCAGTAGCCCTTTAAACTTCTCTATCCACTTTTTCAGATTTTCATATATGACTTCCCCATCCTTTTCTGTTGGGCAAAACTTTGCTTTATCAAAACCCGAATAAACCTTATTAGCCAATTTCCTCTTTTCTTCGTCAATATTTTCATTGTCATCCGCCTTATATATAATACTAACTAATAACGCATAGAAGGTCGGATCATCCTTCATAATCTTTTGCATACATTTCATATGCTCCCATTCAAGCACATTTCTGCACATCCACTCTAATGTTGCTAATTCTGCACATTTTTCATCATCATCTATAAAAGTTTGTTGTAGAATATTAAATATTTCTTTAAGGTAATAATCAGTCAAAGAACTAGCAACATCACTTTTTATATCAGATATTTCAAGTGTAGCTTTATATAATTCATGAACAGAAATTTTATCTTTTATATCATACAGCAATTCTAAATATGTATTGAATGAACCATATTTTTTACACTCATTTATCGCCCATATAAACACTCTATGCTCCGCTTTATCTGATATCCTTAATCGTACATTTCTGCTCCAATACATCTTCTTGATATCTTCATTTTCCTTTACAATAAGAGCATTTTCATAATTCTCTACAAATTCTAATGAAATCAAGTTTGTTAGAAGATTTTTATTATCAGATATACTTTTAACCTTTTCTATAACCTCGCTTAAATCTATAATTCCTTTTCTATATAGATAGCTTACATAGTCATAAACATATTTTCCTTCTTTATCATTTTCCATTAAAGAGCAAAATACTTTCTCATCAAACAACCCATCACAATAAAACTGTGCCAGGACTTCACCTACTACGTCATATTTTTCCTTCACAGCCAATTGAATTAATCTATCTATTGAATATCCTTTCTCCTTAAATTTCTTGATTCTTGCATTAATCTCTTCCTCTCTTAATATATAATTTTGATTATGTATTTCTGTGTTTTCTTCTTTAGAATATGGAATAGGATTAAGCAACGGAAAATCATATACATGCGAAAAAATATACAAATAGTCATAAATCTTTTCACCTACAACTATTTTATTCATTACACATTCATATTCACGCAATACTTCTTGTGGCATACTCCAATCTGCATCTTCAAAATATCTGTGTCTAAATATCTCATATCTTATTTCATTTTTTATCCTGATTTTTTCCTCGTCACTCATTTTTTTACAAATAAACACTAATTTTTCAAATACTTCTTTTTGAATATTTATATCATAAGACTTTACATGCTGAAGTATTTTAATCCATCTGTCAGCGCCCGTGTATGCTCTATCAATGCACATTCTCAGATATTCAATATATGTTTTATTTACTTCATGTACGTATAATTCTTCTGGTTCATCTATTCTTCTGTATTTAGGTGTATTCAATGTTGAACATATTGAACTTGTCCCATGTGGCAATTTAGATGCAATAACATCCCAAGCATTTGGATATCGTTCAATTGCACTCCTTGCTAACTCAATTTTCTGTTCAACCGTCAATGCACTCTCATTAAGCCAAGCACAAAAGACCACATCTAACACACCTTTAGGGCTATTACTTATACTAAATTTAATATTATGTGAGTCAATCTCCCATAACCACTCCAAAGCTCTTGCAACATATTTCTTTTGCTGAATTAGTTGTTCTACGGCCCATAAAACATTGGTATAGTAATGTCGACTTGTCATAAAGTCTCCACCTTTTTCTGCAAACAAGTCGATTAAGCCTTGGGATACCTCTATTTCAGATTCTAGTTTTCTTAAAACACTTTCCGGTGAAGCTTCGCACAACTCTGGAAAATATTGTGAAATATATCCCCATCTTTCTTTACTGGTAATAGTATCCAAAACTTTTGCTACTATATTATCAATTTGCTTTTGATTTTCTTCATGCCCTCTATAATACGCACGCATAATAAGAGTTCTTATCATCCCCTTTTTTAACGTTGGAGACCACTCTGGTTTCTTTGCGTAAATACTCGCCTCAAAATGCTTTTCAAAAGGGTACTCAAAAATAGGCTCTGATTCTATCAAAACCTCATAAAATAGACTTATAAATTTATCCCACATCTCATCATTTATATAAAGATCCAACTCTTCCCATGCATCTTCTACACTAGCAAGTTGCATATTGCCCCCTCTACAGCTATTATTCGATACTATGTATGGATTTTCTCTATGTAAATACTTTCCCAATTCTTTTTTGCAGTCACTGTATGCTTTTCCAGACAATTCTTCGAAAACCAATACATCTCCAGTTGCTTCAGTCCATTGACCACATAAAAGAGCAGCTATAACCACATCTGAATGGCCTTCTACCCAATCTGGCTTATCATACATCGCACCATCAAAAAGCTTTTTCTTTAATGGCACATATAATCCATGGGTATTATCCACCATCTTATAGGCTTCATTTGCATCTATACCAAGTTCTTCTAATGAATCTATAATATTTCTTTTTGTTCTTTTTCTCAGAATCAATTTATTTTGTGTATAGCAAGGTTCATCTTCACCATATATAAAAATATTGGTATTATTAGGAATTACCACTATCCTATCTGCATAAAAAAACGGCACTAAAATATTCCCTGACAAATTTGAATGTTGTAATTTATTCCACTCTTTCTCCGACTTAACCACCAATGTGATTCTTTTCGAATTCTTATTTTTTAATTCATTTAAAATTCTATAAGTTGTCTCTTCTCTCGATTTTCCAACAACATATATCTTTGTATCATTTAGAGAATTTTGGAATTTTGATTCAAATTGTTCATCATCAAGTTTGAAAAAATCAAGTCCCATTCCTTTATATTTTGTTTCTCTCCTAATCTGCGCATCAATATCCGCTATTGAATAGGTAGTTATTTTCTCTTTATTTAAATTTGAGATTTGATTTAAAACTAATTCTAATTTTGATTCTAATGCAGCAAAATAAGTTCCGATTTCCTTTCTCATATCACCCAAAAACATTTCCAATGCTTTATCCGAATCATTTTCTTCTAAATAAGTTATTATAACCTGCATAAAGTGATGAATATACGTTTCCGTCTCCATTATCGGAATTTCATAACTCACCATCAAATCATATAACTCATTATGAAGTAATTGCGAAAAATCATATCCATTCTTATCTTTTAATCTTTTCGCTATCCTAATTAGATTATCCTTTGAAAATACGGAATATAAATCATCTTCAAATTTCACCAAAACATCCGGATTATTCACAAAAAAATCCCCTGTTGAAACAAATAGCTTTTGCCATTTATAATTTTCCTTAACACTATCTAATTTTTCTTTAACACCATCTAATAATAAATCGACTATAGTATCTTTTATTTTTTCTTTCATAAGCGAAAATCCTTTATTTATACACCCAATTCAAGTAATCACTGAGGTTTTTTCTTAATAATTTCACAATATGTGCTCGGTTTTATACTATAATAGTGGATAAAATTTTCTGCACTTCCTCCGACTGTATCAACATCCTCATCTTCTCATTCCCATCCTCAATCTCCGGTTTACCACACCTCAGATTATCCGGATGTTCCGACACACAGCAATCCTTATACCAACACTCGCCCATAAGTCCCCCCTTAACGGACCACTTCTCGTTTTGTGTAAATTCACCCACCAATGATTTCATCACACGCTCTGTAGAGTATCTCTTAAAACCTGCCAAGTACTGTAATGTCTTCTCATCATCAATCTTTGACAAGTTGATTCTATGATTCTCAATTGCTGATAAAACCTCTTCACGAATTTTGATTTTATCTGTCTTTCCGGTACCTGTCCATGCCACCAGCTTATCAAAAGCAAGAATCAGGTATTCAAAACAAATCATATCCAGAATGATAATCTTCCCTTCTGCCTTATCTTCTATTGATTTCAACATACGATACTTATTACGAATATCCTGATTATCAACCACACAATCAAACGCAATATAATACTTATCGTCCTCTTTAATGTCTATCTCTGCCAATGCATCCAATAAGCCCTGATTGCTTTCTTTACTTTCGACCACAAGTGCATCATCAAAGAAAAGCTGATTGACTAACTTCCAGAAGTGGAGTCCAGCACCAGTGTCTTCTGTCCATAAATATTTCATATCACAACTCCTCTTCCAGTGTTATCCTATTATTGCCAAACTTCAGCACCTTAAAACTCTTATCTGAAACATTGAGGCCATCACAATTTCGTAGGAAAAGCATATATTGATTCGACGGCTCAAAATTAATAAAACGTCTGATCTCATCATTAATCAAATTATCTGCATTATCGACTACAATAAAACTATCTCTGCACTGTTCAATCGATTCTGAAAAATTATCTGATTTGTAGTTAAACAATTTTATAGCTTTGTATTCATTAGTTAATCGCAGATCTTCTAACATTTCATAAAGCACAGTTTTACCGGTACCACTATCTCCGCCAACAAGAGTTATTCTGTCGTCAAATTCCAGATTGTATGAAAATGGATCTGCTTTAAATGTAATATTCTTATAAATCATCTGCTTCTCTCCTCTCATACTCCTTGCCCCACCAGGCATTATATCCTCTCCCTCCGGTCACTATATCAGAATCATTGAATCTGATTTGCACATCATCCGGAATATCAAAAAGCGATGGTCTGGACATATAAATCTTTATATTATCCATAGTAAAAATGATTTTAAGCACATTCGGACCACATTCTTCTACATTTACTACCTTATCAGGATGCTTTACAATATTAAGTAATGTCTTGCATCCGGATGACAAATTACGGATTGTACCTAAACCATATTTTGTTTCAATGTGCTTGTCTGGTGTCAGCTTCGCCTCATCTACTTGCTGAATGAGATTTATTTCATATTGGGACATTTCTTCATTACTTGTATTCAAATTGAAATACATATCGTTTTGAAGTATCCAGTCTTTTGATTCTCTTTTTTCTGTATATATATCTATCATTCAGAGTCACTCCTTTAAACCGATTTCATTCTTGATTATTTACATATTCTCAACTACGAGGACAATTTATTTTTCAATTTCAATCCAGCCTGTCCTGCAAATAATTGTGCCTGTTTTAATCCTACATTACTCTTCACAAATTTTTCCGCAAGTTTCTTCTGCGTTTCCTTACTCATGTAAATTTTAAGTTTATCTGTTGTTCTAGTGATCGCTGTATAAAAAATATTGTGGGATATTTTTTCATCAATATCCTCTGTGATTACCACCTTTACAGCTTTATATCCCATGTAAATGTTTCTCTTGCCGATCCCCATGAATGAAACCTTGCATATCTATCGAACTCCGTTCTGTTAAAAAACATACAAAGGTATTCTGGCAAAAGCTTATCCTCATCAACCGAAAACACTTCATTTACTGATGTGACAACAATATCATCCTCGGTGTTATTGAAAGCATATGCAAATACTTTTTCATTGTGTGTTGTTTGCACAAAACTAATCTGACGAGGTCTTACTATCTTATAATTTGATAATTCATTTCTATTTACTTTTGAAGTAGGTTCTCTAAACTCCTTAGACGTACTTACACCCATAACATTTTTAATTTCGTTTGTTCTATTTCTTACGTCATGTCTTTCAACATATGGACCAATTGCCTTGCAATGTATACCATGTTTTAAATCCTCAATATACGCATCACAAGCAAGCTTTAAGTCCTCCAATCTATACTCATAACTTTTCTGATTTTCAAGCATAGCATTATAAATATCTACATATTTTTTCTGTATTTCAATATCTGGTAGTGGAATAACTATGTCACTCATATCATTAAAATTGAATTCTGGTCTTTGACTTCCAAAATTTCTAAATTTCACTTCTCTGCAAAATTCTGAACGCCTAAAATAAATATATAACCACATTGGATCAATGATTTTCTTTCCCTCATCCGTCAGATAAAAAACCATATATAGATGAGATACTATACATAATCTCTCAGTACGGTAGGCAATTGAACCTAATTCAAGTCGGGTTGGGTTGTACACAAAAGCTCCATTTTCGACAATTTTATAAGGTTTTAAATCTACTCCATCCGTATTACCTTTAGGAGCTGTAAAAACACCTTGACTATTTACACCAACTATCAAATCAACCCCATACTTTAATTCTTTGTTGTTTATCGTGGAGCGTTCAATGTAATCTCCCAATCTAATATTAGTCAATCCCATATCCAATCCCCCTAAATGCTTCCTCCAGCATCTGCTGGGATTTCTTTTCTTGTTTCATAACCTCTTTCATTTCAGATTGAATACGAGCCATTTCTTTTTCATAATCAATTTCTAAATCATGGTCAATAAACTCAATATATTTGCTTGGTGTAAGTGCCCAACCTTTACTTTCAATTTCATTAATGCACACACTACGGTAAAGTTCTGGCATCTCATAGGCTGCTCCATCAGTTCCCTCACATTGCCATGTGTGATAAATATCTGCTGACTTCTCAATTTGTTCTGTATCCAACCGAACTTTCTTTTTGCTCTCACCCTTAACAGCATTTTCTGTCCATTGGCGTAAATCCATAAAGAGCATCTCATGCTCGCGGTTTCGGAGATTTCTTCCATGATATTTTCCGCCTTTTTTATTCTGATTCAGTATCCAAAGAGTAACACTGATATCTGTTGTAATAAACAATTCTCTTGGTAGAACAACGATAGCCTCAATTTTATCATTCTGAATCAGTTCCTTACGTATTTCCAATGTATCGCTATCATTCAATGCACCATTCGCAAGAAGGAATCCTGCTACTCCATCAGCTTTCTTCAAATGTGAAAGTATATGCAAAATCCATGCATAATTTGCGTTGCTTTCAGGTGGCGTTTGATAGTCAGACCAACGACCGTCATTTTTCAAATTGTCATTATACCAGCCTTTCAGATTAAAAGGTGGATTTGCCATAATATAGTTAAAGTGCAACCCCTTGTGTAAATCATGTGTAAATGATGAATCTGCTTCTTCTCCTAGATTATGGCTAATTCCACGCAAAGCCAAATTCATTTTCGCAAGGCGATATGTAGCCGGTTCTTTTTCCTGACCATATACATTGATACCATTTAAGTTTCCCTGCTTTGACTTTACAAGTTCAGCACTCTGAATAAACATTCCTCCCGAACCACAGCAAGGATCATATAAGGTGCCATCATAAGGCTCAATCATCGTTGCAATGAGTTGAACTACGTCATGAGGTGTATAAAATTCTCCTTCCTCCTTTGTAGCATTTACCGCAAACTCCTTAAGAAAGTATTCGTATACACGACCAATAAGGTCTTTTTCCTCTCCAAATGTCTTATGACTGATTTTGTTCACTTCATCAACAATTTTCTTTATATCATTAGCTGCTAAATTGCGTGCTGTAAATGTTCCTTTAACAAAACAGCCTTTCAACTGTGGATCTTCTTCCTCAAGCCTTTGCAAAGCTGTATCAAGTGCAACATTAAGCTGTGGTGCCGGTGTACTGATAATAGTCGACCATCTTGCTTCTGGTGGTAAGTTATATGTACCATCTGCAAAAGTAGCATCATCAAAGAAGGCTGCTCTAATGTTCTCATCTTCCGGATCTAATCCCTGCTCTTTAAGTGTCTGTTTTAGATTTTCAATTCCATCCTCATACTTTTCACCGATAAACCTCAAGAACACTAGCGTAAGCATCATATCTCTTTTTTCAAAGAATGAGCCGGAATTACGTGCCGCACGCAAATAATCTCTACAATTAAATAAAATATTATCTATGTTCAATGCCTTTTCAGTTGTTTTCTTCTTAGCCATATTACTTTTCTTCCCTTTCCTCGTCTGGAACAAATTCCATGATATCCTGTATCTCACAATGCAATACTTTACATACTTTTTCCAAAACTTGTGTACTTACATGTTCATTCTTTCCTAGTTTAGCCAGTGCATTTGTTGTAATTCCTGCCTGATCTCTAAGGTCAACTTTCATCATATTTTCATCTATTAATTTCTTCCATAATTTGTTGTATCTGATTGCCATTATTATCCCTTTCGTATCATTACAACTATTTATCATTTCTTTTCATTATATCATCAAGCCTAGTTTATTTCAATCTAAAATTGATTTTTTCAATCTCTCAATTATATATAAAGGACAGATATTATTAGTCAATAAAATACCTGTCCATCTTGTCAATAATTCTTCTTACCTGCTCCTATTCCAACACTTTTCATTGTTGTAATAATTCACATTCTGCTTCTCAACCGGCTTCTTATCCATCGCATCCACAACGCTCATATAATCATCATACAATTCCGAACTATACATTCTCACATTAAGCTCTTTTAACACCAATGAATCAGTTTCATATCCGCTTCAAAATCATTAACAGAAAATTGGAATAGCTCTGCTTTCACCTTTACTGGCACATTATCATATATCTCGGATTGATGCATACCTTCTTCGCCCTTAAGGACGAATATGGATTTAAGATCAGTACCGACAAAAACGGATTACCATGTATCACTCTCGACGAAGAGCATCAGGCTTATGACCAAATAGTGCCTATGCTCTTCGCTTGGCTTACCCAATATTCCAAATTTAAACAGGGCGAACTCTCCAGGGATGAATATGACAATTGGAGATATAACTACCCTAATATTGAACGACAACCGGCTTTGTAAGAAATGCCATTTCTGATGATTTGGATACAGAACTCCAGGATGCACTATCAGAAGAAATGAAAAAAGTGGTCTGCTTTAATTCCTTTTCCAATGGCAACAGACCATACAAGTGACGGATAGATAAAAAGAAGACCTCACCGAAATTCCTCTCCAGTTTGGAAAAGAAAATCAGTAAGGTCTTCTTTCATATTGTAATTTACATTATTTTTTTTCTTAACACTTTTGCGTTAGATTGTGTTGCCAAATCGTTGCCAAAACTTAACTTTTTTTTGTTTGGAACGGCTGTAAATAATAGCTTATTTTTCACAAAAGGTTATTCAAACTCTTGGGCGGAGAGATTTATTTGGCTGTTTCTTGGTACACATTTGTGTGTTTCATTCTTCATATTCATCTTATTTTGCAATTTTGTGTACCTCGTCTAAAATTTTTAGAGCCAAAATGGAGCCAAAAACATAGTTAAACTTATAAAGCAATTCCATGTCTAGATAAATATTCTTCTCGTTCATTGACCACCATACTATAATAATCTGCTTCATCTTCGAAATCAACAAAGCTTGATATATCATGTTGTTTCATATCTGGAATTTGATTATATAATTTGTTTTGATTAAATTTTTCTACCAGTTCTGGAAACAATGTAATGGTATCGTCTAAATATTTTTCAATGTATTTTATAATTTTATTTCGATAATTTTTCTCTAATGAATCAATATATGCGATATATCCTCTAATTTTTTCATTATCCGAATAATCACCTGTCACTATTTCATGGTGAATCATCGCCCTCACCATTCTCTTCATTTCCTTAGGTGCTTTTATAACCCCATCATTTACAGTTACCCCGATAACTTCCTTATGCACTTTAGGTGATAAGAATCGGGTCTTTTTTTCATTAACTACAAAACCTTCATCTTCAACAATTTTTTTAATCATTCCATATATTTTTCGTAACATATCTCTGTTATCACATGAAAAGATCAAATCATCCGCATATCTGGTATACGTTATATCT
>ERZ773276.2094-NODE-2094-length-13019-cov-2.802067_pt1 | contig 13019 bp, 9 predicted proteins | sample MGYA00511386_ERZ773276 | MGnify/ENA primary metagenome ERZ773276 (study PRJEB29015, sample SAMEA2737778) | human gut metagenome | biome: human gut; feature: human-associated habitat; material: faeces | place: China | collected 2012 ...
TATACATACTTTAAAGAGGGGAGACTTTCAGAAAATTATGTAATTAAAGCACCATATACATGGGGAGATATAAGGGACAGTGTTTCTTATATAAATCATGCAGGAGGTGCAAATATACTCGTATTTTGTGCCGTGGCAATAGCCGTCCCGTTAGTTTTATGTTTTCTTTCGATGTTCATGCTGTTTATGGCGGAAGGAAAAAAGACAATGTTCATGCCGACCTTGTTCACGCTTGTCGTGGTGGCGGAAATGCTTCTTATCGTGTTTGGCATCACACCGCTTCGACCGTTTTTAAAAATAGGTGTATATCTGTTTACGATATTAAATGTAATCGCACTTTTATTTATAATAGCAGGCTGGATAACAGGCGGTTACAGGCAGCCTGACAAAAGGCAGAGCAGGTACGGTTATGGCGGAAAAGGTGATACAAGTAAGGATGGTGACGATGGAAATAATAATCGTTCACATAGAAGAAAACGCAGAAAGACACGCCGCAAAACAAAGAAAAAGAAGAAAACCCAAAAAGATAAAAGTTCAGATGGTGATAACAAAAAAGAAAATAACGAAGATCGCTATGAAAAGGTCTGCTTCATCTGTCACAGACCGGAGAGTGTGACCGGAAAGATGATCGATCTTCCGAACAATATCTGCGTGTGTCCGGACTGTATGCAAAAAAGCTTTGATGCAATGAACAATATGAATTTTGGCGGGATGGATTACAGCCAGTTTATGAACATGGGACCGATGATGGGATTTGGAGACATGGATGCACAGATCCCGAAGAGCCAGCGTGTGAAAAAGAAAAAGCCGGAAGAAGAAAAAGAACCGATCCTGAATATCAAGGATATTCCTGCTCCGCATAAGATCAAAGCGAAATTGGATGAATATGTAGTAGGACAGGAATACGCCAAGAAGGTAATGTCGGTTGCTGTATACAATCATTATAAAAGAGTGGCAACGGATACAATGGATGAGATTGAAATCGAGAAATCCAATATGCTGATGATCGGACCTACCGGATCTGGAAAGACGTATCTGGTAAAGACACTGGCAAAACTTCTGGATGTGCCGCTTGCAATTACAGATGCGACCTCTCTTACCGAGGCCGGCTACATAGGGGATGATATTGAAAGTGTAGTATCAAAGCTCCTTGCAGCTGCGGACAACGACGTAGATAAGGCGGAACAGGGAATTATCTTTATCGATGAGATCGACAAGATTGCGAAGAAGAAGAATACCAGCCAGAGAGATGTCAGCGGAGAATCCGTACAGCAGGGAATGTTAAAGCTGTTAGAAGGCAGCGAAGTGGAAGTGCCGGTAGGAGCTAACAGTAAGAATGCGATGGTTCCGCTCACTACAGTCAATACAAAGAATATCCTTTTTATCTGTGGCGGTGCGTTCCCGGATCTTGAGCAGATCATCAAGGAAAGACTGATGAAGAATTCTTCTATCGGGTTTGGAGCGGATCTGAAAGACAAATATGATCATGATAAGAAAATACTGGAGAAGGTGACGACAGAAGATCTGCGTAACTTCGGAATGATTCCGGAATTTCTGGGACGTCTCCCGATCGTATTTACGCTTCAGGGACTGGATGAAGAGATGATGGTTCAGATATTAAAAGAGCCGAAAAATGCGATCCTCAAGCAGTATCAGAAGCTTCTGGCACTGGATGAGGTCAATCTGAAATTCGATGATGGTGCACTTCATGCGATCGCAAGAAAGGCAATGAAGAAGGATACCGGAGCCCGTGCACTGCGTGCGATCATTGAAGAATTCATGCTGGATATTATGTATGAGATTCCGAAGGATGACAGCATCGGGGAAGTGACGATCACGGAGGCATATATCGAAGGAACCGGAGGACCGCTGATCGAGCTGAGAAGCCAGTCTGTACCAAGGCTTGAGCATCACTGAGTATAACAATAACCTTCATATATCAAAAAAACATGGCGGTTATACAAAAATAGAATGGGAAATATCCGTAAATTTAAGATTTACGGGTATTTTTTTGTTGAAAAATTGTATTAAAAGGTGTACATTAGACAATGTGTCTAAAAAAACAAGATATAAATAGGAGAGAGAGAGAATGGAGACTTATAAGTATTTACTGGATCTTGCAATTATTTTACTTTGTACTAAAGCACTTGGTCTTGCGACCAGAAAGGTACAGATGCCACAGGTTGTAGGGGCACTTCTTGCAGGAGTTCTTCTTGGACCGGCGATGCTTGGGATCCTGACAGAGACAAGCTTTATACATAACGTTGCAGAGATCGGTGTTATCGTGCTGATGTTTTGTGCAGGTCTGGAAACTGATATACAGGAATTGAAGGCAAGTGGAAAAGCATCCTTCGTTATTGCACTGATAGGTGTTATCGTTCCACTGATCGGCGGTTATGCGACTGCAATGTTCTTTAACCGTCCGGATGTGATCGCATCCGATGCATCCTGCAGCGTATTTTTGCAGAATATCTTTATCGGTGTTATCCTGACGGCAACTTCCGTAAGTATTACGGTAGAGACATTAAAAGAACTTGGTAAATTAAAAACCAAATCCGGAAATGCGATTCTTGGAGCTGCGATCATTGATGACGTGCTTGGTATCATTGCACTGACACTGGTAACAAGTATGGCAGATGAATCGGTAAAGATTTCAGTTGTATTACTGAAGATCGTTGCATTCTTCGCATTTGCAGGTGTGATCGGATTTATCTTTTACAAGATATTTAAAAAATGGACAGATCAGGCGGAAAAAGGACTCAGACGCCATGCAATCATGGCATTTGTATTCTGTCTGCTGATGGCTTATGTGGCAGAGAAATTCTTCGGTGTTGCAGATATCACTGGTGCATTTATCGCAGGGCTGATCATTTCCAATACAAGTAAATCTGATTTCGTGCTGAAGAAATTTGATACCATGTCTTATATGTTGCTTTCACCGGTATTTTTCGCAAGTATCGGACTGAAGGTAGAACTTCCGAAGATGAGTACTGCAATTGTAGGCTTTGCAGTGGTTCTTACCATTGTTGCAATCCTGACAAAGATCGTTGGCTGTGCCCTTGGTGCGAAGATGTGTGGATATAAGAATTATCAGTGTGCACGAATCGGTGTCGGAATGATCTCCCGTGGTGAGGTTGCGCTGATCGTTGCCAGCAAGGGAGAAGCACTCGGTATGATGGGCGGTAATTTCCTCGGACCGGTTATCATCGTGGTAGTGATCACAACGATCATCACACCAATTCTGCTGAAGATCGTATTCAAGAGCGGTCCGAATATAAGTACCCTGGAAAAAGGAAAAGAAGTGACTTCCTTCTACGAGGATATTGAAAAGAAACGTACCGAATAAAGAATGGATATGGAGTGCAAAATGCGTAACCGTCCAGTATCATAGTATAAGAAAGAACAATCCCTCATATATTTTCCAAAAGAAAATATATGAGGGATTGTTATGCCACAGGAAGAATGTAAAGAAAAGATTCTGTCGGAAGAATACAGGGATTTTATGATGAGGGATACCGGTGCTCTCGGGGAAAATTTTCCTTTGGAAAACGGATGCCGGATACCGTTAAAATACGGTTTTGAGCTTCTTTATATTGACCAGAGTGAAGACAGAAAAAAGCCACTTGGCGATTATCCGTATACAATGGTTCCGAAGTGCTATACAACACTGGATATGGCAGCGATCCAACAGGCGGGAATTGCTGCGGTTCAGAATCTGACTGGTCTGGAATTAAGCGGTGAAGGAGTTCTAGTTGGGATCATTGATACTGGGATCAACTATCTGGATCCCATTTTCCGGAATCTGGATGGTTCGACCAGAATCCGGCGAATCTGGGATCAGGAAGAACAAAGTGGAACAGCGCCCCGGGAAATCGGATATGGAAGTGAATATACGAGGGAACAAATCAATCTGGCGATCCAGAGCGAGAATCCAAAGGAAACCGTTCCGTCATTTGATACGGACGGACATGGCACTTTTGTTGCAAGTGTGGCATGCGGAGGGGCAAATCCGGAGAATCTGTTTATCGGGGCAGCGCCGGAGGCAGAGATGGTGATCGTGAAGCTGAAGGAGGCAAAAGAATATTTACGGGAGTACTATTTTGTAGACTGTGATGCCAGATGCTATCAGGAAAATGATCTGGTAGCGGCGGTTTTTTATCTGCAGAAGGTACAAGAAGAGCTGAAAAGACCATTGGTGATCTGTCTGGCAGTTGGAACAAGCTTTGGAGGACATGGAGGATATTCAATCCTGTCAGAGTATCTGCAAAATGTGGCGGCGAGCGAAGGAATCGGGATTGTGACCGGAAGTGGCAACGAGGCAGATAAAAGGCATCATTATCTGGGAATTCTGGAACAGGAAAATAATCAGCCGGTGGAGATCAATGTAGGGAATAATACCAGAGGCTTTGTGATGGAACTATGGACAGAACTTCCGAATCTTCTGGCACTTTCTATCGCATCTCCAACAGGACAGACAGTAGGACCGGTCTCGCTCAGACGGGGAATAGGAGAGTATGTGTTTGTATTCGAGCAGACCAGGGTGATATTAAATTACCGGGTTCTGGTAGAGACGACCGGGGCGCAGCTGGTATTTTTTCAGTTTGACAGACCGGGAAGCGGAATCTGGAAGATTATACCGGAAACACTGGAGCTTGGGAATGGAATCTTTCATATCTGGCTTCCAATGGAAGAGTTTCTGACGGGAAATGTCTATTTTATCCGTGCAAATCCGGAATATACGGTGATGGAGCCAGGGGATACCGGACCGGTGGTCTGTGCAGCGTACTATAATGGAAAGGAAAATAGCATTGCAGTCAGTTCGGGAAGAGGTTATACTAGAGATAACAGAATCAAACCGGATTTTGCTGCGCCGGGGATCAATGTGACAGGGATCAATTTAAAGGGGCAGTTTGTTGCAAGATCTGGTTCCAGTATAGCAGTTGGGATCACTTCCGGAGCACTGGCACTTTTTATGGAGTGGCTGGATAGGCAGGGAGTGGATCTGGATGCATCACAGATGAAGAATTTGCTGATACTGGGAGCTTCACGGAAGACAGACATGAATTATCCGAACCAGGAATGGGGATATGGAGCATTGAACCTTTACCGTACTTTTGAGCAGATCAGGCGGTTCTGAAAAATACGCAGATGCGAAAGGGGAAAAAGTAAATGAGTGATTTTTTTGATACAATAGGAAAGCGGATTTCAGATACCGTGGATGATCTTGGAAAGAAGGCAGGAGATACGATCGATATTCAGAAAAAGAAAAATGAGATCTATGGTCTGAAGCGAGATAGCGAGCGGGATATGACAGAGATCGGACGATTGGTATATGAGCGTTTCAAACAGGGGGAAGTGGTAGATACCGATTTTATCGCACTCTGCGAAGCAATCGAAAAGCGTGAAGAACAGACAGAGGTATGCGAGCAGGAAATCGCGCGCATCAAAGGAGAATAATTATGGAAATCCTGAGCATTTTAACCGGAGCTTTTGTTGCCGGGTGCGATCTTGGAATTAAAAAATATACTGAAGAAAATGTAAGAGACGGGGAAGAACGCCGGATTTGGAAGGGAAAAGGAATCTACCGCAAAGTCCACAACAAAGGTCTGATGATGAATCATTTGGATTGCAGACCAAAGCTGGTAAAAGGCATGTCGGCGGCAGCACTTGGAATCCTGTTTTTCTGGGAGCACCTTCTTTGGAAAGAACCGGGACGCAAACTGGCAAAGCTTGGAACATCGCTGATGCTGGGCGGAGCAGTTGGTAATACTTATGACCGTTTCAAAAGAGGTTATGTGGTCGATTATCTGTCTCTGAAAACAAAGAACAGGAAACTCTCGGATATCACTTTTAATCTCTCGGATCTGGCTCTTTTTGCAGGAGCGATCCTGACGGTATGGAGTTCTTTATTTGGAAAAAAGAGATAAAAATGATTCAATGTATCTGAAAAAATACTTGACTGTTTTTAAAGAGTTGAGGTATTATAAACTTTGCTGATATGGCGTTGTCTGGCATATGCCATATAGAAAAAAGAATAGAATCTCGGTTATATTGGAAACGATACATTCCTCCGGAATGATGAACGAACAACACATTTTCTGTTACGCTTATTATGAAGGAGGATATTTTTATGCCAAAAAACAAATTTCAAGACGTTATTTTCACAATTATCATGGTGTTCGTGATGGTTTATACCATGATCTGTTACAACATTGCTCTCAACGTAGGAGGAATGAACAACCAGGTATTTTTAAATGCATTCCACGAGCTGGTCATTATGGGACCAATTGCATTCATCCTTGATTTTTTCCTGATCGGACCATTTGCAAAGAAAAAAGCATTTTCCATTGTTAATCTGGAAAGAGATAATAACTTTCACCTGGTGATCGCCATTTCCGTAGTATCCATCATCGGAATGTGTCCACTTATGAGCCTTGCAGCAACCCTGCTCTTCAAGAATGCGGGAACCCAGTTCATATCCGTCTGGTTCCAGACCACAGCAATCAACTTCCCGATGGCATTCTTCTGGCAGCTCTGCTTCGCCGGTCCACTGGTAAGAAAGATTTTCACATTATTATTCCCAGAAAAAGAAACATCCAAAATCGCTGATGGTCAGGAAGCCTAATTGAGGTAAAGTGTAAATCCATTTGAAAATATAAAACAATGATTTACGGCTCCAGTTCAACACCCAGTCAAAGAAGTAAAACTCAGTCAACAACGTAAATAAAAAATAATCCCTGGTAGATGCGTCTTTGCACGATGGAAACGAGACTTAATCAATTGTGGAAGCCATTGCTGACACAATTGATGCTTTGAAAGGCTCGTTGGAATGGTTCGTGCAACTTAGCAGCTACCAGGGATTATTTTTTATGCCCTCTTGCGACTACCCCTCAAGTTCTTTCAACACTTTCCTAAACTGAAACGTAAACAAAACTGTCGTGAAGGATACAGCCAGGAAGTCTGCAATCGGTTCAGCCATATACACTGCACTGGTCTTGTTCCCGGTCAGAATATGCGGCAGCAGATAGATCAGTGGCAGCAACAGGATAAATTTACGTGTAACAGCGACAGCAATCGAAGCCTTTGCTTTTCCGAATGATGTAAATGCCATCTGACATGCGATCTGGATTCCGAAAAGCAGCAGGCAGGCACAGTAAATCCGGAGTGCTGATTTAGTAAAACAAAGCAGTGCAGAATCGGAAGTAAACATTTCTGCAAACACCTGAGGGAAGAGCATAATAAATGCCCACAGAATTGTGGAATAACAGAGGCTTGCTGTTAAAAGAAGCCTGAAAGCTTTTTTTACACGATCTCCGTTTTTTGCACCGTAATTATAGCTCAGGACTGGTTGTGCACCCTGTCCCAGACCCTGCAGTGGCAGCATTGCGAACTGCATGACACTGGTGAGGATCGTCATGGCACCAACTGCGATATCTCCTCCGTATTTCAGCAGAGAAGAGTTGAAACATACAGAGATGATACTCTCACTAGCCTGCATGATAAATGTGGCAAGCCCGAGAGCGACACAAGGAAGAATAATTTCCGGTTTCAGGATGAGATTCTTTTTCCGGATGTGCAGGATCGTCTTTTTTCCGCAAAGGAAAGAAAGAACCCAGATGCAGGAGACTGCCTGTGACAGAATTGTGGCAAGCGCAGCACCTCTGACACCCAGATGGAATGCAAAGATAAACAGCGGATCCAGAACAATGTTCATCACTGCTCCGATCAGAACAGAGAGCATACCTGTTTTGGCAAAGCCCTGTGTGGTGATAAACATATTCATGCCAAGGGTAAGCTGGACGAAAATAGTGCCGACAGCGTAAATGTTCATATAATTTACAGCGTATTCAATCGTATTTTCACTGGCACCGAAGGCAAGAAGAAAAGTACGGTTACCAAACAGCAGGATGACTGTCAGGATTATAGAAATCAGAATCTGCAGGAAAAAGCAGTTACCCAGAATATGTTCTGCAGTATTAAGATCATTTTTTCCCATTTCAATCGAAGCACGCGGTGCACCACCGCCTCCAACCAGTGCGGCAAAAGCGGAAATGATCATAATCAGTGGCATACATACGCCGACTCCGGTAAGGGCAAGTGCCCCATTACCAGGAATGTGTCCGATGTAAATACGGTCAATAATGTTGTACAGCATATTGATGAGCTGTGCGGTGATCGTCGGAAGCGCCAGCCGGAACATCAGCTTTCCGACGGGTTCAGTACCCAGAAAATCTTTGTCTTTGTTCATGTCTAATAATCTCCTTTTTGATAAATAGTTGCTACGTTGGATGCCAGACGTTCATTCAGCGAGGCGAACATCTGGAATTCTTCTAATGAAAATCCGTCAAACAGATTGTGGTAAAAAGCAGACTGGAACGTGTCGATTGCTCCGGTAACATTTTCGCATGATGGCAGCAGGGAAAGATGCGTTTTCCTGCGATCCGTCTGGTCTGCTGTTTTTGAAAGAAACCCTTTCTGACACAAAAGATCAACTGCCAGGGATACATTCCCTTTTGAGAGCATCCGGAGCTCGGCAATATCACCTGCGGTATCTTTTGTGGGGTTATTATGTAAGAAAGCAATGATCTTAGCCTCGATCAGCGAGAGATCATACTGGCGGCATAATTCTTTCAACATCTGTTCATGTATTTTCCCAATTCGCTGCATTAATACAAGCAGATATGTAATGTTCATCCATACACCTCCGTTTTTTAATAAAAAAGAATGTGCCTTGACACATTCTCGCGCTGAGCGCAGTCACTTGAAAAATGGTTCTAAAAAGAACAATTTAAATAATATCTTATATCAATTGAGATAAAATGTCAATAGAACGAAAATATGCAAGTTATTTGTTAAAATATAAACGGTATAATTGTATACGAAAATACATTTTTTTACTTTAACATATTGACGTGGGGAAAATTTGCTGTTACAATAATAAACAATTTATAGACCATAGTTCAAGGAGGACATAAGTACATGCTTACAGGATTTAAAAACGCAGTAGAAGTTGATTTCACATTGGAAGAAAATAAAAAGAAAATAGAAGAAGCATTCAAACAGGCTCATGCAGAAGCAGGTGCTGTTTACCCGCTGATCATCGGTGGAAAAAAAGTTGAGACAGAAAAGAAGATCGCTTCTGTATCACCGGCTACAAAGGAAGTACTCGGATATGCATGCTCATGCAGCAAAGAACAGGCTGATGAGGCAATCAAGGCATCTTACGAAGCATTCAAAAAATGGAGCCTGACATCTGTAGAAGAAAGAGTGCGTGTATTAAGAAGACTTGCAGCACTTCTGATCGAGAACCGTTTCATCATGGATGCATGGAACGTCCTTGAAAGTGGAAAGAACTGGGGAGAAGCTGACGGAGAACTTTGCGAACAGCTTGACTTTATCAATTCTTATGTAATGCATATCCAGAATCTGGAAAAAGGAAAAGAACTGGTTCCTACAGATGAACTTACAAAATGCGTTTACATCCCGATCGGTGTAGGTGTGGCTGTTTCTCCATGGAACTTCCCACTCTCACTGTTTGGTGGAATGATCGTATCGGCAGTTGTTACCGGTAACACGATCTGCTGCAAACCATCTTCAGACGCTCCGATCGTTGCATACAAATTCGTAGAACTCTGCCAGAAAGCCGGTATTCCGGCTGACGTAGTAAGTTACATTCCTGGATCAGGATCAGAGATTGGTGACTTCATCGTAGAACATCCGCTTACAAGATTTGTAAACTTCACAGGATCAAAAGCAGTTGGATGCAGAATCAATGAACATGCAGCCAAGATCGCTGACGGACAGAGATGGATCAAACGTGTTGTGGCTGAGATGGGTGGAAAGAATGCAATTATCGTAGATTCAACAGCAGACATCAAGAAAGCAGCAAATGGAGTTGCAAGCTCTGCATTTACATTCCAGGGACAGAAATGCTCTGCATGCTCAAGAGCAATTGTTCTGGCAGATGTATATGATGAGTTTGTAGATGAAGTTGTAAAATGCGCAGCAGAACTGAAGGCGAACCAGGGATCGGGCGAAAGCAATGCAGCGATGGGACCGGTTATCAACCAGGGCGCTTATAACAGCATTACCAATTACATCGAGATCGGACGTAAAGAAGGAAATGTTGTATTCGGTGGTACATACAGTGACGCAGAAGGATATTATATTGATCCTACTGTAATCCGCGATATCAAGAGAGATGCAAGAATTGCCAATGAAGAAATCTTTGGACCAGTCCTTGCTGTTATCAAAGTAGATTCTTTTGATGAAGCACTTGATGTAGCAAACCAGACAGAATATGGTCTGACAGGATCTGTATACAGTGAGACACGTGAAAATATCCAGAGAGCAAAAGTAGAATTCCAGGTAGGTAACTTATACTTTAACAGAAAATCTACAGCAGCAGTTGTACTTCAGCATCCATTTGGTGGATTTAACATGTCCGGAACAGATGCGAAGACTGGTACAGCAGATTATCTGACAAACTTCATGAACCTTAAATCAATCACAGAAGATCTGAATTCATAGGAAGAGCCGGACTTAAAAAAGGACAGGGAATCAGAGTGTGTATAAAAGCGAAGTATTGGCTTGGCAGATTATAGAAAAACCGGAGGCTTGTGTAAAAAGACACATGAGCCTCCGGTTTTTATTATCAGGAATTCTATTTTTGATGCAAAGTGTCCAACAAGTGATACGGATGATTTGCTTAGCTGTCTGAAAAAGCTGACCGCAATTTACTCATCTTTAAATCCTTCACCCACTACATCATTCGATTCCATGATTACAAGGAAGGATTTTGGATCAATCGTTTTGATCAGCTTGCGGATTCCGTACATCTGCTTATTGTTGCAGGCGCACATTATGATGTGCTTATCATCTTTGGAATAACTTCCCATACCATTTAAAATTGTAGAGCCGCGTCCGAGAACTTCATCGATTTTGAAGCAGATTTCAGTACTGTGCTCGGGATCGGTTACGATCAGGGCAAGCTTTCCTTCATCAATTCCGTACATAACTTTATCCATAACAAGAGAGAGCAGATAGCTGACGATCAGACCGTAGATCAGACTGTCCACGTCACGGGATACAATTACGGTTCCGAGGATCACAATTACTGCATCCAGTGCAAATGCAATATTTCCAAGGGAAAGGTGAGGATTCAGTGCTTTGATCGACATCATGATAAAGTCAGAGCCTCCGGTTGAAGAATCCCGCATATAGATCATTGCATAACCAAGTCCGGAAAGGACACCGCAGCAGATGGCAGAAAGGAGTCTGTCACCCTGATAAACCGGGAACAGCGGTGCGATCACGTCCATGATTATGGAAGTAATGATGATCGTCCGGACTGAATTCAGGAAAAATCTGCGGCCCAGAAGCCGAAAACAACAGATGGCGATCGGGATGTTAAGAATCAGGGCAACAGTACCGATCGGCAGTCCAAACAACTGGTAAAAGATCAGGGCGATTCCGTTTACCCCTACCATCGGAAATTTTGCGGCGGCAGCAAAATTATAGACACCGACAGCGATCAGGATTCCTCCGATAATATCAGTTGCGATATCTTTTGTAAGTTCCAAAGCTTTGTTCTGATTCATGATAATAACCTCCTTGATGTTGATGGAATGTGATTTATAAAAAGCAAAGGCTTGCCAGAAAGACCAAAAAAAACACCTGCTAATTATATCTGGATATAATCGCAAATGCTCTTCATTTCTTTAGTATACGCGCCATAGGATAAGGATGTCAACGGTTGTTTAGGTTGTATTCGTAAAATAAATTTGTTATGATAATGAACAGGAAAAGTTGCAAATTACAGTGATAAAGTGAGGAACAGATTATGAAAATAGTTTTTTTGGATGTAAAAACAATTGGAGAAGATATTGATCTTTCTGGATTTGACAGGTTAGGTGAAGTCGTAAAATACGATTTTTCTACATCAGAAGAAGTACCGGAAAGAGTTCAGGATGCAGATGTGATCATTGTAAATAAAATTCAGGTGAATGAAGCCTCCATCGGCGCTGCCAAAAATCTCAAATTGGTCTGTGTCACTGCCACCGGCACAAACAATCTGGACAAGGAATATTTAGACAAACGCGGGATTGCGTGGAGAAATGTTGCCGGATACTCTACCGAATCAGTTGCCCAGCATACTTTTGCCATGCTGTTCTATCTTCTGGAACATCTGCGATATTACGATGACTATGTCAAAGAGGACCACTACACAAATGACACTATTTTCACTCATTTTGCCCAGACCTTCTACGAATTAAAAGGAAAGATCTGGGGCATTATCGGACTTGGAAATATCGGACGCAGAGTAGCTGCGATTGCAGAAGCTTTTGGTGCGCAAGTCATCTATGCTTCCCCATCCGGTGCAGCGCCTCAGGAGGGCTACCATCAGGTTTCTCTTGATACACTTCTTGAAACTTCCGATATTGTCTCTGTACATGCACCTTTGAATGAACATACAGAACATCTTATGAACTTGAACGCCTTTTGTAAGATGAAAAAAAGCGCGATCTTCTTAAATCTGGGACGTGGTCCGATCGTCGTGGAAGCAGATTTAAAAACCGCACTGGAAACAAATGAAATACAAGCTGCCGGTCTGGACGTTCTGTGTGTAGAACCTATGTCCGAAGACAATCCGCTTCGCGGCTTCACGGACAGCAACCGGCTTCTTATCACACCTCACATCGCATGGGCAAGCATTGAAGCCAGAACAAAACTTATGAACATCATTGCCGGGCAAATCAAAGAGTTCTTCGGGCTGTAACGCCTGACAATATAAGCTGTAACGCATTTTATCTTTATGATAACACGTTACAGCTTTTCTCTTTTCAGCTTACACTCTCCCTGCTATTTTCGGGCGTCATTTTTCTTAAAACGCCCCACTACATCAAATCTTTCGTCTCCGCATGACACACAGAAAGTACTGCAAAAACAACCGATATTCCTGTTAAGATTACAGGAAAAACCAGATTATCTTTCAGCGTAAAATCACCGATATTCGCCTG
>ERZ773276.2095-NODE-2095-length-13003-cov-15.277958_pt1 | contig 13003 bp, 4 predicted proteins | sample MGYA00511386_ERZ773276 | MGnify/ENA primary metagenome ERZ773276 (study PRJEB29015, sample SAMEA2737778) | human gut metagenome | biome: human gut; feature: human-associated habitat; material: faeces | place: China | collected 2012 ...
CCGACCTGCACGGCCAAGGGCTACACGACGCACACCTGCGCCTGCGGCGACAGCTACGTGGACACTTATGTGGACGCTCTGGGTCACGCATGGGACAACGGCAAAGTGACGAAGGAGCCGACCGAGACCGAGACCGGCGTCAAGGCCTTCACCTGCACGCGCTGCGGCGAGACAAAGACCGAGACCATCCCGGCCACCGGCAGCGTGGATGTTACGGAAATGTTCACGGACGTATCGCACAGCTGGGCCGATGATGGTATCCAGTACTGCGTGACGCATCAGCTGATGTCCGGCATCGGCAACGATCTGTTCGGGCCGAAGCTGACCACGACGCGCGCGCAGATCGTGCAGATCCTCTATAACCTCGAGGGCGAGCCGAAGGTGAGCGGCAAGACGCCGTTTACCGACCTGACGAACGACTGGTACCAGGACGCGGTTCTCTGGGCGTATCAGACCGGTGTAGTCGCCGGAACGTCCAGCACGACGTTTGAGCCTGACCTGCCGGTGACGCGCGAGCAGATCGCGGTCATCCTCATGGAATACGTGACACGTGTGCTCAAACTTGAGCGCACGTGGACGCCCGCTGACCTGAGCATCTTCCCGGATGCGGACAGCGTGTCCGACTGGGCGAAGGACGCGATGGCAGACGCGGTCGGACTTGGTCTGATCTCCGGCGCGAGCAACGGCGGCCAGACCTATCTCGAGCCGCAGGGCAGCGCGACCCGCGAACAGGTCGCAACGATCCTGATGGAGTTTTGCAAAAACGTGAAGAAGTAATGCAATGTGCACTGTAATGAAAAAACGTGCATAATGGATGCTCCCCGGCAGCGATAAACAAACAGAAACGTATATTGCCGGGGAGCATTTTCCCCTGAAAATACAATTGGGAGGCGGTACAGGAGATGAAACGAATCGCATCTGTTCTCTTAGCTGCGGCTTTGATTGCAGCGGCTGTTTTTCCGGTTGCCGTTTATGCGGCCAGCAATGAGCAGGCGGTCTTTGAATATTTGACAAATACAATGGGGTTGAATACGGCGGCCGCCTGCGGAGCAATGGCAAACCTTGAGAAAGAGTCAAACTTTAATCCGCATGCCGAATATCAAGAAAAAGACGGATCTATCAGCTATGGTCTTTGTCAGTGGAATGGCGTGCGCCGTACAGCGCTGGAGAATTACTGTTCTGCGCATGGATATGATTCCACGACGCTGAATGGACAGCTGCACTATATGCAGTATGAGCTGGAAACTTCTGAATCAAGTGCTTACGGCTCATTTCGCAATGTGGAAAACACGGCCGATGGTGCCTACACGGCCGGCTATAACTGGGCGTCAAAGTATGAGCGCTGTGCGCATTATTTTGATGATGTGGATCAGTACGCGCAGAGAGCGAATCTGGCAAAGAGCAAATACTGGCCCAAGTACGGGAAAAGCACCCTGATCACTGTTTCCTTTGATGCAAACGGCGGCAGCTGCGCGGTTACGTCACGAAGGGTAGATGCAGGCAGTGCAATCGGTGCTTTGCCGGCACCGTCGAGAGATGACTATGCGTTTTCCGGCTGGTATACATCTCAAACCGGGGGAACACAGGTTACGGCGAGCACCACTTTCTCGTCCGACACGACGATCTATGCGCACTGGGCTCTTAGTTCTGTAGAGATTACTTATTACGACGCTGCGGGTCAAGTGTGGCTTGCGGACAGCGCTGCTTCCGGCTCTGACTACCAGCTCGAGAGTACCTATCCGCTGAAGGATGGCAGCTACTTCTGCGGTTGGTCGTACACAAAAGATGCAGCGTCGTTTGACCTGCGGCCGAATCAGTCTGTCAAAGCCAGGAGTGCTCTGCGCTTTTATCCGGTGTATGTCACATTAGAAGAGGTGCTTTCGGGAAAAGAAGTGTATATTTACCGAATCGAGGACTTTTCTGCGGATGGCTACCAGATCGAGCAGGTGCAGAGCACGGTCAACTGCCGTGTAAATGCGAGCTATTGGACAGAATGGAGCGATTATACTCCAACGGAAGTAACCGCGGGGGAGAATGTGCAGGTGCGTACAGCGCCGGTGTACCGTTATTATTACTTTCTTTGCCCGAGCTGTGGCGCGCATGAGCCGTTTTATGGGACCAGCGATTGCCATGCACAAATTCCGTCGAGCGCATGGCACAGCACCTGGTCAACGCTTCCTTATTCTCAGAGCGATTATAAAACATTCAGTTATACCACAGAAAAGTATTACACAACGTCCCTCGGAGATGGCCAGATGTGGATCTTCAGCTCCGGCAACGTGAGTGCGACGGACATTGGAACCATAGACGCGACCGGCAGCGCAGAAGTGATCGTGACGGGATACAGTTTCCGAAAACTTGTAGAGAAATATGATTCGGTTACACAAAGTGTCACTGCCTATAAGATCACGCCGGCAGAATGCCAGCACCACTATGTTGGCGGCAAGTGCACAATTTGCGGTCAGGCGGATCCCGATTTTCTGCTGGGCGATCTGACGGGCGATGGTAAGGTCACCTCGGCGGATGCCGTCCTGCTGGTGCGCAGCCTCTCTGAGCTCGAGCAGTTAACGGATGAGCAGCTGCTGTCGGCCGATATGAACGGCGACGGGAAAATCACCGCCGCTGATTCGGTGGCGTTGGTGCGTCTGCTGACGGAACTGACGTGAAGGGAAATTCACTCTAGAATTGAATAGAAATATACAGGAGGAGAAATGAAAAAGAAAACCTTAAGTCTCTTTTTAGCGTTTGTGCTGATAGTTGCTTGTATGCCAGTAAGTGCACGTGCTACCGCTTCGAACGACTACACACAGTGGAAACAATATGATTCGGAGTGGAACCAATCGGAGGCTTGGCCTGCATCCCAATATCCGAATGCGACCTATAGATGGATGAAGGAGGCGGGGTGCTATGTTACAACGATTGCCATACTTCTGAGGCACTATAATGTAGTTAGCGATGGAGATGTGAATCATTTCAATCCATGGATTTGCAACACTGCACTCGGAAATGTGGGTGCGCTAAACTCAGCGGCGGATATGGTACCGGCTAATATTAGCAAGGCGTACCCTGGATTTGTGTATCAGGGAAGTGTTGGATATTCAGCGTCACAATTGGTTTCATTATATAATCAGGGCTACGCTTGTGTTGTCGCTGTAAATGGCTATGGCCACTATGTGGCGGTAAGATCCGCAACAGATACAGGCAACATAGTGATCATGGACCCTGGCGCGAGCAGTTCAAGCCTATCACGTTATGGCAGCATTAATGCCATTATCTACTTTTCAGCAACGCCTCAGGAACACACCTGCAACATGAATGAGTATGCGTATTACGAGGCGGCCCACCCGCATTATAAGTGCTATAAATGCTCTATCTGCGGCAAAGTACAGCGGAACACGAATGAACCTACTTTGCTTAATACCTGCGATGCGTGCCGTCCTGGCAAGCCGGAGCTTCAGAATATGCAGGAGACCTATCCCGAGAACAAGGAAATTACCTTCGCGTGGAACGATACAGATCGTACTACGCATTATAATCTCTGGCTGGACAAGCTCAATGAAAACAACGAATGGGAAACGGTCGAGCAGATTTTTTACGCCAAGAGCGGCTTGACCCGTGAGCTTCAACCAGGACATTACCGCGCGCAGCTGCTGTCTTATAATTCGGATTTGTATGAGCCGGATGGGAGCGACTGGTACCATACGTGGAGTAATGACTGTTATTTTGCTGTGACGCATAACTATGTCGTCAGCGAAGATATCCCTGCTTCCTGTACAGAGTATGCGCGCACGACCTATACCTGCACATTGTGCGGAGATCATTATACGGAGTACAAAGATGCGAGCTATTCCGATTGGTCGACGACCAAACCTGCCGGCGTAGATGAGGAGCTGATCGAAAGCCGGACGGAATACCGGTATTCCGATTATGAGACAAAGACGTCGGATGCATCGGAGCTTTCCGGCTGGACAAAGACGGGCAGTGACTGGGAGAAAACAGGTTCCGGAACGATCGACTATGTCGATTCCTGGCCGTCGGGCTTCAGTACGAACAGTACACTGTATCGTCAGTACAACAATACGCCAAAGTCGGCCTCTGAGACATCAACAGCGAAAACAACTGTCAGTGCGTCTAACGGCGGCTATCTGTATTACCATTGGTGCCGCGGAAATTATACGGGCGGCCCGATCAACCGCAAGACCAGCCCAAACTATACGAGCGAATTTGGTTCTTTCCACGCGTTCTATTCGGACACGGCGCCTGGTTCCCTCGGCTCAGCTTCCGATGATGGCAGCTATGTCTATGCAAATGCATCCTGCTGCACGGATTCACATTGGTATTACCCGGTTGCTGTGACCAGACAAAGCTATACAACTTACAAGAAGGTCTTTACATATTCACGCTGGACAGCCTGGTCCGACTGGAGCGCGCAAGCGCGCACTTCCAGCGATACAAGAAAGGTTGAAACAAGGACGGCATATCGCTACCTCCAAGTGCAGATGGGCGAACATAAGTGGGATGACGGTGTGATTTCAGTCCCTGCAACCTGTGCCGCAGAAGGAACAAAAACATATACCTGCACGGTGTGCAAGGCTACAAAAACAGAGCCGATTGCAAAGCAGGCGCACGATTATCGGCAGACGGTCGTTGCGGCGACGTGCACGGCCAAAGGCTACACGCTCAACAAATGCAGCCGCTGCGGTGATGAATACCGCGATGCGGAGACGGAAATGCTTCCGCATGCGTATGTGAATGGTGTCTGCACTGTGTGCGGGAATAAGGTTTTCCTGATTCGCCCGACTGCCGTCACCGCGGTGGCTGGAGCCACAGTCACGGTACCGGTAGAAATTTGGAACAATGCCGGATTTGCAGGATTCACATTCCAAATCACCTCCGATCCAAGCCTTGTGCTCACTGGCATAAAAAGGGGCGCAGTGCTCGAAGCGGCGGGCAACGGTTTATTTACGGTCAATATTAAAAAGGGAATCATCAACTGGACAGGGGATTGCAACATCACAGGCAACGGTGTGATTTTGGAGCTGACGTTTACCATTGCAGACAACGTATCAGACGGTGAATATGAAGTCTCTGTTGCGTGCAAGGGAAATGAGGCATCAAATTGTGTGGACGAACATAGCCAGCCTGTCGCTGTTACATTTGAGCCCGGCACGGTTACTGTAACTAAAGCGCCGCACGTGCACAGTTACAAGGCCGTTGTGACCGCCCCGACTTGTACGTCCAAGGGTTACACGACGCACACCTGCGCCTGCGGTGACAGCTATGTGGATACTTACGTGGATGCGCTCGGCCACGCGTGGGATGAAGGCAAAGTGACGAAACCCGCCACTGAAGCCGAGGACGGCGTAAAGACCTTCACCTGTACCCGCTGCGGTGAGACAAAGACCGAAACCATCCCGAAGCTCACGCACGAGCACAGCTACGATGCTGTTGTGACTGCGCCGACCTGCACCGAAAAGGGCTACACGACGCACACCTGCGCCTGCGGCGACAGCTACGTGGACACTTACGTGGATGCGCTCGGTCACGCGTGGGACAGCGGCAAAGTGACGAAGCCTGCCACCGAGACGGAGGACGGCGTGAAGACCTTCACCTGCACCCGCTGCGGCGAGACGAAGACCGAGACCATCCCGAAGCTCGCGCACGAGCACAACTATAACGCTGTTGTGACCGCGCCGACCTGCACGGAAAAGGGCTACACGACGCACACCTGCGCCTGCGGCGACAGCTATGTGGACACTTATGTGGACGCTCTGGGCCACGCGTGGGACAACGGTAAAGTGACGAAGCCCGCCACCGAGACGGAGGACGGCGTGAAGACCTTTACCTGCACGCGCTGCGGTGAGACAAAGACCGAGGTCATCCCGGCCACCGGCGTCGTGGACGTGACGGAAATGTTCACGGACGTGTCGCACAGCTGGGCCGATGATGGTATCCAGTACTGCGTGACGCATCAGCTGATGTCCGGCATCGGCAACGATCTGTTCGGGCCGAAGCTGACCACGACGCGCGCGCAGATCGTGCAGATCCTGTATAACCTTCAGGGCTCGCCGAAGGTGAGCGGCACCACGCCGTTCACCGACCTGACGAACGACTGGTATCAGGACGCAGTTCTCTGGGCGTATCAGACCGGCGTGGTCGCCGGAACGTCCAGCACGACGTTTGAGCCAGACCGGCCGGTGACGCGCGAGCAGATCGCGGTCATCCTCATGGAATACGTGACGCGCGTGCTCAAGCTCGAGCGCACGTGGACGCCCGCTGACCTGAGCACCTTCCCGGATGCGGGCAGTGTGTCCGATTGGGCGAAGGATGCCATGGCGGACGCGGTCGGACTTGGCCTGATCTCCGGCGCGAGCAACGGCGGCCAGACCTATCTCGAGCCGCAGGGTAGCGCGACGCGCGAGCAGGTCGCGACGATCCTGATGGAGTTTTGCAAGAACGTGAAGAAGTAATCGTAAAAATGCAGTCCCCCTCTGATTCGGGAAGAATCAGAGGGGGACTGTTTGTCTTAGGCGTGAATCAGCTCGCGCAAAAAACGTTGTTTGGCCTCCTGAAGATAGGTGCGGCTGATCGGAACGCTCGTGCCGTTGTCCATTGTGAATTTGTTGTTGCCCATCGCCTGAACGTGTTTGAGATTCACCCAGTAGCTTTGGTGACAGCGGACAAAGCTGCCGGATCCGCCGATGAGTGTCTCGGGCGTTTTCTGCGAGAAGAAGGCACCCCGCAGCGTAACGATTCTTGTCTTGTGCAGGACGCGCTCCATATACTGCACGTCCTGCAGCGCAATCCGGAGAATAGCGCCGCCCTGCCGAACGGGGATCTGAACCGCACGGTCACCCAGCGCGGTCAGTGCCTGATGCAGTGCCGGCCCGATACGCTGATGCAGCTGTGACTTCAGGATAAAATAGATGTGCTCGGTCTCGTATACATCAGTCGCGTAGTTGAGAAAGCTGCTCAGGAAAATAATCTGGCATCCGGGTGCATATTGCTTGATGCTCCGCGCCAGGTGGATGCCGTTTTGCTCCGGCATACAGATATCCAGCAGCGCAATGTGCGGCTGACAGCCGGTGCTGCGCAGATAGTCCAGCAGCCGGCCGGCGTCCGGAAAGTCGGAAATCTCTGCGGGGGTACCATCGAGTGCTGCCTGGACGCTCTTTACAATTTCTTTGCAGTGAAGTGCGTTGTCATCACAAACAATAATTTCCAGCATAAGTGGCGTTCCTCTCTTTCGCGGTGTCCAGTTTGAGAAACACGGAGACACAGTAGCTGCCATCCTTCGTTTCGCTCATACAGCTGCCCTGATGTTTTTCTGCGACCGACTCCAGAATATGCATCCCAACGCCGCGTTCCAGTTCCGGAATGCGGCGCTGCTTGTGCGCCTCTGCTTCCGGCGCGGCGGGATTGGATTCCGTAATGACCAGATAGCCCTTTTCGATGTGGGCATCCAGTTGGATTGTTGGATTTTCGACCTTTGCGCACGCCTCGACGGCGTTATCCATAAGATTGCCGAACACGATGACCAGATCCGTGTTCGAGACCGGCAGTTCGACCGGTAGGATGATGCGCGTCTCAACGGTGATCCCTTGCGTCTCCGCCTCCTGCACACGGCCATAGAGGAAGGCATCAACGACCGGGTTGTCACATTGCCCGAGCTGGGAGCTGCACTGGTTCTCGGCCAGAAACTGCCCGGCGTACTCCGTTGCCTCCTGCTGCTGACCGTTGGCCAGCAGATACTGGATCGTGTTGACGTGGTGCAGAATGTCGTGCCGGATGCGGCGGTTAGCCTCATACTGTGAAGTCAAGGCCGTGTAATGGCTCAGCTGCATGTTCAGCTGCTTTTCAAGCATGCGGTTCGTGGCCTCCAGCTCGGCTTTGCGTCCCGCGTCGCTGATCGTGCGCAAAAGGGCAAAGTCCGCCGCGACACACACCGTCAAAATACTGGCCAGCAGACACAGCTGCGCGGTGGTTGGCGAAATATAAAACAAAGTGTTATGAATAAAGCTCATTGCCAGTGTCTGCGACAGCGGGAAGAACAAAAAGATGAGCCATTGCCGCACGGTGAGCTGGTAGCGCGTCTTGCCGAGACAGGATGCCGCGAACCAGATCATCAGACTGTAGACTGGCAGATAAAAGCAAACCAGCAGTACGTTATTGATATTCAACCAGGTCAGGCTGGAATCATAGTCATTCTGGCTGATGGTCGGAAAGACCAGTATGATCAGGAATTCTGCCAGAATGATTGCCATTTCCGGAATGATTGTGCAAAACACCGTGCGTGTCGGCCGGCTGCGAAAGCATAGAAACGCGGCCGCAATCATGATGACCGGTACGGAGAGCAGCCTGGCGATGCTGCGCGATGGGAATATGGTTGCAACCACCGGCGCGATCAGGCAGATCGGCAGGAAACAGAGAATGGTCGTTTTCTTCGACCAGTGCGGTGTGAGCGTGTACCACAGAAACATTGCCCACTGCGCGAGCAGTACGACATTGAAGAGATATTCAATTGGAGAAACAAACCCTGTTTTCATGTTCTTGACTCCACTTGTGCTTCACTCAGCTTCAAAAATACGGACACAGAATAGCTGCCGTCCTTCGTTTCGCTCATACAGCTGCCCTGATGTTTTTCTGCGACCGACTCCAGAATATGCATCCCAACGCCGCGTTCCAGTTCCGGAATGCGGCGCTGCTTGTGCGCCTCTGCTTCCGGCGCGGCGGGATTGGATTCCGTAATGACCAGATAGCCCTTTTCGATGTGGGCATCCAGTTGGATTGTTGGATTTTCGACCTTTGCGCACGCCTCGACGGCGTTATCCATAAGATTGCCGAACACGATGACCAGATCCGTGTTCGAGACCGGCAGTTCGACCGGTAGGATGATGCGCGTCTCAACGGTGATCCCTTGCGTCTCCGCCTCCTGCACACGGCCATAGAGGAAGGCATCAACGACCGGGTTGTCACATTGCCCGAGCTGGGAGCTGCACTGGTTCTCGGCCAGAAACTGCCCGGCGTACTCCGTTGCCTCCTGCTGCTGACCGTTGGCCAGCAGATACTGGATCGTGTTGACGTGGTGCAGAATGTCGTGCCGGATGCGGCGGTTAGCCTCATACTGTGAAGTCAAGGCCGTGTAATGGCTCAGCTGCATGTTCAGCTGCTTTTCAAGCATGCGGTTCGTGGCCTCCAGCTCGGCTTTGCGTCCCGCGTCGCTGATCGTGCGCAAAAGGGCAAAGTCCGCCGCGACACACACCGTCAAAATACTGGCCAGCAGACACAGCTGCGCGGTGGTTGGCGAAATATAAAACAAAGTGTTATGAATAAAGCTCATTGCCAGTGTCTGCGACAGCGGGAAGAACAAAAAGATGAGCCATTGCCGCACGGTGAGCTGATAGCGCGTTTTACCGAGGCAGGACGCCGCAAACCAGATCATCAGGCTGTAAACCGGCAGATAGAACAGAGCCAGCAGCACTGTCTTGGAATTCGACCAGAACTGCGTCGCATCATAATTGTTCTGATAAACGGCCGGAAAAATAAACAGATTCAGCGTTTCACACACCACGGACGCCAGCTGCGGATAGAATGCGCAGAAAAACGTTCGGATCGGTTTACTGCGGTAGCACACGAACGCAGAAGCGATCATGAGGGTCGGAACGGAGAACATTCGCGCAACGCTGCGCGACGGAAACAAGGCAGCGATCGTCGGCGCAAGCAGGCAGATCGGCAGGAAACAGAGGATGGTCGTTTTCTTCGACCAGCGTGGTGTGAGCGTGTACCACAAAAACATCGCCCACTGTATGAGCAATACCTCATTAAATAGAAATTCAAACACGGAAACGTATGCCGATACCATAAACATTTGCTCCATCTGTTGATTGCAAAGTGTAAATTTTGAAAACGTGATAAATTATAGCACATACCGCCTGATTTTTGAAGTATTTTCTTTGCACAGGAAAATGCTAGAAAAAATTTGCGAGTTATGCAGTTTTTGTGCGAGTTATGCAGCAGCGGTTACTTTTTAAAGCAAAAATTGGTACAATAACAGGCAGAAATATGGTCGGCCATTCGGGAAGATGGGAAGGCCGGGCGTATGCAAACACGACTGCAAAGGAGAGGATACGACATATGAGAAAACGACTTTTGAGCTTCGTGCTCGCGGTGCTGATGATCGCGTCGCTTCTGCCGGCCGCTGTGCTGGCAGCGGACATTGTGGACAGCGGTACCTGCGGCGCAGAAGGCGATGGCAGCAACCTGACCTGGATGCTGGACAGCAAGGGCGCACTGACGATCCGCGGCACAGGCGAGATGGCGCACTATGGAAAAAACTATAGAGATGCATGTCTGCGCGCACCGTGGCCGACAGATATTAAAACGGTGACGATCGAAAACGGCGTGACGAGCATCGGCGGTTATGCATTCTACAGCTGTGAGGAGCTTGCGGCGATCACGATTCCGGACAGTGTAACGAGTATCGGTACATACGCATTCTATTCCTGCGACAGTTTAACAGCAATCACAATCCCGGATGGCGTGACGAGAATCAGCGAGGGCGCGTTTTCATGCTGGAACCTGACGGATATTGTAATCCCAAAAAGCGTGACCAGTATCGGTGTTTCCGCATTTTATGACTGCCGCAAATTGACGGCCATTATCATCCCCGGTAACGTGACAAGCATTGGAAAGAGGGCTTTTAGTGGTTGCGATGCGTTGAAAGACATCTATTACGCGGGATCGGAGGCGCAGTGGACCTCCGCGATCACGGACCGTGGCACTGTGGAGCTCGGGGATGACGTGACAGTGCACTGCAACTATCCCTATGATGCACACACGTTTGGCGGTTGGACAGTCGTAAGCGCCGCAACCTGCACGGTTCCCGGGGTGGAAAAGCGCGCCTGCACGGATGCCGGCTGCAAAGAGACACAGAGCCGGGAGATCGCCGCGCTGGGTCACGACTGGGATTGGGATCATGCCGAGATTACGAAAGCCGCTACAGAGACGGAAGACGGTGAAGAGACCTATACCTGCACGCGCTGCGGCGGCACAAAAGTTGAGGAAATCCCCGCTCTGACAACCGAAAGCGGCACCTGCGGCGAGAACCTGACGTGGACACTGGACAGCGAAAAGACCCTGACCGTCAGCGGGACTGGCTATATGAGATTTAACGGTTTGAACCCGGTTGGCCCATGGGGGCACGGTGTGAAGAAAGCGATTATCGGCGAGGGCGTGCTCAGTATTGATAACTGCGCTTTTTGGGAGTGTGAGGATCTGGAAAGCGTTCAGCTGCCCAGTACGCTGAAATCCATCGGCGATAAGGCGTTTCAGTACTGCACCAGTCTGAAAGAGATCACGATTCCGGCGAGTGTGGAGGAAATGAATCACCCGTTTATTAACTGTGAATCCCTTCAAGGCTTCCATGTTGCGGCGGATAACCCAAATTACTGTGATGTGAACGGCGTCCTCATGAGCAAGGACCAGACGAAGCTCTATTTCTATCCGCTCGGACGGCCGGATACGTCCTACACGGTCCCGAGCACGGTGCAGAGCATTGAATACTGCTCGTTTGCTCATAGCCCGATGCTGAAGACCGTGACGATCCCCAGCACGGTAAAAACGATTGATGAGAACGCCTTTATGTATAGCAACCATCTGGAACAGGTTTCACTCTCAACGGGACTGGAGAGAATAGGAACCTGCGCGTTCGCGTATTGTCCGGAGCTGAAGACCATGACGATCCCGGGGAGCGTGGAGTTCGATTATGAGGACTGGCATGATCGGGACTATTGTGGTGCTTCCATGTTTTATGAATGTGAGAGCCTGGAGAGCGTTGTGTTTCAAGAGGGCGTAACGTCGATCCCCAATGCGTTTTATGGGGCTGAAAACCTGAAAACTGTTTCGATCCCCAGCACCGCAGAGAGCATGGACGAAAGTTTTTCCTCGTGCGTTAAGCTGGAAGCAATATCGGTCGCTAACGGGAATGCAAATTTCTGTTCCGTGAATGGGATCCTGTTCAATAAAGACCGGTCAGAGCTCCTCGTATACCCGGGCGGGAAGGCCGCAGATTCGTACCGGATCCCCGATACTGTGACCTGTATTGGTGGAAATGCATTTTCCGGCTGTACACGATTGAAGACGATTTCCATACCGGCCAGTGTCTCCGGCGTTGGCAGATGGGCCTTTGGCGGCATCTCTCTGAAAGAGATCCTTGTTGACGAGCAAAATGCAGCTTTCTGTTCAACGGACGGTGTTTTGTTTGATAAGGGGAAGACAGAGCTGATTCGTTATCCTGCCGGAAAAGTGGCGACATCTTATCAGATTCCCACCAGTGTAACAAGCGTTTCGGATGGCGCGTTTACGTATTGCTGCCATTTGAAAACGATTGCTATCCCGAAAGGGATCACAAAGTTCACGGACTGGGTCTTTATGTACTGTGATAATCTGGAAGACGTATATTATACCGGAACCGAAGCGCAGTGGAATGCCATTGAGATTGGCCATGCAAATGATGCCTTGATCAACGCCACAAAGCATTATAACGCAGAGATTCATGATTTTGGCGCATGGACGGTGACGAAAGCCGCGACCTGCACGGAAACCGGCTTGCGGACGCGCGCTTGCACAGATGCCGGCTGCTCGAAGGTCGAGACTGCTGTGATCCCCGCACTCGGCCACACGGAAGCCGTTGATGCAGCAAAGGCTGCGACCTGCACAGAAACCGGCCTGACAGAAGGCAAGCATTGTTCCGTCTGCGGCGCAATTCTGACGGTGCAGGAGAAAACGGACGCGCTCGGTCACGCATGGGACAACGGCAAGGTGACGAAGGAGCCGACGGAAACCGAGACCGGTGTGAAGACCTTCACCTGCACCCGCTGCGGCGAGACGAAGACGGAAACCATCCCGAAGCTCACGCACGAGCACAGCTACGATGCTGTTGTGACCGCCCCGACCTGCACGGCCAAGGGCTACACGACGCACACCTGCGCCTGCGGCGACAGCT
>ERZ773276.2101-NODE-2101-length-12973-cov-14.467952_pt1 | contig 12973 bp, 7 predicted proteins | sample MGYA00511386_ERZ773276 | MGnify/ENA primary metagenome ERZ773276 (study PRJEB29015, sample SAMEA2737778) | human gut metagenome | biome: human gut; feature: human-associated habitat; material: faeces | place: China | collected 2012 ...
CACAACCGCCTGTTATGACGATTACTTTGTCTTTAATGTCGAATAAGTTTTTCATATCTTCCGTTTTAAATATATCGCTTAGTTATTCTTTATGCTTTCCAGAAACTCAATCTCTATAATGCGAAGATTGTGTTTTCCTTTATTCGCCTTTGCTTTCTTCTCCATGTCATTAGCCGCTCCGCCTGCCACTTCCACAATTTGTCCGAAAGCATCCTTATCGGTAGTACTTCCTTTCAAGCGGACGGTTATCTTATCGGAACGTACCGGCTTATCCACTTCCAAATGTACATATCCCAAGCTCTTTTCCGTGTTACCGCTCCAAATCAATTCGTTTCCGGCATACACTTCCAAAGGATAGCTACGGGAACGCCATCCGTTCAACTTGATGCAGATGTCATCAACACTTGCCTTTTCAGCTAATGTATAAGTTATCCAAGCGGTACTTAACTGACCGTCATTCGCCCATTCACTCAACTCGTTGTCATCATAACTATTTCCCGTTTCAGTCTGGTTAGCACCCGCTTCAGCGGATACAATGGCTATGTCGCGTTTAGTATCCTTATAAGAGGGAGTCAACGGTGTTTCCCCTTTATCCAACTTTCCTTTCAGAGTCAGTTGAGGCAAGTAGCCGCTCAATCCGTCCACTACCTTCACCGGAACAGTTTGCAGCGTAAGCGTTGCGGGCGGAAGTCCTTCCGCCTCAGCCATAATAACAATCTTACCGGCTTTAGTCGTGCTACGGATGAGTACACGATTGATACCACATTCCACCGGAAGGTTCATATCCAAGATATGGTTGTCCTTTCCCTGTGCAATACCGCCACGCCATTCGGCTTCACCTTTCAAGGTAAACCGCACCGTGCGATTATCCAACGGACAACGCCTGCCGTCTTTATCCACAACTTCCACTTGAAGCAGAGCCATATCCGCTCCGTCCGCATGAAAACCTTCAGGGTTCTGGATAGCGGTAAGTTTCAAGCAAGCGGCTTCGCCAGCTGTGGACAATGTATAACGGCTTACCTCCTTACCTTTTCCGTCATAACTTACCGCTTCCAGTTTACCCGGTTGATAAGCTACCTTATCGAAAGTGAAAAGAAAATGATACGCACGTTTTCCCATACCCAGGGATTTTCCATTCAACAACAGTTCCACCTGCTCGCCATTCGATACGACATATACCGGTTTCACCGTATTTTCGGGATAATTCCAATGTCCGATAATATAGGTCTGATACTTATCCGTATCTACCCAACCGTTCCACATTACCTGATGGGCAAAGAAAGCATCTTTCTCTATGCGCATGGGATCTGTTACGCCACTGCGACGATAATTCTCTTCACCGCGATAGTGTGTATTGGAATCTGAGAAGATAATCTTCGTACCACCTGCACTTACCCTTAATCCAGTACCCGGACGTTCGCGCCAGTAATCATACCAACGGCGAACCATTTCCAAAGCCAGCATATCCTGATTATGGTTATAATCCGTTGCAGGCTGACCGCGGTAAAGCGGTCCCGCACCTTCTTTATGGAAAGGATAGCTGTATTCATCCCAATATTTACGCAATCCCTCATCACGGCAATATTCGGTAGCCCACATCGGATGCTTCTTGCTCTTGTTGATATAAAGCATCTCACCGCCATATTCCGCTTCATTAATGTCGAGCATCTCACGCGAACCGATAGCACGACCGCCGAAGGGGTCGAATTTATCACGGATACCTTTCATCTCAATCATGTGCTCGCGACTGATAGACTCATTGCCGCATTCGTAAAACAGAATGCTCGGATTATTACGGTTATAAATAATAGCGTCGCGCATCAGTTCCGTACGTTGTTCCCACTGGCGTCCCTGACGGTCTTTCTCCGCATCACCGGCAGGCATGGCTTGAATGAGACCGACACGGTCGCAAGACTCCACATCCTGTTTCCAGGGAGTGACATGCATCCAGCGGACAAGATTCGCGTTACTCTCTACCATGAGACCATTGGAATAGTCGCTCAGCCATGCAGGAACGGAAAGCCCCACTGCCGGCCATTCATTGCTGGTACGCTGGGCATAGCCCTTCATTTGAATAACGCGGTCATTCAGCCAAACTTTTCCTTCACCAAACTTTGTTTTACGGAAACCGGTACGAGTAACCACTTCATCAAACACCTTACCCTTGTCATCCAATAAAGCCGTGTTCACAGTGTACAGATAACCGTATCCCCAGCTCCAAAAATGCAAATTGCTGACATCGGCAACAGCTTTCACAGTTCCCGTCTCTCCGGCTTTCAGTACAGTTTTATCCCCATTGAAGGTTTTCACCAATTTACCGTCCGCATCGGTCAAAGTTACCCGATAACTGAAACTGCGTGTTTCGCGGCTATCGTTTCTCACCTCAGACTCGGCATGTATCTTCGCCTTACGACCCTTGATATCGAAATCGGTTGCATATACATATACACCGGTTGTTTTCAGATTGCTGTATAGAGGCAATGTCTGATACACTTCATCCGTCACATATAAAAACACATTTTTGGGAATACCGCCATAGTTGGCATTGAAATTACGGTCGCTCCACTGAAACTTAGAGTTAGTACGCTTCTCGCGATAGAACCAATTGTTGTCCGTGCGCACGGCAAGCACATTATCTCCTTCCTTCATATACGGAGTCAGGTCAAAGCCTACAGCCATGACGCCGTTTTCATGCAACCCCAAATATTGTCCGTTCAGGAAAAACTCCCCACCTTGTCGAACTCCCTCGAATTCCACAAACACCTTTTTGCCTTTCAGTTCCTCTATCCGGAAATGCTTGCGATACCAGACAACCGTATCGGTATGCTGTTCGATGGATATTCTGAAAGCCTCATCTTCGTTGAAGGCATGAGGCAACGTAACTTGCTTCCAACTGCTATCTTTAAAGTCAGACTTCTTTGCCTGTGGAAAGTCACCCACCTGCAGGCGCCATTCACTGTTAAAATTATACTTCTTGCGCTCTGCCGCATAACCGTTTATCGTGAAAAAGATTATCAACAGAAAGGTAAGTAGATAAAAGTTACTCTTCATGTTCTTATTGCTATAATTCATTAGTATTCTTTTAGTTTAGCCATTCATTACTTATATGCTTCGTTTTGCTGATACAGTCCTTCCTTCGCTTTCATTTGCGTATCGGGGATAGGATAAAGATAAGTACCCGGCTGTACGTTATTGATATAGTTATCATAGACAGAAGTTCCGGCTGCTTTGTCCGAAAATTTGGCACGTACCTTTTCCATGTATGTATTGTGACGCACGAGGTCGTGCCAGCGAATACCTTCAAAGGCAAGTTCGCGCCGACGTTCATCTTCCACACACTGCAAGAAAGCATTTTCCGTTTTCTGTACAGCGCTCAATTCCACCAGCCCGGCGCGGGTACGTATTTTGTTTACCAACCGCACACCTTCATCCGTAGGCCCTACAATCTCGGCATACATCAACATCACATCTTCTAAACGGATGAGCGGATAGTTGATGGGGAAATAAGTACGATCCACTATTTGGCCGTCGATATCACTATATCCCAGTTCTTTCCGTTTGATTTTATGTTCGAAAAATTTTGTGAAATAGTTCTTTTTGGGGTCGACCGTCGCCTCATAACGCACATCCGCCCTGTTCGCTTCATAAAGTGCTGCCAGAGCATCCGAACAGGTTATGCGGTTACCCGACATCTGAATACCGATATAGTCTGTTCCTACATTGGGTACGGACATAAATACGACCGGATTGCCGTAGTTCTTTTCCGCCACATATTGCACTTCGAAAATATGATATTTGTTGTCGTTATCGCTAATCCAGATACGTTTCCAAGTATCACCGTCGGCCGCCCAATACTTATTGTTCTTCTCTGCATACTGGATAACATCACCCAACACCTCCTCCGCAAGTGATAATTTAGCCGTATCATACAAAGGAAAACCGGCCATAGTCAGACAGACTCTGCCAAGCAAAGCCTGTGCAGCCGGCAGTGTAGCGCGTCCTGCTTCGGCTATGCCCCCACTGCTTGTATAGGCTTGCTCTTTCATATTTTCTATGGCATACTGCAAATCGGGAATAATCACTTCCTCATACACGTCTTTCGGTTCAGACTGCGGTGTACTCATTGCTTCTGCCGCACTTAAGGATTGGGTAGCAACCGGTACACGTCCGAAATACCGCACCAGTTCAAAATAAGCATAGGCACGTAAAAAGCGTGCTTCAGCCATGAAAGTGGATTTTACGTCTATATCGGCATCCTCTCCGCTATTGAACTCAAGCTTTTCCACCCTTTCAAGAAAAAGATTTGAACGGGAAACAATTTTATAGAAAGCATTCCAAGCGCTGTTTATTGTTCCGGCAGTATATATATTCGGATTGAAAACACTGATGTCCACGTAGTCACGTTGTTTATCATCAGCAGGTTCAGTCCATACATCATCCGAACGACCGTCGGACATAAGCAGAATATATTCAGGAACAGGCAACAGGCCGTTATAAATACCCAACAACGCTTGTTCGGCCTGAACGGGTGTCTGAAAGAAATCCACCGTAGGACGCGAGGTCGGCGATTTCACTTCCAGCCAGTCCACGCAGGATGCAGTAGTAAACAGCGTACTTGCCAGCAGGATGATGTAAATACATATATGATAAATCGTTTTCATAAGTGATGTTTTTTTAAAGGTTATTTCTTTAGAAACTGAAATTGGCGCCAATCGTATACGTACGCGCTTGCGGATAGGCATTGTTACCTTTGTTTTCGGGCGAATATCCACCGTCGTATTTATCCCACATCCATACATTCTCTACCGTGAAATAGACACGCGCATTACGTACAATCTTCCGGTTAAGCGGCAACTTGTACCCCAAAGTGATATTCTTAATGCGAATATAGTCCGAACTGTAAAGCCAGCGCGTATCACGCAATTCACCGGTAGTAGAGGTCAATGCCGGTGTCTTACCGTCACCCGGTTCTTCTTCCGAACGCCACATATTCTTCCACCAGGAAAAGACATTCTGGGAGATAGCCATACCCGGATTGTCCATATAACGTCCCGGTGACATACTATAAAGCATACCGCCAAACTGTGCCGTACACAGAACAGACAGGTCGAATGCTTTCCAACTCAACTTATTCGTCATACCGAAAGTGAAGTCAGGATTAGGCTTGCCTACCAGCGTACGGTCATCGTCATTAATAACACCGTCATCGTTCACGTCACGGTAACGCACATCACCCAATGCCGTACCTTTACGCACCGGATATTTCCGCAAATCTTCGGAATACTGGTACACACCCACGGCATCATACATATAAAAACTGCGCATAGGCTGTCCCACCATCAATACCTGCGTATTACTGTTACTGAATATTTTGTCATTATTACCCAAGTCTGTCACCTCATTTTTATTGTAAGCCATATTAAAAGAAGTGCTCCAACGCACAGCTCCTGTTAAATTCTGGCTCTGCAGCTCCAGTTCGAAACCTTTGTTCTGCACTTCGCCCACATTATCCCACATGTCGCTGAAACCTATGATACCGGGCATAGTCACTTTATAAAGCAAGTCACTTGTTTTCTTCTGATAATAATCCAATGACACCGACAGCCGACTGTTGAACAGAGAGAAATCGGCACCGACATTCCAACTGTAAACCTTCTCCCATGTCAAATCTTCCACATCGAGCGATGACATGGCATAACCATTCATCAATGAACCACCCAAAGAATAGTTTGCACTCGACATCAGTCCCAATGCCGCTCCGTCAGAGAGAGAGTTATTACCATTGGCACCCCAACTGCCACGCACTTTCATTGAATTTATAACAAAATCCTCCGGCCAAAACCGCTCGTTGGAAATACGGTAAGCAAGGGATACGGCAGGGAAAATACCCCAACGTTTATTCTTGCCAAACTTAGACGAACCGTCACGACGGATACTGGCTGTCATCAGGTACCGATTATCGTATTCATACTGCAGACGTCCGAAGAAAGAAGCCATACGTCCCGGATATCCGATAGTGGCGTAAGCCGTAGTCAAGTCCACATCAGTCATATCGAAGCTCTCCACCAGATTGTCGGGAAAATGCGTCGCCGCAAGACGGGAAGAATAAGAAGTTCTGGCTTCCAGCGAGAAACCCGCCATAGCGCCCACCGTATGCTTGCCAAAAGAGTTGTCATAATTCAGCAATGTCTGAAACAAGTAAGAATGGTTACGCCCGTCGGTACGATTAGCTGTAGCATAATAACCTTCACCCGTATTCCAACGGTTAGAAATAGAACTGGGCAAGAAACTACGCACCTGCGTACTACGGAAATTATAAGAGCCTGTTACTTCCGCCCGCAAACCGTCAAACAACTCGGCACGGATAAATGCGGAAGTATTAATACGCGCATCTTCCGTCATACTGGACTTACGTTCCAAAGTAGCTACCGGACTGACACGAGTTCCGGCCCAGCTATATCTGCTATAAGGCTCCGCACCCGTATAGATTCCTGCTTCCGGCTCGGCAAACGGGACCATGGAAAGCACTGCCACTGCATCCGCCGTTCCGCCGTTATTCCACGACATGGAAGGAGCCAGATTAACACCCAGCGTAATACGGTTAAATATTGTAGTCTGCATATTGGCACGCAAATTGAGCCTTTTATAAGAAGTGTTGATGGCAATACCTTTCTGATCTACATAACCCAGACTCACACGGTAACTGGACTGGTCGGTAGAATTAGATACCGACAACGTATAATTCTGTTTGGGAGCCAAGCGGAAAACCTCATCTTGCCAGTCAATAGTCATCAGGTCACCATATCCGGGTTGCGTCCAACGGGGATCATTTATATACGATGTATTCACGGAACCACCGGTATAAGCCAAACGTATCTCGTAATCATCGGTAGCCATAGCACCTTTTGAACCATACGCCCTGACATAATTCTGGTTATTGATTTCCGAACGCCAGGCAATCCACTCCGCCGGTGTCAGTACATCCAGTTTCTTCTCCATTTGCTGAATACCGAAAGAAGCGGAAAATTGCACGTTCACCTTACCGGTCTTCTGCGCCTCTTTAGTCTTGATAAGGATAACGCCGTTAGCCCCACGCGAACCATAGATAGCAGAAGAAGAGGCATCTTTCAGCACATCAATGGACTCAATGTCATCCGCATTCAAATCATTCAGGTCGTCTACAGGAATGCCGTCTACTACATATAGAGGCTGGTCACTGGCATTGATAGACGCAGCACCACGGATATGTACTTCCAGTTCACCACCCGGCGCTCCGCTGTTTGTCGTAATCTCCACGCCCGCCAATTGTCCTTGCAGCGAAGACAGGACGTTTTCGTTCTGGCGATCAGCCACTTTCTCCCCTTTCAAGGTAGCGATAGAACCGGTTACATTGCCTTTCTTTGCAGTGCCGTAACCGATAACCACCACCTCATCCAGTGCCAAGTCTGCCACTTTCAGCTTCACATTATACACACTTTTTCCAGTGTTCAACACCAACTTGGCCGTTTCATATCCAACGTATGAAATCTCCAACTGTCCGGCATCTTTGGGTACGGAAAGCCGGAACTGTCCATCCAGTCCGGTGATCGTCATGCTATTTGTTCCTTTCACTACCACAGTAGCGCCAATAGCTGGTTGGCCCGTCTCATCCAGTACCGTTCCGCTGATTTCCCGGTTCTGTGCCGTTGCCGTAACGCCACATAACAAGAATAACAAGAGGCTGAGTATTGAGGCTACTGCTCGTCCGAAATCATAAATCTTTCTCATCTTATTTTTCATGGTCAATTAAAGTTATCATATAAAAAACTGCGATGTATATTTCATAATACTATATCATGTGTCTTGCATTTGCAAAAGTAGCGGTCGAAACCGATCCGCACATGTAATTATGTACAAAAAGTATGCAAAAAAGCCCACCATGTACCTTTCACGGCACTTACAGACTGTTTTATACAAACACTGTATAAATGTATAGGATATCTGAATAATATTGCAGGTATTTGAGATAAAGGTTGCGTAATTTTGCAACAGATAAATCAAACCCTGAATAAATATCATGAGAAAGATTCTATTGATAGCAGCAATTTTATGTTCGCTGGTCACTTTCGGAAAAGGAAAGAATAACCAACCGGCAACCGTTATCATCACCGCCGGACAGTCCAATACGGATGGACGCGTGTTAAACAATGCGCTTCCCGATTATATTCAACAAAATAAATATAAGTATTGCCAATGGTGTTACGGAAGCGCCGGACAGCAGATCACTGGAAAGTTCGAAATTTTCTGGCCCCGTATGGTACATAAGGCACGCCCGGGACGCTGGGCATATGATGCCGTAACTTATTACTGGCTGGAGCAGGCACTTCAAAAAGAATTTTACGTAATAAAATGGTCTTTGGGTGGAACCGCCATCGATACAGGCTGTAGCAGCACAAGCGGTAAATACTGGTCGGCCGACCCGAAATGGCTTGCAGCCAATCATTCAACGGCTACCGGTGGGAAATCGCTTTTGCTCTCATTTACAGAGAATATCTCAGCGTGCATAGACAATAAACTGGATAAACTTCCCGAAGGGTATGAGATAAAAGCTTTCTTATGGCATCAGGGTGAAAGCGACCGGCACAAAGGTAAGAACTACTATAAAAACCTAAAGGCTGTAGTAACATATGTACGAAGCTTCCTTGTGGAGAAAACCGGAAACAAACGATATAAAAAGCTACCTTTCATCTGCGGTACGGTGGCCCGTAGCAACAAGCAATACAGCACTGATGTGGAAGCTGCGCTTTACAGACTTGCCCAAGAAGACAAGAATTTCTATGTCATAGACATGTCTAAAGCCGAATTACAAAGAGACCAACTCCATTTCACTGCTGAATCTGCCGAATATTTAGGTATTGAAATGTACAACAAGCTGGTTAATTTGGGTATTGCCGGTAAAAAAGCAAAGAAAATAGGTATTAAATAATAAGATTCTCATAGAATATTTTGTGTAAGTAAAAGGTCCGGGCTTGTGAAAGTCCGGACCTTATTTTTGATATTCCAGACAGATATTCAATATCTGTCCATTAAATGAAATAGCCTCATTACTCTGCAATGATTCCCGCCCAACTGTTGCACCAACGGAAATTACCCACATTACCGATGAAACCGCTACGGTTTCTGAAAGAGACAGCACGGATAGCATGTTTCAATACATTCTCCGCATCACCTTCGGCAATACAAGAAGCTTCTGCCGGTTCTTCCGCACTCAGTTCCGGGTCTACAAACAAAGAAACTTTCTGATTGGCATAATCCAGTTTCAGCACCAACAGATGGGTTTTGTCATAATCGTAAGCCATGGTAGTTTCAGCTTTCACTTTCAGCAAGCTTGTCCCGAAACGGATTCTATCACTGCCTTCACGAGCCACATAGATGTTGGCACGATTGCTACCGCCTACATAGCTGGCACTCAGTCCCAAGAAATCAGCCATGCCATTTGCTCCGAGCTTGGAGAAATTCACCAGACATGACAAGTAGAATGTGCCGCGACCGTATTGTTTTCCGTCAGTCATGGAATAAATACTGAAACGCGCTCCTTTCGTACCGGCAGGATAGCCGCCTATATTGATGGACGGACCTTTTTCCGCATATCCCTCGTAAGTCAGTTCCTTACCAATGGTAGGACTCGGATTGGTGTTGGGTTTTGAAGAAAATGCTCCACACCACGTATTCATGACAATCGGAGCCGTCTTCTCGTTATAAACGGATTTCTCCAGTTTATCTCCTTCCTTGTATCCTTTCAATAAGTCATTCTTCAAAATCTGCGCATTTCCAGCCAAAGCAAATGCCGCTAATGCCAATGTTATAATTTCCTTTTTCATGATTTTATGTATTTAAGTTGTTAGCTATCAGTTTCCGTCCGGTTTTTCTATCTCTGTAAATGGTGACAGGTTCCATTTAAAGTCCTTAAACTTATCCGGCTTTGCGGGATCAAAGTTAATATAATCCGCTTTTAAATCTTTTACAATGGGAAGCTTTGCTTTTTTCATTCCCTCAATCACACATTTTGCCACTTCATAAGCTCCAAAGGTATTAAAATGCGTGTTGTCTTTCAGTTCCTGTGCCTGTCCGGGATAAGTATTGGCGGGATAATGCACATAAAGATGCTTGGACTCTTCTACTCCCATTGCTTCGCAAAGCACTTTTGTCATATCCTGCAAGTCGATGACAGGGATATTCTCACGCGCAGCAATATCCCGGATAGCGGCAGGATAATCGGCATGCGTATCCTTGATTTTACCATCCTTGTCATACTGACGACGACGGGTCGGCGTCACCAATACCGGATATGCGCCCTTCAAACGGGCCTCATCAATGAACTGCTTGATATAATAGGAGAAAGAATAATAAGCTCCCCTACCCGGTCCCTTCTGTTTTTGGTCATTATGACCGAATTCCACCACCAGGTAATCACCTTTCTTCATCTGGGTCAATAGTTTATCCAAACGTTTTCCACCGATGAAAGTATTGGCAGAAAGCCCCGACTCGGCATAATTGGCTATACAGACTTTATCTGTAAAAAAACGGGTTATCATCTGTCCCCAGCTTGCCCAGGGTTCATTATCATTATCTACAACCGTTGAATTACCGCAAAGGAAAATGGTAGGGATTTTATCCACTTTTTCAATTACCAAAGAAGACAAACGGGGAGCATCACCATTAAACTCCAAAGTCAGTTTATCGTCCCAATTCAATTTTTTCTTCTCACGTTCTTTGATTTTTACTTTCTGATTTCCCTTGATAATAGTATTACGCTTGTTGATTGTAAAAGTCTCTGTTACGAGCTCTCCTTTCTTGGTATTGAGATTTTCGATGAAGAGACGGCGTGATTCACCGCGAACAGTAGTACTCCCTGCCGCATCCTTACTCCCTAACGTTACAGTCACTTTATAATTTCCATCGGGAACATTCACCGAAAAAAAGAACGGTTTATTACTTTTACCGTCCCAAGCTGGCTGAAAATCATAGCCGTAGCCCTGCTCATTATTAAATAAAGTTGCAGGAGTTATTTTAGTAAAGCCTTCTTGTACCTTCTTATCGGACGAGAAATCGAATTTGAAAGTTTGAGCTTGGGCAAGCACGGAACTTGCCACAAGCAATAGAGAATAGACAAATATTCTTTTTTTCATTATCGAGATATGTTTAGAAAGCAAACGCAAAATGAAAATATCCGGTACTGCTATTACTTGTTCCTGAAAAACTGAACGTATAAGCATCATTTTTCCAATATACACAAGCCATTGAAGTTGCTTTCTCTTTATCAATTCTTCCTTCTGTACTACTCCAATACCTTGCTTTCTGTAAAATTGCTGTTGCCCCTAATTTTTCCAAAGAAGCAGCCACATCTGCCTGAACAGAGTAAATGGGAGTTTCTGTTTCAGTACCAACTATTAATGTCTTCAGTTCTCCTAATGAAGGAATATACCAGCCACTAGTAGTATTTGGCAACGGATTGGCTTCAACAAATAAGTCCAGTGCTGTGAGTGCTAAGATTTCGTGAGATTTTGCCTTGGCAAATTCTTTCCATTGGTAAGTATTATTATAACCTAAGAAATTATTTTCAGCATCCTTGTCTGGAGTAGAGCTTCCTACGGCATTACTCACCTCATCCCAAGCATAACGAGACGAATAAATAGTACTTGTACTTAGACCACTTTCATTTTTAACCCATGTATTCATCAGCCCACCCGCTGTAGCCAATTCTACATCTGTAAAATGAGAACCTTTTGCAGCTTCTACACTTAAAACTAACCCATGAGTGCAATTAGGAAAATTCTTACGAAGTATATCCTGTTCCTCGGTATAAGTACCTGCATATTTTACAGAAGGCTGTGGATTACCTACATAATATACTACACCTGCAATAGTTTTATCTGTTAATTTAGCCAAGTCATACTCCTTATCCACCAAAGTACCGTCTGTACAGAAGAAATCGCCTACCTCAAGCGTAGGATTATAATTAACCTCTTCTTCCACATCAATATTTCCTTCATCATTAGGTGTCCACCCGTCTATAGTCGGAGAATCAATCTGCAAGTTCTCTCCACTTTCCGTCTTACTCAAATCAACAGAATACTTATATTCCTGAGAACCATCCAAAGCGGGAGTCAGACTTCCGGCATAGATTTTATCTCCTACCTCGATCACCAGTTGGATAGGTTCTGCCGCATTGCCGGCAGCCACCGGCGGCAAAATAATAGAAGAAGCAGTGCCCAATACAGCATCTACTTTCACATTGCCCTTTGTGCTACCCGGTGTAATTTCACCGGTTCCGGTATTGAAAGTTCCATCAATAATCACTCCCTGCAATGTATAGGAGACAGGAGTTTCCGCTTTAGTTGCGGGCGCATTGCTATCCGTTATATTCAGACTTACTTTACTCATCTGATGCTTGAACACGAATGCAACTTTCGGATTGCTCCGCGTAGCCGTACCCGTAGCATACATAAAATCTACCGCATTATGACCAGCATACTTACCACTTTCATCAACAATTTTAAACTGTAGTTCTCCGGCAGACGCACCTTCATTGCCGGCATACGGATAATAAGCCGTATACGTCACTTCCTCATTACCTAAAATATAAATCCCCGTGGTACTGGTGAAATCACCCATAGCACTACCCGCCACATATTTGATATTCAGATTCGGATTGGAGAGATTATCGCTTACACCGATTGCATCACCTTCCGTCCACTCGCTACCGCTATCGCTCAAGCGTGTATTCACCTGGTCGATGCTGGCCGACACCGCAAGTTTTGTCCCGGCAATATCCTGCCCGTCATAATCGTTATTGCAACTGCTTAGCAGAGCCAGTGCGACAGCACTGGTCAAAAAAATCTTTTTCATCTTCATGATATTAAATATTTATTAGATTATTAGAGTTTATATCGAATAATTGATTAAAGCGTTCTTTGACTTATCTTTGTGGCCT
>ERZ773276.2122-NODE-2122-length-12873-cov-28.689499_pt1 | contig 12873 bp, 13 predicted proteins | sample MGYA00511386_ERZ773276 | MGnify/ENA primary metagenome ERZ773276 (study PRJEB29015, sample SAMEA2737778) | human gut metagenome | biome: human gut; feature: human-associated habitat; material: faeces | place: China | collected 2012 ...
ATGATAACAATAGGCTTAAAGCGACTTCTCTCCATCATGCTGACAAGCCATTTTCGGAATAGCATCTCCTCAGTGAACGGGCCTAACAGACCTGTCGCAACAACAGAAATGAGCAGTGGGGATAGTTCCGTAGTGGTAGAATGTGGGTAATCGGCTTTGCTAAATTGGCAGATGAGATATATGGATAGTTGCCAAAGCAGGCCTAAAAGAACAGATATAAAGACAACTTTCATTTGTAGCCTCGACCGTTTAAACGTCCATAAGTCAAGTTTCTCAATTTTGTTTTCTACGGCTAACGCGACTAACAGAAAGGCTGAGCATGCCATAACCATCATGTCAGGTGCAGATTTGAAAGTAACAGCGTTGCTGCCCCTGTTTATGAAAAGCCCTATAAGGGGGGCGGAAACTAATATAGAACCCAACAAGCATATTATCAAGAAAGCGGTAATTCTACATAGACATTTTGTTTTGTTATAACCTATTATATTCATTATCTAATATTTTAAGCTGTCATAGTAAGTACACCATGGCATATTATTTTATTTAATATATTTACAACTCAATAGATTCTTAGCATTATATTATCATAAATACAATGGCTAAGAATCTACCAAATCATAAAATAAGATATAAATTCTCTTATTCTATTTTCTTATTCTGGACAGACTATCCAAAGATAGCAATACAAAGGTGACCAATCGACTGAAAGATTGAACCACCAAGATGGCACTGCATACAAGCTCTTGCCCATCTCTCGTGCTTCTGTGTCTTGGTTTCTCCGCCATTAACACAGACCAACTCAGACTCTGACAATTCTGTCAAGTAGGAATTTGTTAACTTTTTCATTTTTGTTCTTTTATTAATTTTACTTTGGCTGTGTAAGTTGTCGACTTCTTACTTATGCAAAGTTAAAGGGAAATTAGGACTCTTGCAAATATTATCTTGTAAATATTTGCTCTGTGCAAAATTGCTGCACGGAGTAACTAATTTAACAAATTCTTTTGAACATTGAGAACATCCTCCAATTATTTTTGTCTCTTCTTTGCCAAGAGCCTTTACATTTAACGATAGCATCATTTCGAACTTGTTAGTATAGCAAAATGTGTGCTTTGTCCTGCTGTAACTGATTTCAGCTCCCATATTTTTCAATTCTTGTAGCATGTAATACAGTTCTCTTCGCGAGACACAAAGAGTCGACGCAAATTCATCCGGGGAACCTGTTTGCTGACTGAATATCAACTTATGGATCTTGTGAATCCTTTTTAAATCTTCTATCACATACATGATTTCCTATCTTTTTAGTCGATTTCGTCGCTTTGGTTACTCCACAGGTTACGGTAGAGTTCCGAGGTCTCAATCAGTTCTTTATGAGAGCCCTCGGCGACCACCTTGCCTTTGGCCAACAAAATGATATGTTGTGCGTCCTTTATCGTGCTGAAACGGTGAGCGATGGAAATGATGGTCTTGCCCTGTAGTGACAGTTGGCGGATCATCTGTTTGACATATTTCTCAGATAGAGTGTCTAATGAAGATGTAGCTTCGTCAAAGACTATGATGTCCGGGTCTTTGTATAGTGCTCTTGCGATGGCTATACGCTGTCGCTCACCACCGGACAGCGATGCCCCGTGCTCTCCGATATAAGTATTGATGCCGTTGGGCAAGCCATTGATAAAGTCGGTAAGTCCAAGTTCTGCAATAAGGTCTGACACCTTGCGGACATCAGGGTTGAGGTCGCCGATTGCGATATTCTCAAGCACAGTGCCTTGAAAGAGTTCTATCTGCTGTGGCACGGAGCCGACATGCTTTCTCAGGCTCGTATTAGAGATTTGTGCCAAATCGTATCTGCCGATAAGAATGCGTCCTTCGTTAACAGGGTAGATGTGCTGGAGCAAAGATGCCAGCGTCGTCTTTCCGGAGCCACTCTCTCCAACGATGGCAGTAGTCTCTCCTCTATGAATGGTAAGATTCAGCTCATCGAACACGTCTTTGCGAGTACCATACCTAAACGCCACATGGTCAAAGACGATGTCGCCTATCATATCACTCTCTAGTTCTACCTTCCCGCTCTCGTCCTCTTCCTGCTCCAAATCCATAATCTGAAACAAACGGTCTGCGGCAATGTTGGCATCTTGCAGCTGTTGATTGGAAGATATAAGCGATTGCAGCGGACTTAGCACATACCCAATAATCGAATAGAACATCATCAACGTTCCGGGACTGATTTGCTTTTCGACGACAAAGCTGCTCCCCACCCACAATACGGCAATGGTGACAGCGGTAGACACGAAGTTCAGACCATTTGCTGTGGCTATGCCTCCATAAGCTGCAGAATATGTGTCATTGAGTAGTCGGACGAACCTATTCTCAGTTTTTAGATTCGCGAAATCTTCGAGACCAAAACGCTTGACTGTGACAATGGCGTTGAGTGACTCGACCAAATGTGACTCCAGATCAGCACTCTTCTCCATGATCTTCCGCATAAATCTTTTGTTCAGTCGGTTATATCCAACAAATATCAGTAAAAAGAACGGGGTCGCGCATAAAGTCACGAGTGCCAGCTTCCATGAGAATATCAGCATGACAGCAAGGGTGACGATGAGGATCATCACGTTGACGACCACATTTAGAAACACGTCATTGATAAAAGTCCGTATCTTCACAGCATCGTTTACGCGTGAGATGATTTCACCGACACGCATGGTGTCGAAGAACTGCTGGGGAAGTTTCAGGATATGCTTGTAATATCCGAGGATGAGTGAAGCGTCAATACACTGTCCCGTCTTCAAAGCTAATATGCTTTTTGTCGCCCCAATGAATGTTTGAAGAATGAGGATGACGACCATCGCCAGACTCATCATACGGAGCAAATTCATATTGCCGTCAACAAGGACATAATCGGTAATCTTGCCCACATAAACAGACGTAGATAATCCGAGAATACTACAGGTAAGCGCTCCAAAGAAAGCCTCTGTCATTACCCTGCGGTGAGGGGTGAGCAGAGAGATGAATTTAGAAAAGTTGCTCGTTGCCTCCCTCCCCACATGAAAAGTATGATTGGGTTGCATGAGCACAAGTATGCCAGTCCACATCTCCTTGAAATCATCTATGCTTTTCTTATGCATCGCGCCATCTGCCGGATCCATGTAAACGACATGTTTGTCATTCACCTGATAGATGACAATAAAGTGAAGAAGCACTTTGTTAACCACAACATGTGCGATTGCAGGAAGAGGAATCATCTGCAGAGCCTCTAACTTTGCCTTTACACCTTTGGCACTAAGTCCCAATTTCTCAGCAGCTTTGATAAGTCCAAGGATATTCGTTCCTTTCTTGTCGGTATAAGCATACTGGCGTATTCTTGCAACAGAGTATAGGAGTCCATAATATGCACATATAGACGCAATGGATGCGGCACCGCAATCAGTAATATCCTGCTGCTTGATTTTTATATGTGAGTTCATAACGTTTCTTCTTACTTCGCGTTCTTACTTGGATATTGTGTTGGATTCACCCAACTGTCCATTGATTGGTATAGCAGGTCAAACAAAGATTTCTTTGTAACCATAAAGCGAACGACAGCTGTCATTCCTTTTTTGATGTACCCTCGTTGGTGAGTTCTATCATCTGTAAGATAATTCTTGTCTAATCTTACGCGGACTTTGAATAGATAATTATTACTTGAGTCAACAACATAATCAGACGAGACACTTTCCACCTTGCCTTCCAACATACCCCATTCATTATAGTTGAGCGCGTCGATTTGAATCTTTGCTGTCATATTTGGTCTAATGAATGCTATATCTTTCGGTTTCACAAAAGCCTCAACATAGAGAGGAGCCTTTGGACTGATGACAGCAAGGCTTGTACCTGCTTGGACAGGTATGCCCGGATAGATGCCACTAAAGTTTTCGACAGTTCCAGAAACCGGTGCCCTCAAAATGAGCATATGCTTATCACTGACGTCTCCTTCTATATTTGAATGCGCCTCACGAATCTGCTGGTGTAGATTGTTCAAGTCTGTTTCCCACGTTGCATGTTTGTTTTCTACCAGTGTTTTCAGTTCATTCTGTTTATCAAGGTATTGGTAATAATATTTTTCGTACTCCTCTTCACTTATCAGTTTGTCGTCATACAGTGCTTTATTGCGTAACCACTCTGTTTTTAAGTGTCGTATATCAGTCTTCATCTGTGCGCATTGAGCTACCATGCTGTAATATTCCTGTTCGCGATTAGAGGATTTAAATGTCTGCGGACAACTGCCTTTGACAAGAAACTCAAGATCATGGCATTGGCTCAGGAAATCATTCTGTTGTGATCTCTGATAGTTAATCTTCACATCAGTATTGTCAGTTCTGAATTTTAGGATCGGCTGCCCTTTAACGACAGCATCACCCTCTTTGACATAGACTTCATCCACAATTTCTGTAACAGGGGCAATGATGGTACTCCTTTCGGTCTTGGGTCTGACATTTCCTGTCCCTTCAACAGAAACATCGACATAAATAAACGGCAATAGCACTATACATGTCATTACGAAAACAATAGCGACGGCGTAAATGATATTAGATTTAGCTTTACGTCTTGAAAGATAGTTTTCAAGCGTGTCGTTAATCCATTCACTTGGAAGTATTTGAGCATTATCCACTGTATCGTTATTTATTTATGTTGACTTCTATATCTATGTCAAAGCTATTCCCATAATAGTAGCTGCCTCGATACTTGTCATATTTGATTTCTGCTCCGATCTCTCGTAGCATCTCAAGGTCATTGTATAGTTGCCGCCTACTGATATTTAAACGTTGGGAAAACTCATCGGGATTACCTGTCGCTTTCATGGTTATCAGGTCATTCATTCGATTGATACGTTCCAAATATTTAAAAAGCAATTGCATAATATGGATTATATTTCTCTTGGATTTTTGTATAACTTAAGCAAATAGCACTGGTAGTAGTAATCAAAAAGTGCTTGCAAGCGACTACTCTCCGCCTCCAGCAATTTTACTTTGCTGTCATCAAATTCAAACAATGTGGCCTTTCCGCATTCATACTTCTTCGTCGTAAGCTTGAATGATTCTTGGTTGCTATTTACTGCAGCAGTGTAACTTGTAATTTTTGCATAGGCATTCATTGCGTGAGCATGAATTTGCGTGATTTTATGATAAAGATCGTTTTTTGCTTTCTTGAGGAGAATTTCATTTTTGTCTTTTTCTATACGTGCTTGCCGTATGCTGTTACGAGTCTCGAAGCGATTGAACAGTGGAATGGTAAGTTGCAACTGTATTTCCTGACAAAAGTTGTTCCTTAGTTGGTTGCCAAAAGATCTGTTGTCTATGCCGTTGGTCTTATAGTAATTTGTCCCAATTCCACCTACCAATGACAATTGAGGATAGAGTGCAGAGCGGCACATCTTTATTTTGTCTTCAGAACAGGATATGGAGGCTTTCTGCGACTGTATTGTTGGGTAATTGTTGATAGCCTCAGCTAAAATGGCATCTATATTGTCTGGCATCATTAGACATAGGTCATCCTCTTTCGGCTTAGCGATGGAAAAGTCCTTAGGTACCTCTAAATCTATTAACTGGCAGAGGCTAAGTTCGTCCGTAGAGAGTTGATTCTTTTTCTCGGAGACGTTCGCCATACTACTTTGCAGAGTAGCGTGTTGTTGGACAACATCCACATAACTGATTTTGCCATGCTTCAGAAGGCCTTGCAACCGTAAGGTCTGTAATGAATCTATTGAAACTTGACGCTCAGATATTTCTAAAAGCTGCATGTCCATAAGAACCTGCAAATATGCTTCGGCGACATTCATGATGAGTGTCATCTTGGCATCGGATAGGTTATGTTCTTCGACAAGGACTAGATCCCTAGTCATTCTCTTTTTGTATTGAGAACAGAATCCGTCAAATAGATTCATTTTGCCTGTAAGCGAAACGGATGTCTGCCCTGTACTAGTATTGGTATATGTGTTTTCGTACGTCAAGCTTCTGCCAAATGTATATTGTTGTGAAGCCGATGCTGATATTTGTGGAAGCCACGAATTACGTTCTGTGTTCAAATCAACATTCTTGCTTTTCACCGACAGCTCTAGCATACGCACTTCTGGGCTATGCTGCAGAGCATAGTCCACACATTCTTCTAACGTCCATTTGTGTGCAGGAGGCATGGCTGAACCAGACAACCAACAAAAGAACGTTATCATAGAAATAATAAAGATTTTTAATCTTAATTTATTGAAGAACATGATTAATTATTACGTAGTGGAGACAGACTGTCGCATTAACAATCCTTATTTAGGATCGTCAATACAACAAGTCTAACTAAAGAGATAATGTACAAAGAATTATGAAAGATACAGAGATACTATCCGAATTCAAATCATTCTACGCATCAAACTGCCCGACATAGGTTGCATTACGCAAAACTACATCCAGTGTGTAGCCGCCTTCATCAAGGGTTCCTAAGTCCAAATAAACGGAACCGCCATTAACTACAGAGTTCATCGTGTATCCTACAACATTTCCCTGCGAATCGCTTACGTAAACTTGAACGTTACCTGTATAAGCAGAAACATTTAAAGTTAATTTACCATTTTCATAGTCAGCTGACAGTCGAGTTGCTGATGGCACACGCATTCTTCTGTGTTGGAAAGTTGATCTCGCTCTAATCATTATAGGTCTTGAAATAATAGGCGAAATTCCAGATGCTAACAGCAGAAGCAAAATAAGAATTTTCTTTTTCATCATGATATTTTGGGGTTACGGCTGCAAAGTTAGACCGAAAAAGTGGAGTAGACAAAGGAGACAGGTCTAAAAATGCTAGTCGAATAGATTTGGCATAATCGCTTGTTCTTCAATACGTTTTAAGTTTTATACTATAAAATAATGGTCTAAAAAAGCAAAAGAAGGCCTATCCTAATAATCTTCGATGAACTTTTTTGCAGACGTGGGGCTATCTTTCAAGCCTAATTTCTCCTTAATGAGGAATAGCTTTTGCTTGACAGATTTTGGCTCGATATTATAGATCTGAGCAATGGCAGAATATGGTAATTTCAATCTGACAAGCATAAGAAATTTGATATCCTTCGGTGTCAAGTCAGGGTAGTCTCTTTTCAATCTTTCCACAAACTCGTTGTCAGAACTATTCAGAAAGACTTCAAGCTCTTCCCAATCAAAATCAGACAGCAAAACCTGCTTGGCCTTGCCAGTTTTCAACGATTCCAATTTGTGTAATATGCTAATCTTACGCATAAGGAAATTACGCATTGTGGATATTTGCGTGCCTTGATGCTCTATTATCAAGCGCTTGCGCTCTTGCTGTTCTTCATTAAGTCTTTGCATTTGCGCTCTTCTATATCTTGAAATATACAATATGAATGCAATAATAATTATCGAGACGATAATGATGCTAATAATGGCCCATGTCTTGAATTGACTTTCATTTTGTTCCCTTGCTCGTTGCCGCTCTTTCCTTATTACCTTATTATAATAGGCGTCTTTTGCTTTCGCATTAGCTGAATTCATGGATTCAAGGGCTGCCACAAGAGAATCTTTATATACATTTGCCTTCTGCAAATTGTTTTTCTTCAAGGCCATTGCGTAAAGTAAAGAATATATAGAACTTCCATATTGAAGATACTCCCGTCTTGAAATCGATTTTATCAGTCTTTCAGACGCTTGTAAAGAATCAACATCACAATACGCCCATGCCAGTGACAAGACCGATGACGTATCATGCTTTCGCTTGTACATAAACGATAGTTTTGAAGTGTACAAAACAGAATCCTTATTGTCTAAAAGACTCCAAAATGCCGACAGATCTTGGTAGGAGTCACTCAATGCCAGTGTATCCTTCTGTGCAATTGCCTGTTTTACGGCTTGCTTAGCGATAACGAAGCTTTGTTTAATTCCACCCTCTTTAAAGGAATAGCACTCGGCTAAATTCAACAAAGCATAGGCTTTGTTGTTGCTTGGGGCATTCTTCACCTTATTATATAGCCCAACAGCCTCATTGGAAAACTTTATAGCAAGATCAGGATCATATTCCCTAACAATAACCGATGATTGAACTAACGCCAGACTTTGTGTATAGTAATCATTTTGTCGTTTTGCAGCTTTGACAGAATTGGAAAAGCAACGAAGCGCCTTTTCACTGCTGTCGTTCAAGGCATAATATTTTCCCATGTAATACTCGCACTTAGCATAAAGACTATCAGCAGGCTTGCCATTGTACCAATTATACGCGTTGCGGAGCAGTGAGTCGTTGTCTACGTCTATTCCGGACTTGTCTTGCGCCATGGTATAAGCTATGGAATATAACGCAACAGCTTTCTCTGAAAGCTTAGTTTGGTCTACCTTTTTGAGCAAGGCGAGTGCACTGTCCGGCTTTTTCTCTGCCAATGGTATAATGGTAGAGATATATCGGCCTTGTTTGTCATTGCAGCCAACAAGGTTTATAGCTATTAGTAAAACAAGAATAAGGTCGAATATCTTTCTCATTGCGTAACTTGCATTTCGGTGCAAAGTTACTACTTTTATTCGACATAAAGTTACATGAGCGGGCTATAAATGACAGGCAGAAAAGGAGATTGCGCGCATCTGCATCTGTTCAGCGAGTTCGGCGATTGTTGCTTACACAGAGTTACAGAGCGTACGAAAAAGGCTCTGCCTTGAGGAGTACACAGAAATAGCTTATAAATAAAAAATAATGGAGAGTGCACTAATATTGCATTCTTTCGCTGTAACTTTGCAAGTGCATATATAAGGGGAAAAACCACATACATGTATTTATTAATATTATAACTTTTATAATGATGAAAGAAACAAGTAAGAAGTACATTGCGGAAATGTCTTGCAATGAGATGAAACGCACAGAAGGAGGCTATACTCTCCCTGAGGTAGTAGTTGTTGGAAGCAAAAAGAACTTTGAAAACAATGTAGGAGAAGTATATAGAGACTTAGGGACAGATGCGGCAATAGGCTTAGTTCTAAATTATTGGTATTACAATTTTTTGGTTTTTGATAACTAATAGCCCCCTCCAAAATGGAGGAGGGGGTATTGAATCTATTTCATGACAGTCAGGATGATATGAAGAAGGCAATCAATTGGTTGACGGCAGTGCTCTTCTTAGCATTGCCTGCATTGGCGACGTTGGTAATCGTACACATTATCTATACCCTATTTGGTCACTTCTATAATGAAAAAGAGACGCTGCTGTATTTCATAGTCAGTCAGCTCTCAGTATTAGCGACAGTGTTCGCTTTTCGTAATATTCAGAGCATGGCATTTATGAATCTCCCCAAGCTACGTTTACGTCCGACCATGATAAGCATTGCACTGGGACTGGCTGTTTGGGCGATGGCTGCGATCTTGTATACCTTTGCTTATCCAGGAGCTCATCCGCGTATAAGGAACAACTATGCGCTTTGCTTAAGTGTCATGTTTTTTTTGGTGTCACCAATAGTCGAGGAGATGTTTTTCAGAGGATGGATGCTCTGTTACATGGAGTCTAAGTCTTTCTCTAAGCCCACAATCATTCTGACCATCTCAACAATGTTTTACCTCTATCATTGGACTCCTGTCATACCCTTCTATTCATGTTTGGACACGTTTGCTCTAAGCGTTCTGACTTGTTGTATGTTCTTCAAAACACGGGATATACGTTATTGCATTCTCATGCATTTTGTCTTGAATTTCATGAATTCATTGATTGCTTTTATTCCATATCTGATAAGCTAAGGAGAAAGGATATGGGCAATATAACTATCTCCGTAAAGAAGCACTTAGATGGGAGCATTTGATTTTTATAGTTAAGTCTGTATTGCTTTACATAGGCTATTCAGCTCCCTAAAATGTGTTGTCCATTCAATAGGTAACCGGTTACAGAGATAAAGTTAACGAGGATGTGGAGCAGGTAGCCATAAAAGAAGCCAAGGCGTCGTCTGAAATAGGTGGCGGTGATGCCTAACAGAAGTTGAGGGGTGCACATGATGACGGCAAGAGGCAAGAGTGGCAAGGAAAGATCATAGTTGGTGACATGCAGGAGCATAAAGAGAAGCACAGAGACCGCTGCCGCTACGTCTTTGACCTTGGGAGTAATGCGAGACTGCAACTTCGTAAAGATAGCAACTGTCAGGCCGCTTGCCAAAAGTGACCATAAAATCTTGGAGCCAATAGCCGTCATGAACGCGGAATTGTTAAAACCATGCAAGCCATACGTTATCAGCTTTGGATAGACGAGCGTCCCTTGGAAGAAGGTCAATGTCAGATAGCACAGACAAAAAGAACTGACAGCAATGTCTTTCTTGGAGAAGGACAGCCACAAACGAAAGACGATCTCCTCTAACAGAGGCGCAAACAAAGCGATGACAATGATGGCATTCATTGGATGTCCCATGATTGCCTTACGGAATACGCCATTGACGATATGGTCGCTGATGTCCCATTTCAATAGATGAGCCAAAATGGCCAATGTGGCGAGGATAGGATAAGTGATGGCAAAGTATTTTACATAGAACACTATGCCCTTTACAGCAATGGTCTTCTTCTGAAGGCTTTTGCCGTCAGAGAAGATCATTGCCTTTACAGTACTGTATGTATCCATTCTTTATTTTTGTAAGATCATTGGTTCCTGCATCAATAGCAGAACCGGACTGACGTTTATTTGCCGTTGCAGACAAGACGGAGAATCATCTTGTTGCGTTGCTCCCGCTTGGCATCTTGCTCTACGAAGCTGTTAACATCGAGTTGCAGGATGGGCTCCACCTCCTTGCCATAGGTCGCAGGCCAGTTGACGAGGCCCAGTCCGTTGGGATTACCCGTCTTGATGAAGTTGGCGTAGTAGTTGCTGAACTGATCCGATACCCAATAGTCTTCGGGTTGCCAGTCGTAGACGCGGTTGGTGGGCAGCGTGCCCATTGCGTATTCGATGTCGGCAGAGTGTACGGCACCCTTGGCTTGCAGCATAGCCGGCTGACCGTCCTTGGCATCCTGCACACCGCCTGCAAGTCCGGCCACTTTACCTTTCAGAGCCATTGCCGGACGCGGATGGCAATAGCGATAGCGGTAGACAGGTTGTCCGCCTGTCTGTGCATGTACATAGCCCCACCGCCAAGTGGAGAAGTCGAGGAAGAGATCCGAGGCCAAGTCGATGCCGGGACGCCCCTTTAGATCGGCTTGCGTCTCTATGCCATAAAGCGGAAAGATGGAGTCGGTGGCAGTGCCAAAGACTTGCTGAGCCATAGCTTTGGCCTGGTCTACGGTGGCGACAAAGAGCGTCATCTCCTGATTGTTGCCGCCCAAAAGCAGAGGCACGTGAGCCTGACGACCCTCGCGGAATGTGATGGAAGGCTGCTCGGTGAAGAAGCGTCCGTCGATGCACGGCGTAGGCATACTGCGGTAGTGCACCTTCTTCATCAGTTCTTCAGCGGGCATGGCGCGCAGTGCCTTCAAGTTGCGGCATCCGGCTTTCTCCATCATCTTCTTTCCCTCAGCCTCAGCCTCTTTCAGTGTGGGCAGCGGACGGAAGCCTAAGATGGAACCGCTGGAGCCAATAGCTTGGGCAAAGAGGTCTTTGCTCATCGGAGAAGCCATCAGTGCACTCACCGAGACGGAGCCTGCTGACTCGCCCGCAATGGTAATGCGCTGGGGATCACCGCCGAAGGCTGCGATGTTGTTTTTCACCCATTGGATGGCAGCCGCCTGGTCCATGAGACCATAGTTGCCGCTGCCTTTACCGCCGCTCTCCTTGGAGAGTTCGGGAAGACTCAAAAAGCCGAAGATACCCTCGCGGTAGTTGGCGGTAACGGCGATGACGCTCTTGCGTGCCATTGTCTGCCCAGCATAGCGCGGCTCACTGCCACTTCCGGCCAGCAGTCCGCCACCATTGAAGTAGATCAACACGGGCAGCTTCTCCTTCATCGTCTTGGCCGGCGTCCAGATATTCAGATAGAGACAGTCCTCGCTCATCTCCTTCGTACCGAAGTTCATGTCGCCGAATAGCGCCTCCTGCATGGGATTGGGACCAAACTGCGTAGCCTTTCTCACCCCCTGCCAGGCTGCTACAGGCTGTGGCTCGCGCCAACGGAGGTTGCCGACAGGCGGTGCGGCGAATGGCACGCCCTTGAAGATCTTCACGCCTGAGGAGTCGGTACCGGCAAGAGTACCCTCTGCGACGCGCACATTGACCGTATTTTGGCTGCTCAGACCTAAAGCCAGGAACAGCGAGGCAAGCGAGAGAAAGAATCTTTTATTCATGATATAAACGACTTAGATTTGTTTCCACAAAATTACGAAATAGTTTTTGCTTCTCCAACAGATAGGCGGAAAATCATTGTGAATGCCCCCGCTATGCCAATTTAAAGTCAGTGGAGCTTCTGATTGTACAAGTCTTGCTCATTGCCAACTTGCCAAAGTCTTTGCGTGTGATAGGACTGTTCATGAGGTCAACAAGGTACATAGATAGACTGAGAAAGCCCTGTATCCGAGCCGCGACAGCGGAGGATACAGGGCTTTGATGTGTTTTGTAGCGTAACGATTGTGGCGCACTGAAATACTGAATGCAGCGTACAGAATATAGTGTATTGGCTGTAGCGTATTGCAGCGTACGGCAGTTTTATCTTGGCAGATGGAAGGCGCGGGTCATCTCCTTCATCTGTTCGTCGCTCATGCCCTCGGGCTCATAGCCCATTGCACGGCTATCGATGTAGATCTTTGCGCTCTTCGACAGCACGTCGACCTGATCAAAGGCGTCCATGATATCGGTGCCTTTTGCAAAGACACCATGCTTTTCCCACAACACGACATCGTAGTCGGCCAGGGCATTGAGCGTGCCTTCAGCGAGTTTCACGCTACCGGGCAGTTCGTAGGGTACAA
>ERZ773276.2123-NODE-2123-length-12863-cov-2.791693_pt1 | contig 12863 bp, 11 predicted proteins | sample MGYA00511386_ERZ773276 | MGnify/ENA primary metagenome ERZ773276 (study PRJEB29015, sample SAMEA2737778) | human gut metagenome | biome: human gut; feature: human-associated habitat; material: faeces | place: China | collected 2012 ...
CTGATTTTCCTGACCCGCCGCCTGCCCCGCAGCACAGAGGCCCCCTTTTCCGCACAATTCGGCGGCGCGGACGCAAAATGTCTGACGCTGACGGTCCTCGGCTGCTTTTTGGTAGGTCTCTCCGGCGTATGGGAGCTGCTGCGGGCTGTCTCCGGCGGGCAGGCCGTTCTTTCGGCGGATGGGCTTTCCGTGATCGCCTCTGCCGGCTCCGGCACCTCCGGCGCCATCATGGGTAAGTTCGATGTGGAGAACGAGCCGGGCGTGGCCTTCGAGCAGAAGTTCGACATCACCGGCTTCGGCAATGAGTTCACCATCGTGGCTGCGGACTACGCCTGCAACGAGACCGTCCTGGACGTGATCGTAAAGCTGGATGACAACGACAAGCCCGAGGCCGTGAACCTGAGCAAGGACCGGATCTACGGCAACGAAGAGATCAAAGCCATGATTACCGCCTTTGGTACGGGTATTCATGAGGACTTTGATATCAGCAAGCTGCGTTATGACAAGATCATCATCATGGCCGATGCCGACGTGGACGGTGCCCATATCTCGACACTGCTTTTGACGTTGTTCTACCGCTTTATGCCGGAACTGATTTTCGAAGGACATGTCTATATTGCGATGCCGCCTCTTTATAAGGCGATGCCGAAGAAAGGCGAGGAAGAATATCTGTATGATGATAAAGCACTGGAAAAATACAGAAAGACGCATGACGGTCCATTTACCTTACAGAGATACAAAGGTCTGGGAGAGATGGATGCAGAACAGTTGTGGGAGACAACCCTCAACCCGGAAACCAGACTTCTGAAACTGGTAGAGATTGAAGACGCAAGAATGGCATCCAGCGTAACCGAGATGCTGATGGGATCAGAAGTACCGCCAAGACGTTCATTTATTTATGAAAATGCGACAGAAGCGGAACTTGATATATAGAGATATATAGGATAGGAGAAATACAATGCAGGATTCACAGATCATCAGAACCGAATATTCGGACGTGATGAAAAAATCATATATCGATTATGCAATGAGCGTAATCATTGCCAGAGCCCTGCCGGATGTAAGAGACGGACTGAAACCAGTACAGAGACGTACACTTTACGATATGCACGAACTGGGGATCCGGTATGACAAACCGTACCGTAAATGTGCGCGTATCGTCGGAGATACCATGGGTAAGTATCATCCACATGGTGACAGCTCAATCTATGAGACACTTGTTGTGCTTTCACAGGATTTCAAGAAAGGCATGGCACTTGTTGACGGACATGGCAACTTTGGTTCTATAGAAGGTGATGGAGCTGCTGCTATGCGATATACAGAGGCCAAGCTAAAGAAGTTCACCCAGGATGTGTATTTATCAGATCTTGATAAGAATGTGGTTGACTTCGTACCTAACTTCGATGAGACAGAAAAAGAGCCAGCAGTGCTTCCTGTAAGAGTTCCCAATCTTTTAGTAAATGGTGCTGATGGAATAGCAGTAGGTATGACAACAAATATCCCTACACACAATCTAAGTGAGGTAGTAGATGCAGTATGTGCATATATGGATAATGAGGATATAACTACAGATGAGCTTATGGAGTACATGCCAGGTCCGGACTTTCCAACAGGTGGACTGGTCATCAACAAGTCAGAGCTTCCTGGTATATACGAGACAGGAACTGGCAAGATAAAGCTAAGAGGAAAGGTTGTTTTTGAAGCAGCTTCTAAGAAGGGCGAGAAGGACAGGCTTGTTATAACAGAGATTCCTTATACTATGATAGGTGCTAACATCGGCAAGTTCATATCTGATATAGTAGATCTTGTTGAAACTAAGAAAACTACAGATATAGTAGATGTATCAAATGAGTCATCAAAAGAGGGAATAAGAATAGTACTAGAGTTAAAGAAAAATGCAGATGTAGAGAATCTTAAGAACCTTCTTTATAAGAAAACAAAGCTTGAAGACACATTTGGAGTAAATATGCTTGCTATAGTGGATGGAAGACCAGAAACACTTGGACTTCGCCAGATAATAAAGCATCACATTGATTTCCAGTATGAAATAAACACAAGAAAATACACAACACTTCTTAACAAAGAGCTTGCTAATAAAGAGATAAAGGAAGGTCTTATAAGGGCATGTGACATAATCGACCTTATCATAGAGATACTTCGTGGAAGCTCTAACCTTAAGATGGCAAAGGACTGCCTTATAAATGGTAATGTAGAAGGCATAAAGTTTAAGTCAGAAGCATCAAAAAAACAGGCTTCAAAGCTTGATTTCACAGAAAAACAGGCATCAGCAATACTTGAAATGCGTCTGTACAAGCTTATAGGTCTTGAGATACTTGCACTTCAGAAAGAATATGATGAGTGTCTTGCAAAGATAGAAAAGTATGAGAAGATACTAGGCAGTAAAAAAGCTATGGCTAAGGTTATAAAAGATGATCTTGCAAGGATAAAGAAGGAATATGGAGTTGCAAGAAAAACAGTTATAACAGATGCAAAGGCTGCTGTGTTTGTAGAAAAAGAAATTCCAGCACAGGAAGTTGTATTCATCATGGACAGATTCGGTTATGCCAAGACTATAGATAATGCTGCCTATGAGCGTAACAAGGAAGCTATATACAACGATTTCAAGTATGTATTCACATGCATGAATACAGATAAGATATGCATATTTACAGACAACGGACAGCTCCATCAGGTTAAAGTAAAGGATATACCTTACTCTACAAAGTTCAGGGATAAGGGAACACCTATAGATAATCTTGGAAACTATGACAGCAGCGGGGAACTGATCATCTATCTGTGTGCATATGATACTATTAAGGATCAGAAGCTTCTTTTCGTTACAAGCCAGGGCATGATGAAGATAGTAGATTCTAAAGAATTCGATGTGGCGAAAAGAACAGTAGCCGCAACAAAGCTGCAGGATGATGACAGGATAATAAGCATAGAGAAAGCAGATATAGAGGTACAGACATATTCAAAGTTCAATCTGGATGGTACTACAAGTGAAGTTGAAGATATTGTCAGCAGCAAGAACGTTGTTGTACAGACAGCTAATGGATATTTCTTAAAGTTCCCACTCTCAGAGATACCAGTTAAGAAAAAGAGTGCTGTTGGTGTCAGAGGTATCAAGCTTGGCAAGGATGATTATATAGAAGAAATATTCCTTATGGATGATGGAACAGAATTCACCATGGAATACAAGGGAAAGAATATAGACTTTGCAAAGATGAAGATGGCACACAGGGATACTAAGGGAGTTAAGGTGAGAGTGTGAGAGTGATTCTACAGGGAGTATATTCGCGAAGAATAAATATTCAGCATAGATTAGTATATCAGGTATACAATCAGCCAGTTGTAATTAATGAAACTGAATATGAGGGAACCATTAAAGTTATCAGAATGTGGACACACTATGATAAAGTGAGATAAAAAATGTACCAGTAGAAAGGATATTGTTTTATATGATATCCTCATTCTACTGGTACTTTTTAAATTCACGGCTTTTAAATTAAGTTATAAAAAATCAACTCACAATTTTTAATGATAAATTCTGTACATTCTGCACCATTGATAAGAAATATTCATGTATTCTTGTGTCATCTGTTAACTCAGGATGAAATGCAAGCCCAATCTGGTTTTTATATCTGGCTGCTACGATTTTGTCATCAACAGCTGCAAGCACTTCAACACCATCTGAAACACTATCTATATATGGTGCTCTTATAAATGTCATAGGATAATTCCCGATATGTTTAATATCAGTATTAGTCATAAAGCTTGAAAGTTGTCTTCCGTATGCATTACGTTTTACAGTGACAGGAAGAGTTCCTATGTGGGCAGTGTCATCATCAGCTATATGTCTAGCAAGAAGTATAAGACCTGCACAAGTTGCAAGAGTAGGAAGTCCGTTGTTAATCATACAACGGATATCATCCATCATATCCAGCTTGTTAAGAAGCTGTCCCTGAACTGTACTTTCACCACCAGGAAGTATAAGACCATCTATCCCCTCTAAATCATCCCTTTGACGAAGCTGTTTAGCTGTATGTCCAAGACTTTCAATCATATGAGCATGCTCTATGAAAGCACCCTGTACAGCAAGTATGCCTATAATCATAATAATCAAAACCTCATTTCTAGCGTCCACGCTCTTCCATAATAATCTGTATTTCGCTAGGATTGATACCAACCATAGCTTCTCCAAGATCCTCTGATAATCTGGCGATAAGAGCAGCATCCTGATAGTTAGTAACAGCCTGGACGATAGCAGATGCACGCTTTGCAGGGTTGCCTGACTTAAAGATACCAGAACCTACGAATACACCTTCGGCTCCTAGCTGCATCATAAGGGCAGCATCAGCAGGAGTGGCAACACCACCGGCAGCAAAGTTAACAACAGGAAGCTTGCCGTTATCATGAACGTAAAGAACAAGGTCGTAAGGTACCTGTAACTGCTTTGCTTCTTCAAAAAGCTCATCCTTGTGCATAGATGTTATCTTGCGGATCTCTGAATTCATTTTTCTCATGTGGCGTACGGCCTGAACAACATCACCAGTACCAGGTTCACCTTTAGTTCTTATCATAGATGCACCTTCATTGATTCTTCGTAAAGCTTCACCTAAATCTCTTGCTCCACATACGAAAGGAACATTAAACTGAGTTTTGTCGATATGATATATATCATCAGCAGGAGAGAGAACCTCAGATTCATCTATATAATCAATCTCTATAGCCTGAAGAATCTGTGCTTCTACGAAGTGACCAATACGGCATTTTGCCATAACCGGGATACTTACTGCATCCTGTATACCTTTTATCATCTTAGGATCACTCATACGTGATACACCGCCAGCAGCTCTTATATCAGCTGGGATTCTTTCAAGTGCCATAACAGCACAAGCACCAGCAGCCTCAGCTATCTTAGCCTGTTCAGGAGTAGTTACATCCATGATAACACCGCCCTTTAACATCTGGGCGAGTCCTTTGTTTAATTCGTATTGTGAAGTAGTTGTCATAATAAATAACCTCTTTTCTTTATTTTTAAATATTGATATTTCATTGTCAGTTCAATCATGTCAAGTATGTCATGACCGGTTGATTACACTAAGTAATCAGTAACTTGTGGATATAATAGAACTTATCTGGATATATTAAAATACTCAATATAAAGAAAAATAATAATACCAGTTGATATTAAACTGGTATTCAGACACGAGGGGAATACATATGAAATGATAATGTCAGATATAGACACAAGATATAAATACAAAAGTAAAAAAGCTCTTTCCTACAGTCAGAAAAAGCTTTTTTATATTAGAAATATTATGTTTAAGTTATAGCAGTATTACTATGAGATGCACGAAATTCATGAAATTCTCAGCATTACAATATATCACTGCCATCTGGTATCTTAGATATAATCGTTTTATTAATCCTTATAAAGAATATAAGCGAAACAGTGAGTGATATAAGCTCTGCGATAGGAAATGCCCACCATACAGCATGTAGTCCTCCAAGCTTGGAAAGTATGAAGGCTGCTGGGATGAGTACCACAAGCTGACGCATAATGGATACAAGCATGCTGAATACAGCTTTTCCTAGTGCCTGGAATACAGTTCCGCATACAATACAGAACCAGGCAATAAGGTAATGTATGCCAATTATACGTAATGCTGGTACACCGATTCTTAACATATCGTCTGATGCGTTGAACATACCAAGAAGAATCTGAGGGATTCCTTCAAAGCATAAGAAACCTATAAATGTAAGGAAAAATGCAGTTATAAGGCTTAGCTTGATAGTCTTAAGCATACGTTTCCTGTTCTGTGCTCCATAGTTGTAAGCAATAATAGGTGTTATACCATTGTTAAGTCCAAACAGAGGCATAAAGAAGAAGCTCTGAAGTTTGAAGTATACACCAAATACAGCCGTAGCTGTAGAAGAGAAACCTATGAGGATTCTGTTCATACAGTAAGTCATGACAGAACCGATAGACTGCATAATAATAGATGGCACACCTATGGCATATATCGTGCCTATAATACGTGCATCTGGTCTGAACCTGTGAAAAACAAGCTTGATTTCATGGTTAAACTTATGGTTACATATTCCGGCAACTATGGCTGCAACACACTGACCGATAACAGTGGCAACAGCAGCACCGGTAACACCCATTCTTGGACAGCCTAAAAGACCGAATATCATAACAGGGTCGAGGATAATGTTTGTAACAGCACCACACAGCTGTGATGTCATGCTGAATATGGTTCGTCCGGTTGATGTTAACAGACGTTCAAAGAAAATCTGTGCAAGGAGTCCGAAAGAGAATATCATAACTGTACTCAGGTAATCTATTCCGTATTCCATAATCTGCATATCAGCGTTTCCCATCTGACTTTTATAGAAAGGCTTAACGATAGTGAAACCAAGTATTAAAAAGACGATATAGCTGCATACATATAAAAATGCTGCATTTGATGCAATCTTATTTGCTTTCTTATAGTTGTGTTCACCAAGCGACTTGGATAGTAAGGCATTCATACCAACGCCGGTTCCGGTAGCAACAGCTATAAGAAGAGTCTGCAGCGGGAATGCCAGAGAAACTGCAGTAAGTGCATTCTCTGATAACTTGGCAACAAATATACTGTCAACAATGTTATAAAGTGCCTGAACAAGCATAGAAATCATCATTGGCAGAGACATGTTAAATAATAATTTGGCTATGGGCATAGTACCCATTTTATTTTCTACCCTAGGGGCAGAGTTTGTTTCCTGACTCATAAATCCTCCTGTATGTAAATAATGTAAAAATATGACAATAACTTTTATAGTATAGCATAAATTATAAAATGGTACAATGAGGGGATGATAAAGGGAATTAATAAGAGAATTAATAAAGAAAATCAATAGAAATCAAAAAAAGATTGAGTACAAATAATAATAAATAGTACCGGAATGAATAGAACGTATGGTATTCATTCCATTCATTCTGGTATTAAATCAAGATATCCAAATAACCAGATTATAGACTATAACTGTGTTTTTAAGTTTTCTCTTTCCTTGATTGGAACATCTAATATATCCATCGCTTCATCAGCAGACTTGTTAAGCTTAGTCATGATGTTTCTGATATCTTTTAAGGTAGCATCAGCACGTCCTTCCTCACGTCCTTCCTCACGCATAACATCCATAACACCCTCTTCATCATATTCAAAAATACTAACGTCAATCACCTCGTCCCTGTGTTTTATGAAGAAATCAGATAGTACATCATCTTTAATACATTCATCTACAGCTTCGATCACAGCAAGAATACATTGTCACTATATCTTTTGGTAGTAGTAGATGAGTTATCATCATTCTTAGTTTTATGCTGGATATAGATATTATCGTTAGATCTCATATGCAGAATCTCCTTTAGTAAATATAGTAAATAAATGAATGTTAATGTGAAAACAACAAACAGAACTGCTATGAAATCAATATATAATATACTTATAAACATATTGTAACATCTGTCAAATTATATAACAAGCAAAAGAGAGCACAATATGGCAGCCGTAATATAGCTGCGTAAATATCTGCAACGATTGAACATAGTATATTCTGTCTTGTTATGCATAGGGATAATAAGATACTGGATCCAGCTATAAATGCGTATATAGAACATAAGAAGGTTGAAAATACATCATATAATAACAACCTGTATATTCATGACTTAATTAAGTATATTAATAATATAAATCATTGATGCAATGATGTCAATATATAATTAATAAAAAATATAAATAAAATACATCAGTATTCATATCATTAATGATATATCTACAATAATATATCATAAAATATTCAACTACTTTATAATTAAACATTGATGTATTCAAGGCTTTAGTAAGCCACATATACATAATAATGTTTAAAAGGGTAATATACCGGCACAATAAGTAATATCAGCAAGAATTATATTATTCAGAATAAGTAGCAACAAGATGGATAATTCCTCACAGGCTGTGAGGTGTATTAACCATAAATATATTGTAGTAGAATGGAGTCAGTAGGATATGTCAGGAACATTAAAAATAATAAGTCAAAAAAGTAACAGCGAAACAAACAGCTGTGGGTACGATAACAGGATAATAACAAAGAAAGCAATAGAATACTATGAAAAAATGCTTATAATGGAGGAAAAAGAAACACAGACAATAAAGAAATATATAAGAGATGTAAAAAAACTTATGATATATGCCAATGGCAGAAGCATAAGCAAGGAGCTTCTCTTAAAGTACAAAGAAGATCTTGAAAAATGTGGTGACTATAAAATATCAAGCATTAATTCATATCTGGCAGCAGCCAATAACTTCTGCGATGTTATGGGATGGACAGATATAAGAGTGAAAATGATAAAAGTGCAGCACGAAACATTCATACCGGAAAACAAAGAGTTAACAATGCAGGAATATGAAAAGCTCGTAAAAACAGCTTACAAGAAAGGCGATATACGGCTTGCCCTTATTATAGAAACACTTGGGAGTACAGGTATAAGAATAAGCGAGCTTAGATATATAACAGCTGAATCACTTAAATATGGTATGACAGATATTCATAATAAAGGAAAAGTAAGATGTATATTGTATCCTGGTGAGCTGCTAAAAGTACTGCGAAAATATGCAAAAGACATGAATATATTACATGGCTGCATATTCATAACAGCCTGCGGCAATCCTGTAAACCGGAGTAATGTATGGAGAATGATGAAAAAACTCTGCCATGATGCAGGAGTAAGAGAAGAAAAAGTATATCCACATAACATGAGGCATCTTTTCGCCCGAATATTTTACAAAATAAAAAATGATATTATTTAAATGAGTTATCAAAAAAAGACTCTTTTAATGCTAGTTTTTTACACATTGAAGATAGTTTTAGAATAATTCTAGAGCTATCTTCTTTTTATATAGAAAATATTAGTGAAAAAGTGATAAAATAAAGTTGGTAAATACCATATGCCTTTAAAAACGCTTATGAGCGATTTTAAGATGTGTTTAATATTAAAGGTGTTTTTATACCTTTAAAGAAATAAAATTCAATATAAGGGCTATTAAATGGGTTAAAATTAATGAGAGGTGATTTGATGAAGTTTATTGAGGGATTTTTTATTAAAAAATATACTAGAGGTACTAAAAAGGGGAAGGAGTATATTAAAACTAAAAAGAGATATGTTTGGAGCATTCCAAAAGAATTAGAAAATGAAATTCAAGTTGCTGATGAAGTTTTAGTCGAAACTTCTTGGCTTAAAGATGGCAAGTACATATCAGGAAAAACTAAAGTTTTAGTCCTTAATGTTTTTGAAAAAGACGAAGATCAAGAAGAAAGAAAAAAGGTTCTGAAGATTTTAAAGAAACATGAATGTTAATAAATTAATTAACGAACAATAATGTTAACAAATTAATTATTAAACGAAATGTTATTTAATTAATTTATTAACAAGAATATCAAAAATTAAGGGGCTGAAAATACGAATTTACATGAAAGTTTACTAGAGCTAAACTTATAGTGGTGTTTTTACCCCTTACAAATGGCTTAAAACCGTAAAATTTAAAATATAAAAATAAAAAAACTGCGTAGAAGCTTAATTCTGCGCAGTTTTTAATACATAAAATATAAAGTTTACAGGGTTAATTTCTAAGTAGACAACCACCGTTTGAGCATAATGTAAATTTAGATAAAACACCAACACAAACATTTGAGTTTATGTTTTTACTGCATGATCCGCTACCGCTACCCATTTCATGATTAAGTGGTGCAATGGCATTATTTCCTTGTACTAAAACTTCCATCCCCGATTACCTCCTAGTATAAATATTTATATCAAAGCATAAGGCTTAGATATCTTATAAAAAATAAAATATTGTTAAAAAATTCATAAAATGATATAATAATGAAAAAATGATATATAATACTCTTACAGGAGCTTTTTTGCTATTAGATGATTATCATTACAATATTTATGAAAATATTACCAAAAATCCAATAGATACTCAAAATAAAGAGATAGTAGATAGTTTTTTATCTAATGGAATTATTGTAGATAAATCTATTGATGAGTTTTTAATAATAAAAACTAATGCAAATATTTCTAAATATATGTCAAGTGTATTTGAATTGACAATTGCTCCAACATTAGCTTGTAATATGGATTGTCCTTATTGTTATGAGAAGGAAAAAACAGGGGTAATGTCTCAAGAAATATTGGATAATATTATTAATTTTACATTACATAATATAGATTTATATGGATATAAACATCTAGAAATTACATGGTATGGTGGAGAACCATTATTACAATTAAATTCTATAAGATATCTATCGTTAGAATTTAAAAAATTATGCAAAGAAAAAAATATAACTTATGCCGCTAAAATGGTTAGTAATGGCAGCTTATTAAATAAAGAGATTGCAGAAATTTTAGTGGATGAATGTATGGTTAAATTTGTACAAATTACTTTAGATGGGTTAAATGAAAAAAATGATAAAAGAAGATATTTAAAAAATGGACAAGGAAGTTTTGATATAATAACTAAAAATATAAAAGAAATTAGAGATATTTTACCTATAAGAATAAGAGTTAACATAGATAAAGATAATAGTGATGATTTAGATAGTCTTGTTGAGTATTATAATAAAGAACTAGATCATGAAAATGTTAGCATATATATAGCTCCGGTAACAGATGAAAATGAGAATAGTTGCACAAAATCTTTATGCTATAAGCCTAAAGATTTTGCAAATATTCAAAAGCGTTTTAATGAGAAAATGAATTATAATTTTAATTTACCACAATATATACCTTTAGCTTGTGGAGCAATGGGACCTAATACTTTTGTAATAGGACCAGATGGAGATTTAGTTAAGTGTTGGAATGAAATAGGGATTAAAGATTATTCAGTTGGAAATGTTAAAAATGGATTTGTATTAAATAAAAGAGCATTAAAATGGCTTAATAAAGAGCTAGATGAAGCTTGTAGAGAATGCAAAACATTACCTATTTGTCAAGGATCTTGTCCATATCAAACTATAGATAAAAATTCTGGACCAGTATGTGATTATAGTAAATATTTAATTGAGAATACATTAAATAAAGCATGCACATACATTAAAGATAATAAAGGTATTTAATATGGTTGAATTTATATTAATATATATAAAAAAAAGGAGTATAAGAACTATTTTATATGTATTAGGGAATTTTGCAGAGGTATTTTTACAATTTAGCATTCCTTTACAGTTAGGTATTATTATAAACAATTTAGTATATGATAAATGTTATTCTAATATTATACAATCATTAATAATTTTAGCTGTTATATCAACATTTAAAATAGTAATATCATATATAAATAAATTAAATAGGGTTAATTTAGTTAATAATATATCATTTGAAATTTCGATGGATATTATTAAACATTTATCAAAATGTGAATTATCTTTTTTTAAAAAGAATTCTTCGGCTTATTTAAGAGATAGAATAAATAGCGATTCAGTTAGTATAGTTACTTTTGTAATTGATTCTATTATTATGATGGTAATTTATATAATATCAGCAATAGTGTTATTAGTAGGTATTAATAAAATAAACACTAAAATTACAATAGTATATATTTTTAGTATACCAATATATATATTAATATATTTATATTTTAAGAAAAAAATGTATTTAGTGAATTATTTATTAAAAGAAGCAAGTAGTAGATATACATCGGTAGTAACAGATCAATTTAATGCAATCTCATTTATAAAATATAACTCATTATATGGAATAATGAAGAATAACATTAAAAATGAATATAAAAAATTGTATAAAGCAACACGAGAATCCACTAAGGTTTCGGCTAAATTAAATAGTGTAGGAGACGGAATAACACAATATGTAAATATAATCATATTGTTTATTGGTTTTAATGAAGTGCTTAATGGAAGTCTTGAGATAGGATATTTTACAATACTAAGTAATTATTTAACGTATATATTAGAAATAACATCATCTATGTTGAATTTTAGTAGCATTTATCAAACAACTAAAGCATCATATGATAGAACTCAGGAACTATATAATATATCAAAGACCATTCAAGGTATAGAAGATATTGATGAAATAGAGAGTATAGATATTAAAAATCTAAGTTTTTCATATAAAAACAAAAAAATTATAGATGATTTCACATATGAGTTTAAGAAGAATAATGTATATATATTAAAAGGTGAAAATGGAAGTGGGAAAAGTACATTAATAAAGCTAATAACAGGAATGGAAAATAGCTATTTCGGGCAGATAAATATTAATGGTAAGAATATAAAAACTATAAATATGAATAATATTCTTAAAAAAAATATTACTGTAGTAGAACAAGAACCAAATTTATTAGGTGGAGAGCTTAGGAAGCTAATAAGTGTTATAAACAAAGATATAAATTCTAATAGATCAATAGAATTATTTAAAAAATTAGGTTTAAATGAAGAATTCAATATTAATGATTTGATAATAGATAATAGTAATTCTAATATTTCAGGGGGAGAAAAGCAAAAAATAGCTATATTCTTAGGGATATTGAAGGAATCTAATGTAATGATATTAGATGAGCCAACATCTGCATTAGATGGTGAAAGTAAACTTTTATTAGTTGAGCTATTAAAAGAAGTCAAAAAGGATAAAATTATTATACTGATATCTCATGAAAAAAGTTTAGATAATTCTATGATTAGTGAATTAAATGCAAAAAAAATATATATAAATTAAAAAAGGAATAGAGAATGCATAAACTAAGTGATTATAGAAAAAGTAATATTAAAGAAGAAATTTTAGAAGTGAT
>ERZ773276.2143-NODE-2143-length-12774-cov-3.454517_pt1 | contig 12774 bp, 9 predicted proteins | sample MGYA00511386_ERZ773276 | MGnify/ENA primary metagenome ERZ773276 (study PRJEB29015, sample SAMEA2737778) | human gut metagenome | biome: human gut; feature: human-associated habitat; material: faeces | place: China | collected 2012 ...
ATACCATCGACTTTCCTTATCGCCGGGTGTCCAGAGGTCCACTCATAGTACACATAAACCCAGCATTCCTCATAGGTGTTATTACCCTTCCCGTCATCACCGACATCATAGAGGGTAGACACATCAAGAGCCATGTCATATTCAGGAATTGCACCACGCGTTTGAATGACTTCACGGCCATCTTTCCAGTAACTAATTTCAGAGCCACCAAAAGCAATATCATGATTGAGACAATCCTGTTAAAGTTTTTCAATTTGGATGTCAGAACGACGCTCAAGGAAAGATGATGGGATACCCTTTTGCTGGAGTTCATAGCGCATCGTTTCGATGTCAACACTGGTATCCGAAGCAAGGGCGGGCATAGAGAGTGAAAAAAGCATCATAAATGCCAGGGCTAAGGATCCCCCGGATCTCTGCGGGACAGGAATCCCAAGGATAATTTACGCAGATGCTCGGCTAAATTAATACGCCCTTCGGCACTCATCTCATAAGCACCGCGAAAGTTGGCACGATAGGCGGCGCGTTCGGCAAAAGCCATCACCACCATATACACGACCAATATAGCAAAAATCATCCAAAGACGATTCGTATCCAGCGGTGTACCACTACCGTCAAACGTACGGAAAATCACATTTATGGCTTCGATAGAAAGACAGAACGGAACGATATTCACCAGATTGGCAAGCATCGTGTAACCGACAGGTTTACGCAGACGTTCGGTATGTCCTACCGTAATATTCTTGATTGCATTCATTTTGTTTCCTCCTTTTTGATAGTTAATTGCCAACGGAATGCGCTGGTATAGGCATCCCACATTCTTTTATATACACCGTCCGTTTTGCTCAGCACTTCGTGACGTCCGCTTTGTACGAGCTTGCCTTCTTTCAGGACAAGTATCTGTTCGGCTGAAATGATGGACGAAAGTCTGTGAGCAATAATGATGACCGTTTTATTTTTGATAAGTTGCTGAATGGCTTGCTGCATCTTATATTCGTTCTCCGGATCGGCAAAAGCAGTCGCCTCGTCAAGCACCAGAATCGGAGCATTTTTAAGAATGGCTCTTGCCACACAAACCCGTTGGGACTCACCGCCGGACAAATACACTCCTTTGTCACCGATCCGCGTATGATAGCCGTCCGGCAGACTCTCTATAAAATCGTGACATTGAGCCGCACGGGCAGCTTCGATCACCTGTTCACGGGTAGCAGACGTATTACCGACCCGAATATTCTCATAGAGCGTATCAAAGAAGAGAAAGCTGTCCTGAAAAACAAAGGAAACGAGATTCATCAAATCCTCGGTCGCTATCTCTTTTATATTAATTCCGCCAATGCAGATCTCCCCTTCACTGACATCCCAAAAGCGCGGAATCAGGTTGGCTACCGTAGACTTTCCGGAACCTGACGGACCGACCAGCGCAGTAATCGCTCCCTGTGGCGCAGTAAAAGAGATGTCTTTCAGCGCTTCGGTACGGGTAGTCTCCGCCTTGTTTTCGTAGGCAAACGATACGTGACGAAACTCGATATCATAGGAAGCGGGCAAATGCGAAACCGCAGTTTCGGGAAGTACCTGTTCATCAAATATGCGGTCGATTCGTTTCACTCCCTCGTCAATCTCGTTCGTACTTGAACCGAGATACATCAGTTTATAGATAGGAGAAACCACGCCGGGCCCCATAATAATAAAGAAGAGATAAACTGCCGCCAGACCAATATTCTGCGTCTCTCTGCTCAGAAGCAACAGACCTACGGGCAAAATGAAGGTTATCAGCGAATTCAGCAATACAGTAAAAGCAATCATACCGGGCTGGTAGGTGTCGCAGACTCTTAAAGCATAACTCTTATAGGCCTCTATCTCACTATTAAACTGGCGGAACGAGCGCACACTCTGACCAAATATCTTCACCACGGGCATTCCTCTCACATACTGGACAGCTGAAGCACTCATACGCTCCTGCGTATCATAATAGATTTTCGTAAACTCTTTGGCTTTTTTCCCAAAGAAGTTCATAAACTGCAAACCGATACTACAAACGATGCAGACCACACAAATAGCCGCCATCCACCCGTTCAGGGAGAAGAAGATGATAAACATCAGCACAATGGTTGCCAGCACATTGACCAGATCGGGAATGGTATGCGCCACAAAATTCTCTATCTTCTCCACATTCTGTTCCATAGTCTTCTTGATCGCTCCGGTGGAAGTACCGTTCAGGTATCCCAGCGAAAGGCGTCCGATATGCCCGGACAGACGAATGCGCAACCCGTAGAGAATACGGAACGCCGCCACATGCGATGCCATCAATGCTCCATACAGTAAAAGCAGTCCTGCCACCAGACCGACAAATGCCACCCATCCCCAGTGTATAAGCACACTGCTATCCAACTCGCTTATCTTGCTGCCATGCAACAAAAGCTCTTTCAGCACTTCATATACCGACCAATAAGGCACCAGCATACACAAGGCACTGACCGCCGAAAGTACCCCGGCAAGCATCAGTAAACCTTTCTTCTCACCTGCTATCTCAAACAAGCGACTCACACCACTTTTCTTTCTCTGTTTTTCTTTCATACCTTTTCATTTATATATATCTGATTTTTAAAAAAGAACATTCCTCTGAATCGTTCAAAAAAAGAAGGAGCTCATACATTCATGAGCTCCTTCCAACCTGCCGTTTCAAAGGCTATATATTCTGCTATAAATTTCTGCATTTCTTCTTTCTTCACGTGGTGCAGCACCAGTTCTTCGAGCAAGGCAAACAGCCATACCGTATTGAGATGAATAAAGAAATCGGTGATACCTATATTCAGGTGCGGGTACTTCTGCTTCATCCCCTGAAAAAAGACAAAGATAGTACGTGTCATCGCATCGGTATACTCCGAACGGAAGTTTTCCAGGGATGATCCCTGTGCCTGGAAAAGTAACATACGCAACCGGGCACGGTGTTCGGAAACCAAATCGATATATTCCTGCACGGATTCCTGCTGATAGTCCGAATTCGTAAAAACCTCTATGGACATCTGATTGGCATCATGACTATATATCTTGGCATACAAATCATTCAGCACAGGTTTCAGAATCGTGCGGAATATCTCATCCTTATTGGTGAAATAATGATAGATGTTGCTGACTGTAATCCCTGTTCGGGAAGCAATTTCGCGCATGGAAGCATCCTTATATCCTTTTTCGGAGAATACTTCTTCGGCTATGTGGAGGATTTTTTCCTGTATGTCTTCTTTCAAATATTGCATAGTGGCGTTTTATTCACTCTGCAAAGTTGAGAAGAACTTTTGATTTGGGAAATACCCATTTATAGGGATATTTCAACAAGAATTACCTCATCTATATTAATACCTAATAAAAAATCTTCAGGAGATCTGTTTATTCATGTTTCAGCCATTCTTTAGGAAGCACTTCTTTCTCACCCTTTTCATTGACTAATTCCATCTGCAAAACTCCGCCATTGCAATCGAAGTAGCGTACTTCTATCGGGTGCAGTCCGGCTTTCAAGGCCTTCTGTACTATAATCTCTACCGGTGAGTGTGCTCCGTCATTATCTCCCAGTAATTCGCCGTCCAGTTTCAGCGTACTGCCGTCGTCCGAAAGAAGAGCAAATGTATAGATGCCATCGGCAGGTACTTCCAGGTAACCCGTGATTATCAGGCCGATATCTCCTTTCACCTCTTCGGGGATAGAAACGGATTCTACGACATACTCACCATTCACGGGAGCCGCATCGATATCCGCACAAAGATTACCACGGAATTTATGCCATACGGCTTTCAGTCCGGAATTCAAAGAAGCCGGAGCAGCAGTTGCCTCCGCATAAGGAGCTTTGACGTATCGGGTACGTGCTACATCCGATGGAGTACCGTCGGGACGGAAAGTGCGGAAAGTAAAATCTGTCGTTTCCGTCACTTTCAGATTTCCTTCATAAAGAGTGGATTGCTTAGTCGGCATACTTCCGTCAGTAGTATAACGGACTTCAATGCCCGGCAACGGACAAGTCAGATCAACCGAAGCCTCATCAAGGAAAGCATTCACTTTGTAGAATCCTTCCAGATCGGGTACCCGGTAGTTCAATCCAAGGATATCCATCCGCTTGAAATGCGGAACAAGCTGACGATAGAACTCTTTCAGATCCGGTTTCGCCTCCGGCTGCACCCAGGCTATTTCACTCAACGCCACCATACGGGGAAGTATCAGATATTCGATACGTTTCATAGACGGAATCCATTCTGCCCAGAGATTAGCCTGCACGCCCCAGAAACATTCTTTCTGTTCGGGTGACAAGCGGTCGTCTGCATACGGATCGTATGCCAATATCTTCTTCACGGAGTTTTTATCCTGCGCATAATCAAAATAGAAATATTCATTCGGGCAGGCAATCACTCTTTGTCCTTGCGAAGTGGCCATAGGCACTGCCTCTTTCGACCAACTTCTCCACCAGGTAATAGCAGCATCCGAAGTCAGTCCGTCGGCAACAACTTCATCCCAGCCTATCAACTTCTTTCCATTGGCAAGGAAGAATTTCTCCATATCACGCACAAACCATGCCTGCAAATCTTCTACCGATTTAAGTCCTTCCGTGCGGATTCGCTTCTGGCAACGGGGGCACTTTTTCCAGTTATTTTTCTCGACTTCGTCACCCCCCATGTGTACATATTCATAAGGAAAGAGATCGAAAATCTCTTTAAAGACATCCTGACAGAATTCCAGCGTCGTATCCTTTCCCGGACAAATAGGAGAAGAGAATGTTTCTCCCCAGCCGATCAGTCCGTCACAAGCGAGATCCGGGTATTGGGTGATAGCAGCCAGGAAATGTCCCGGCATATCTATTTCCGGAATCACATCAATACCTCTCTGTGCAGCATAATCTACAATTTCTTTAATATCTTCGTGCGTATAGTAACCACCATACAGAGTATCTCCTTCTACAATCCGTATTTTGTTTTCCGGAATCAGGAAGTCGGTATTGTCCTCTTCTACCGCACGCTCCATACAACCACGGTCGTGCTTGTTAAATTTACGCCACGCTCCTTTTTCCGTCAGCAACGGATATTTCTCGATTTCGATCCGCCATCCCTGATCATCCGTCAGATGCCAGTGGAACTTATTCAGTTTATATAAGGACATCAGATCCAGCACATGTTTCACTTCATCTTTATTCCAGAAGTGACGGGAAGCATCCAGCATAAAACCACGCCATTCAAAGCGCGGCGAGTCCTCTATTTGCACGGCAGGAATGGAGAAAGTCTGTTTCGTTCCCTGCACTTCTATTCCGGCAGGCAGCAGTTGGTGGAGGCTGGCAATGGCGGAAACGATACCCGAATAATCTCCGGCTTCAACCTGAACAGACTTGGGGGTAGCCTGAAGTTTGTAAGAGCCGGGCTTTCCATTATCCTGCCCTAGCTGGAGATAGATATCCGCCTTATCGGCTTCGGTCACCTCTACAGAAGTAGACACCACATTCCGAAGAATATCCTGCAAATATCCGGCAGCCGGAAATAAGGACTGATCGGAAACGCCGATTTTCATTCCATCCTTTAAGACGAAAGCACCCGACTGTTCCGTCAGACTAACGGGGGTAGGTAAAATTGCAATCTCCTGCTTCACCGTAGGCGTGCAAGAGGACAAAATACATGCTGATGCAATCAGTAGAGAAGTACTTAGTTGTTTGAACATAAGGTTAACTGTTTAATAAGTTGATTACTTTGACTTTTATTGACTATCTATATATAATACAACTCAAACAGGCAAACTACTAAAAGGGAAAGAAAAGTTTTTAGTGATTTACTACTAATGATGCTCCATCGCTTCCATCAGACTATAAGGATATTCTTCCATAAAGATTCGGACAATCTCAATAATATTTCTCTATTCCGCCAAATCCGGTTATCATCTTATTCTCTTTCACTTTACAGATAAAGTTGTTTAATCGCTTTTCAAATTCTTCCGGTCGCTTCCTTGCTGCTTCAATGTATGCAATTCGGATACGCTTATATGCGTCGGAAAAATGCCGGTAGTTTCTCCATGCTATTTCATCTTCTTTCAATCTGTCCATTATGTCATTGGGAAAAATAAAAGGGTCAGATAAAACTGTGCGTATTTTATCTTCAAATTCAGGGTGTATCATTTTATTTGCCAATAACCATTTAAGTCTTTCTTTGTTGGCTTGCGAGTATGTACTTTTAGGTTTTCTAGGCGTGAAACGCTGAATTCTATGTTCTTTATCAAGCGGTTTTATCGTACTGTCAATCCATTCGAAACAAAGGGCTTCTTCAACAGCATCGTTGTATGCAATACTTTTTTCACCTGACGATTTAAGAGGAAATACAAACCAAATTTCGTCTTCGGTTTCAAAGTTGTCCATCAGCCACTTTCTCCAGTCTTCCCGATTTTCAAAATACTTTATTTTATTTTCTGTTGCCATAATAGGTCATTCAAACTAATTATTTTACTGCCTTTACATTCGTAATAATGAAGCATTTCGTCCATCTTCTTTTTATCATAATCCGTAATACAATCTGATAAGACTTTGAATCGCTTACTTACAATCGCCAAAAATACTAAAAATCGGTCAGGCAGACATGATTATCGTTGAAATCATCAATGCCAAATCTGTCGCTTATTTATAAAACATCCGGGAAGCAATCGTTTTATCACATTCCCGGATGCATAAAATGTTCTGAAAATAACAGACCGGTATCGTATCAATAACTAATCTTCACTCCGGCAAAGAAACTTCTCGGAAGCGAAGGACCGTAGATATAGTTGGAATCCCGGTTAGCTCCTCTGTCGAAGTCTTTCTGATATGCTTCAAAGATATTCTGAACACCTCCGCTAAGTTGTAAGTCTACCGTTTTATAGAGTTTGAAGTCATACGCTATCTTCACTCCCATATCGAAGAACCGGGGTGTACGGATGGCTTCCGCCTTTCGCTCGGGCATATCGCCCATTGCTACGTTTTCTGCGCTGATGTCCATACGCTGCACAAGCATACTGCCGGTATATGTACCCGAGAGAGCAATGGACAACGGTTTGACGGGAGTATAAGTAGCCGTAAAATAACCGTAGATATCGGGAGTACGGAAGATTTTTCTTTCTGCCGGCGCATCATCGTGCCATTTATGCGGTTCATCGTATCGGCTGCGCTGCAATGTCAGTCCTGCCTGTATTTGAAGCAAAGAAAGATAAGCAATCTTTCCTTCCAGAGTCAATCCCATTACTTTGGCTCCCGGACCATTGCTGCGTATTTTCACCAGCACACCGTCACCACGGTCAAAAGGCCCTCCTAACACGAACACATCAGTCAGCCTCGTATAAAATCCTTCTACTAACAGATTAGTCTGAAAAGCACCAAAGCGGTGATACATATCTGCGGATGCACTGAAGCTCTGCGATTTTTCCTCTTTCAAGTCCTTTGCACGCTCGATCATCGCCACTGTTCCACCTACATTTTCGATATGCATATCTTCGTCAAATGCCTGTGGGGCGCGGAAGCCGGAAGAATAGCTCAAACGCAGATTGATATTATCCGTAGGATTGAAACGCAGGTTGGCACGCGGGCTGAAAATAACATCATCCACCATATTGTGCTTATCCAGACGCCCGCCAATCAAAATTCCCCAATGTTTGTTTTTCCATTCGTTCTGTAGAAAAGCACTGTAAACCTTGACCGTCTGGTCCGTATGGCGGTCGTATCCCCACATATTATCTTTCAGCCGGTCACGGTTATATTCGAGTCCCGCTGTCAGGTCGGAAGGCATGAAAAGACATTTGTCGAATGTGTGCACATATTGCACACCGCCCATAGCGGTGAGGTCGGTCGTCTTTCCGTATGCTTTCAGAGGATCGTTGCCGGGACCATAATAACTGTCACGATCCGTATTGGCTGCCGAGGCAAAAACACTTAAACGATTCTTTTCATTCGGTGAGAAATAATCGTATTTCAGACTTCCGCCATCTATGGAGTGTTGTAACTGCTCGGCAATATGGGCTTCGTGAGGAGGACGATCCAGCATATCTCCACCACGGCGGAATTCCTGCATATGATGGTATTCAAACGTTAGTTTGGAGTAAGTACTCGTTTTCAGATAAGAACGGAAACCGACCGTCTGATTCTTCAGTTTCGGAAGTTCCGTAAATCCGTCTCCGTCATAATCATATCCCGACCGATGACGGTTCTGCCCGAAGATATACAATCCGGCACGATGATCGTCCGTTACAAGGGAAGCATTCAGCGAGGTGTTGTTATCGAATGCGGAACTGCCACCAATGGAAGTGATCGTATGCGATAACTGACCGGAATTTCGCAGAGGCTCCTTCGTAATGATATTGATCGTTCCCGCAATGGCCGAAGAGCCGAACAATGCCGATCCACCCCCGCGCATGACTTCTACACGTTCGATCATGCTGGCAGGAATCTGCTCCAGCCCGTATACCCCGGAAAGGGCACTGAACACGGGACGGGAGTCGATGAGTATCTGTGTATAGGGGCCGTCCAGCCCATTGATCCGGACTTGCTGAAACCCACAATTCTGACAGTTAGTCTCTACACGGACACCAGGCTGAAAATTCAAGCCCTGTGATAATGTAGAAGAATTAGTGGTTTCAAACAGTTTCAAATCTACTACATTGACCAGAGTCGGTGCCAGACGTCGGGTCGTTTCACTACGGTTGGCAGAGACGACTACTCCGTCCAGAGCAATCGCATCTTCTTCCAGTTCAAAGTTCTCTTCCAGCGTTTTACCTTTTTTCAAGGTCACACTACGGGTAACCGTCTTATACCCTACCGAGCTGACTTCCATCATAAAGTTTCCTTCCGGCAGATTCTTCAGGAAGTAGTGTCCGGTAGCGTCGGTGACGGTTCCTATAGTGGTTCCCTTTAATGCTATGGTAATATAAGGCAGATGCTCACTTGTCTTTTTATCCAATACATGACCAATTATATTCGCATCAGATTTTTTCAATTCCGGATACTCCGGATGTTCAGCCAATGCAGGCAACAAGGCACAACATAGGCTGACCAGGACTAAAAGATATTTTTTCATTGTCGTTAGTCTTTTAATGTTTTAAATCAAAAATAATAAGGATGGGAAGCAACAGCAGTTTCCAAAGAAGACCTGCCTGCTTCTACGTGATGCAGACTAAACGACAGGAGGCGCTCTGAGAGAAATGGCGCCCGGACAGGGACGACAATACCGCATACGCTGCGGAGAGGCGAGAAAAATACATAAAAGAGACAGGACAGAAGTCACAAACAAAGGTGTCAAACCATTATCTGTCACCAATGTATGGTCCAATATGTGAATCAGCTGAAACTCTACTGTCGTATGGCTATGTTCGCCACCTTTCTTAAAGGGATGTGAATGAACAATCGTAACCCCGTTTACCACATGGGAGTGAGTAAACAAAGTAATCCCTGCCATGTACGAAATAAACAGTACAGGCAAAAACCACTTCATTATATTCAGGTATATTTGTTTCATTCGTCAGTTTTTGTGCAGCGAAGATAAGGTTTATCTTCTGCGGCAAAGATAGGGATTGTCCGGTTCCGAAACAATCCCCATTTATAAGGATTTATAAGCTAAAAAGATTATTAAACCATTATTAATAGCTAATTTTCACTCCAGCAAAGAAACTTCTCGGCAGTGAAGGGCCATAAATATAGCCCGAATCACGGTCGGCTCCCTTATCAAAGTCATTCTGATAAGCATTGAAGATATTCTGTATTCCGGCATTCACCTGCAAGTTCATCGACTTATAGAGTTTGAAGTCGTATGCCGCCTTCAGAGCGATATCGAAGAAGTCTTCCGTATTGACCGTAATCGGTTTGTCGAGGAATCCGGGAACAGGTTCGTGAGGTATCAGCATCGAACCCGTATAGGTACCGGAAAGGGCGATAGACAACGGTTTGACCGGAGTATAAGTAGCTGTAAAATAGCCGTAAGTATTCGGGGTACGCATCATCTTCTTTACTGCCGGAGCTTCTTTGTTCCACACGTGCGGTTCGCTGTAATGGCTCTGCTGCAAAGTAGCCCCAGCCTGGATCTGGAATTTATTCAGATAAGCCATCTTTCCTTCCAGTGTCAGTCCCATCACACGTGCTCCGGGAGCATTATAGCGTGTACGTGTCAGAATTCCGTCTTTTACTTCGCCATCAGTCAATGCAAAGACATCCGACAATTTAGTATAGAACCCTTCCACCAAAAAGTTAATCTGGAATGCACCGAAACGGTGGTAAATATCTGCTGAAGCACTTAAGCTCTGTGATCTTTCCTCTTTCAGATCCTTTGCAAGCTCAACCATTGCCACATTTCCACCTACGTTCTCCACATGCAAATCTTCATCAAAAGCCTGCGGAGCACGGAATCCGGATGAATAGCTCAAACGCAGGTTTATATTCTGTGTCGGGTTGAAACGCAAGTTGGCACGGGGGCTAAAGATGACATTATCTACCATGTTATGCTTATCCAGACGACCACCGATCAGAATGCCCCAACGGTCGTTCTTCCACTCGTTCTGCAGAAAAGCACTGTAAATATTTACCGTCTGATCCGTGTGGCGGTCATATCCCCACATATTATCTTTCAGACGATCACGGTTATATTCAAGTCCTGCCGTGAGGTCAGAAGGCATAAAAAAACACTTATCAAACGTATGTACATACTGCGCGCCGCCCATAGCGGTTAAATCCGTTGTTTTTCCATAGGCTTTCAGAGGATCGTTACCCGGTCCGTAATAACTGTCCCGATCTGTATTGGCGGCTGACGCAAAGATACTTAGACGGTTCTTTTCATCTGGCGAGAAATAATCGAACTTCAAACTTCCACCATCAATCGAATGTTGCAACTGCTCTGCAATATGGGCTTCGTGAGGAGGACGGTCCAACATATCCCCTCCCCGACGGAATTCCTGCATGTGGTGATATTCGAAGGTTAGTTTGGAGTAAGTGCTTGTTTTCAGATAAGAGCGGAAGCCCACTGTCTGATTCTTCAATTTAGGTAGTTCGGTGAATCCGTCTCCGTCATAATCATATCCGGACCGGTGACGGTTCTGACCAAAGATATACAGTCCGGCACGATGATCGTCCGTCACTAATGAAGCATTCAGGGAGGTATTGTTATCGAATGAGGAGCCGCCCCCTAAAGCAGTAAGGGTGTGCGACAGCTGGCCGGAATTGCGCAAAGGCTCTTTGGTGATTATATTGATGGTTCCTGCAATGGCCGAAGAGCCGAACAAGGCGGAACCTCCCCCACGCATCACTTCTACGCGTTCAATCATGCTGGCGGGAATCTGTTCCAGGCCATACACTCCGGAAAGGGCACTGAATACGGGACGGGAATCTATCAAAATCTGCGTATACGGTCCGTCCAGTCCATTGATGCGGACTTGCTGGAAACCACAATTCTGGCAGTTTGTCTCTACACGTACACCGGGCTGAAAGTTCAGCCCTTGCGATAAAGTGGAAGAGTTAGTCGTTTCAAATAGCTTCAGATCGACGACATTTACCAAAGTAGGAGCCAAACGGCGCGTCGTTTCACTGCGGTTGGCGGAAACCACTACCCCATCCAAAGCAATCGCGTCCTCTTCTATTTCAAAATCCTCTTCCAGTGTCTTTCCTTTTTTCAGAGTCACGTTGCGGGTCACGGTCTTGTAGCCGACCGAGCTAACCTCCAGTATAAAGTTACCTTCCGGCAAATTCTTCAAAAAATAATGTCCGGTAGCGTCGGTCACGGTTCCTATCGTTGTTCCTTTCAGTGCAATGGTGATGTAAGGAAGGTGCTCTTTCGTTTTCTTATCCAGTACATGGCCTATGATGTTCGCATCGGATTTTTTCAGTTCAGGGTAGTCCGGATGTTCAGCCAATGCGTATGACAGGACACAATACAGGCCGGCCAGGACTAAAAGATATTTCTTCATTGTCGTTAGTCTTTTAATGTTTAAAATCAAAAATAATAATAAGGGAAAGGGAAGCAGCGATCATTAATCGTTGTTCCTAACTGATGAATACTGTTCCCGAAAAGATAGACTAAGCGACAGGAGGTGCTCTAAGAGATATGACGCCCGGACAAGAACGGTGATATGGCTCAACTTGCGGGCGGATAAACAGGATACATAATAGAGATAAAGCAGCGACCGCGAATGTAGGTATTAATCCGCTGTCTGTCACCAATACATGATTCAACAGGTGAATGAGTTGGAATTCAACCGTCGTATGGCTATGTTCACTGCCTTTTTTAAATGGATGCGAATGGACAATCGTTACCCCGTTTACTACATGGGAGTGAGTAAATAAAGTGATTCCTGCCATGTACGAGATAAACAGTACAGGCAAAAACCACTTCATTATATGTAGGTACAATTGTTTCATCCGGTAATCTTGCACATCTATTCTGTGCAGTAAAGTCAGGGTTTAGTTTGTTTTTTTGCAAAGATAAGGATTGTCTCCATGCAAAACAATCCCTATTTATAACGATTTTAAATCTTAACCGAATCTTAATAACTGATCTTCACCCCGGCAAAGAAGCTTCTCGGAAGTGACGGACCATAGATATAGCCGGAGTCACGGTCAGCTCCTTTATCGAAGTCGTCCTGATAGGCATTGAAAATATTCTGTATGCCGGCATTCAACTGGAGGTTCATCGACTTGTAAAGTTTGAAGTCATAAGCAGCTTTCAAACCGATATCGAAAAAGTCTTTGGTATTCACCGTTATCGGATTTTCAAGGAATCCCGGAACCGGCTCGTGGGGAACCAGCATCGAACCGGT
>ERZ773276.2148-NODE-2148-length-12752-cov-10.310310_pt1 | contig 12752 bp, 8 predicted proteins | sample MGYA00511386_ERZ773276 | MGnify/ENA primary metagenome ERZ773276 (study PRJEB29015, sample SAMEA2737778) | human gut metagenome | biome: human gut; feature: human-associated habitat; material: faeces | place: China | collected 2012 ...
GAGATAGTAATTATCGACAGTCAAATGAATTACCGAGGAAAACTTGACACTTACGACTTGTGCCGCAGGGCTTTTTTTCACGAATTTAATTTATTATAATAATAACATACTGTATCTTTTGAACGGATAGGGAGGAAGTTATATGTCAGCACTGAGTGATCTCATCGACCGGGTAGGGGATAAAGAGCTGCAGAACCGGCTGCGGCAGGAAGTCAACCGGCTCTTGAAGCAGAAGAAATTCGGACTTGTGTATGAAGAACACCTTCCTGAATGTACGCCGCTCTATGATATCCCGGTGAAAATGGGCAGCCATGTGGCCAAGAAGATCGGCTACATGAAGGATATCTATACCGTGAAGAAGATTGATGGGGATACTGCCTTTTGTGTCCACGATGTGACCCATGAAGAAGCAGCCTTTCCGCTGAATGAGATCGTGACGGTGGCCCAGTTTGGTGAGCCTATCTATCCCTGCCTCAAGAAAATCGACGAAGTGTGCAACGCTCCGGATAGCGACCTCTGGCATACGCTGATCGAAGCGGATAACTATCACGCCCTGCAGTTATTGGCCTATCTCTATCCTGAGTCCGTGGACTGCATATATATCGACCCCCCGTACAATACAGGCGCCAAGGACTGGAAATACAATAATGATTATGTAGATAGTAGTGACCAGTATCGTCATAGTAAATGGCTGTCAATGATGGAAAAACGTCTAAGACTAGCAAAGAAGATTCTGAGTCCTAAAGACAGTGTGCTTATTATAACAATTGATGAAAAGGAATATCTTCATTTAGGGTGCCTTTTAGAGCAATTGTTTCCAGAAGCCAAAATTCAGATGGTTACAACGGTTATTAGTGCTAAAGGGGTGGTACGTACTGGTCAGTTTTCTCGAGTGGAAGAGTACATTTATTTTTTGGAGTTTGGAAAAGCTTCTGTTGTTGCACAAGTTTGTAATATGCTTGATAGTGATGTGAAAAAGGAGTCAAACCGCAAAATAGAGTGGCTCGGCTTTAGACGCAGAGCTCCTCAAGCTACAAGAAATTCACGACCAAATCAATTTTATCCGGTATTTGTTGGAAATAAGGATGGGAAAATAGCGGATATAGGGGATGTAGTAAAAAGGGGAATTGATCGTAATACAGTTATAGTTCCTGATAACTGCACTGCTATTTGGCCATTAAGTAAGGATGGTGATGAACGTCTTTGGAGTTTAGTCCCTTCCCAGGCTAGGGCTAATTTAAAAAAAGGATATCTTAGAGTTAAGAACTGGAATCCCAAAACGAAAACCGGGACTGTATATTACTTGCCTTCAGGAACGATTAAAGATATTGAGACAGGTTTAGCTGAAATAACCGGATATAATGAAGATGGATCAGTTATAGCTGAGTATCATAGTGAGGGAACGGTTCCACCAAAGCGTGTATGGAATATGAAGTCACATAATGCAGAAGTTTATGGAACTAATGTCTTGAATTCATTAATTGGTAAGAGGTTTAATTATCCGAAGTCTCTATATGCAGTTAGGGATACACTTGGCTTTTATATAAAAAACAAGAAGAATGCATTAGTTGTAGATTTCTTCTCAGGATCAGGTACTACTCTTCATGCATTGAATCTTTTAAATGCTGCTGATAATGGAAATCGCCGTTGCATTATGGTCACTAATAATGAGGTGTCTTTGGATGATGCTAAAAAATTAATGAAAGAAGGTTATGAACCAGGAGATATAGAATGGGAAAGCCTTGGCATTGCTCGACATGTTGCATGGCCACGAACAACTTGCAGTATTAAAGGTATTGATGTAAATGGTCAGCCTCTTAAAGGAAACTATTTGGAAAGCGATATTACTATGGCCAATGGCTTTAAATCAAATGCTATCTATTTCAAACTTGGCTTTCTTGATAAAAATGCTGTTGCCCTAGGATTACAGTTTAGGGAGCTGCTCTCAATTTTATGGATGAAGGCCGGTGCAAAGGGGCCTTGTCCTGAATTAGGATCTAATGAATTGCCTGCTATGCTGATTCTTCCTCAGAATCATTTCGCCGTTCTTTTGGAAGAGGATGTCTATCCACAGTTCTTGGAGAAGATGAAAGCATATCCGGATATAGAGACTATTTACTTTGTCACTGATTCCGGATCCGCCTATCGGAGTATGATCATCCCCTTCCGGGATAAAAAAACCTATCAGCTCTATAGGGATTACCTGGATAATTTCCGCATCAATACAGGGAGGCATGTATGAAAGTCGAATTATTCCCTTTCCAACAGAGACACCTGAAGAATCTTCGCATGAATCTTTCGGAATGTATCGGAAGCTATGAACGGACAGGCAGCCCCCAGGTCATTTCTTTTACGGCTCCCACGGGGGTCGGTAAAACGATTATTATGTCGGCCCTCATAGAGTCCGTTTATAACGGTGATGAAGTGTACCCGGATAGTCCGGACTCTATCTTCATCTGGCTGTCGGATTCTCCGGAGCTGAACCAGCAGTCCCGGATGAAACTGGAAAATATGGCGGATCAGATCCGCATGGGACAGCTGGTGACCATTACCGATGACTCCTTTGACCAGGAAGACCTGGAAGATGGGCATATTTATTTCTTGAACACCCAGAAGCTCAGCGCCAGCTCTAATCTGACAAAACATGGGGATGCCAGAACTTACACCATATGGGAAACCTTAGCGAATACGGTACAGGACAAGGCAGACCATCTTTATGTCATCATCGATGAGGCCCACCGTGGCATGCAGGACAAGAAAGCCGGTAAGGCCACTTCCATTATGCAGAAGTTTATCAAGGGCAGTGAGAAAGATTATCTGCCGCCTATGCCGGTGGTCATTGGCATGTCTGCTACCACAGAGCGATTCAATAAACTGGTGGAGGGGACCACCTCCACCATCCATAAGGTCATCATCACCACCGATGAGGTCCGGGCCAGCGGCCTTCTAAAGGATCGTATCATCATAAAATACCCGACTGAAAAGAAGGGAAATTTCGATATGGCCGTTCTTCAGGCGGCCACAGAGGAATGGATGAATAAGTGGGATCACTGGCATCAGTACTGTCAGGAGCAGCACTATGCCCAGGTGAATCCGGTCTTTATCGTGCAGGTACAGAATGGCACAGGAAAGTCGATTTCCGATACGGATTTGAATGATTGCCTGGCCAAGATTGAAGAGCGGGCGGGGTATCATTTCTCCAAGGGCCAGGTCGTTCATACCTTTGGGCAAACCATGGGTCCCGTCATGATGAATGGTCTGGAAGTACCGTACTGGGAGCCCAGTCATATTGCGGATAATAAAAATATCCGGGTCGTATTCTTCAAGGAAAACTTGTCCACCGGATGGGACTGCCCCCGTGCGGAAACCATGATGTCCTTCCGCCATGCCAAAGATACGACCTATATTGCCCAGCTTCTGGGCCGGATGATTCGCACGCCCATGCAGCAGCATATCAATGTGGATGATACGCTGAACGATGTGCATCTATACCTTCCCTATTTTGATAAGGAAAATGTAAAAGAGGTCGTGGATTCTCTTAAGAACGAAGAAGGGGGTGATCTGCCCACCGATATCTATGGCGATGAGATGGGTGATGACTCTCAGCTTGTGACCTGGACCGCCGATCCAAAGCCAAAGACTGTACCGGCGACTCCTGTAGAACCTGTGCCTTCGCATGGTGAGTATAAAAATACCGGGGCGGGAGCAGGTCAAAATACTCCTTATAGTGAAAGCAGCGAGGGAAATACTTCGGGCGGCTCTACGCAGGAGATCCCTCACCGGGAACAGAGGGAAGAAAATCATCCTGCCACACCTAAAGATGGAAAGGGAATGGCGGATCTGTTTACGGCCCCTTCTGAAGTAAACCCTGGCCAGACCGACCATCAGCCACAACCTGATCAGCATAATGAAGAATCGGACCAGGAACCTGAGCCGGCCATTAACCGTCCGGAGATAGTCAGGTTTATCAATCATGCTGGCCTTCTGACGTACCGTGTGAGACAGGTGGCTATCAGTGATTACTTGGTGTCACTTTTGAATTTGACCCATGTATTGACCCAGTCCGGCATATACTCAGACGCTGTTCATGATGTCAGGAATCAGATTGTTGATATGATCCATGAATACAACGAATCACTCAGGGAGAATGGTACCTATAACGAATTATCTGTCCGGGTCCAGAAATTCAAGATGGAATCAGAGTCCTTTGATGTCTTCGGACAGAGGATGAAGACCACTACCGGTGATGAGATGATAAGTATTACGGACTCCGATTTGGACAGACAGTTTAATGCAGCCGATAGAAAGCTGGGAAATGATGGCATTCATAAAGCCTATGGTAAAAAGTATTACGACTGGGCGCATCCGGTGGATTTCAAAGTCGATGTGATCCTCTTTGCTTTGAACGATGGGTGCATTGAGCATCTGAGATCTTTTGCTAAGAAAAAATTTCACGAACTAAAAGACCGGTATCGCCGGTACATTGTCAGCCAGCCGGATCGGGTTAAGAAGCAGTATAACGGCATCGTATCTGATGCAGATCCTGTCAGTGAGCATAACTTTGAACTTCCGGTCAATATCGAAGTCAGGGAAGATCGCGGGGGAAAGCCTTACAGGACACATCTTTTTGTAAATGAGAAGACCGGTATAGCCAGATTCACACTGAACACCTGGGAAGCCGGAGTCATTGAAGAAGAGTCGAAGCAGCCAGACTATGTCTGCTTCATTCGTAACCCAAATAAAGCAGGCTCCTGGGGGCTGTCTATTCCATACCAGAAAAATGGTGAAACAAAAGCAACCCATCCGGACTTCCTGGTGGTGAGACGTGATCCGCAGACCAAGTATGTGATTGACATTCTGGAGCCCCATAATCCGGAATTCAAAGATAATCTGCCCAAAGCCCAGGCATTCGCCCGGTACGCCCAGCAGAACCCGGGACTTGGCAGGATAGAGCTGATCCGTAAAGCCAAGGATCCTCTGGGAAGAGATCGATTCATCCGACTTGACCTGGCAAAGGGACTGGTCCATGAAAAGGTGATCGAAGCCACTACGAATGAAGAACTGGATCATATATTTGATACCGATGGGTACTTCTTGGATAGTAAAAAAGATTAGTAATTAAAAACGTACTTCTTAAAAGAGGTACGTTTTTAATTTATATAAGTTAAATATGAGTAATTATCTATATAAATACTTACTATATAAAGTACCTTGCATTAAAAGATATTGACTTAAATATTTGCTAACTGTAATATTTTAAATATAATAACTTAATAAAAATCAAGGCGTCTCATAGGAGACTCAATAGGGAATCCGGTGAAAGTCCGGAACGGTCCCGCCGCTGTAAAAGGGAGTCCTTCATATTTTGTCATTGGGGAAACCTGAGAAGACATGGAGAACAAGGAACTTAAGTCAGAAGACCTACCTGGTTTGTGACAGTACCTCCTGCGATGGACAGGGCATGGGACAGCGGACGCCAGCATCTGACGCCTTTATTCAGATTGTCTTTTTATGCTTTTCTCCTTAGGGAGAAAAGCATTTTTGCGTTTTACGGGGAATTATACAGGTTTCGTCTTCATCAAAATCATTAGCTTTCATTGAGAGTGGAAACTTGGGAACACGCCTCATACATGAAAATAATGAATTTGGTGAAGCTGAAATATTCATTATTTCATTTATTCACAAATGAGAGGGGAAAGTTATGAAACGCAAAATGATTCTGGCACTTTGGCTGTATTTAGGGTGTACCGCTGTTTCTACGGGGATTAATCCTGCTCAGGCATCGCAGGTTTATGAATTGGATGGAATAGAAGTGAATGCGGATGCTGATAAAACTGTCGACCAGTTTGGCAATGTTGTTACCAGTCAGTCTTATTACAGAACTGGTGGTGATGTGGATGTCATTGATTCTGCAACTATTGAGAAGAGACATTATCAGCAGGTGGGGGATGCTTTGAAATATTTGCCTGGTGTTCAGGTTCAGACACCAGGAGGATATAGGGGTGGTGAATATGGATATACTCAGACCCATTCTGTAGTTACTATTAATGGTGATGCTCGTGTTATTGTTCTTGTTGATGGTAGACGTATGGACAATACATCCGGAAGTGCAGTAGCTGCCAATTCCGGCTCCGGATCTAAGGCTACCGTTGATATCAACCAAATTGTTGGAGTTGATGATATTGATAAAATTGAAGTTATGAAAGGACCGGGAGCCTCTGCATATGGAGCTGATGCGACGGGCGGCGTAATTAATATTATTACTAAAAAAGGCACTACTAAGCCTCATGAAACATTGGATTTTTCAATGGGATCCTGGAAACGGTATAATTATGGATTTTCTATGTCCGGCGGGAATACTGCAGGAAATGTAAAATATTTTATTGCGGGTCGCAGGGAAATGGGTGGCGATTCCCATTATCGTGATGGCCTTACTGATAAAAACTATACCTGGCATCAGACAGGATATAGAGATAATTCAGTAAATGCTTGATTCGATTTCATGCTGGATAAGAAGGATCCAAATAAATATCTCACCATTGCCTATAATCATATGGATGGCAATGATGATTATCCTTTAACTGCACCATACTATAAATATCTTAATGAAACCGACTGGACACGGATAAAAAATGATTATAAAAACAATAAATATGGGGATCCAAAGAATCCAGGGTACAGAAACTTATGGATTATGTGGCTTGGCGCTTATAACCGGTACAACAAAAATAATTACGACGTAACATATAACTTCAAAAAAGACCATGGTATGGACAGCTTCATCAGATTCTACGATCAGAGGGAAACCTATTGGGGCTCCTTTGGTGGTGGCGATAGTGATTTGTCTGCTCCAGTACCATTTACTGATGAATGGAATGAATGGGCAAAGACACACTATAAAGGAAGAGATCATAAGTCCTGGTGGCACCACCTGAATAATCGCGGCTTTGAATTCCAGTATGCAAAAGCTGTTGGTAAGCATGATCTGATTACGGAATGGACCTATGATAAATCCCATTATTTGAATAGAAGGGCCAATTTAAAAGATATTACCTCTTCCCGTGTTGAAAGGGAATCTGTACTTGGCTATATTCAGGACAAGATTCATATCAACAAGCGGTGGGAAATTACTCCGGCTATTCGTTACAGCCATTATAGTGATATGGCACAGAGCAGTTCTACCGGAACAAGCAGCCATGCAGGCAGTTCAACAAATACATTTACGCCATCAATCAGTACGCAGTTTGCTATTGATGACACGAGCAGTATTTATGCAAGTTATAGCAAAGTATATAGACCACTTCGTGTGGGAGATTACACAAGAAATAACGGTAAAATCAATGCTGGATTGAAGAATGAAAAGGGTGATGTCTGGGCCTTCGGTTACCGCAAGCACTGGGGGGACACAGATTCCTTCTCTATCCATTATGACTATACGAGGATGAGCAATGCGGTTAATCGTTATAGCATTTGGGACCCGAGCGCACAAGATTTCAATTTGAAATATATCAATGCAAAAGAGACTAAAAAGTCATTCAATATGACAGCTTCCCATAAGTTTGATAGCCATTGGACTCTTTCAGCCAACTATTCTCATGCTCTGGATCATTGGAAAGCAAAGAATGGAATGGAATTCGATCCTGATCTTAGCTGGGTAGATGGAAATGTCAACTCGGTTATTAATAAACTTCGTCCGCAGAATACTTATACAGCCATTCTTACTTATGATAATGGCAAGTTTAATACTTCCCTCCTCTGCAATTACTATACCGGCTTAAATCGTATGGCCTATACGTCCAACCGCTTTCTGGTAATGGACTGGACTGCAAACTATGATATCAATAGCAACTGGTCCGTTTATGGATCTGTTACCAATCTGACTAATGAGGCTTGGGAAAATACGTATACCGCTTATCTTGGCATGGGAGCATGGCCGCAGCCTGGACGTGCGTTCATGATTGGAACTAAGTACAAGTTCTGATACTAATAGTAATAGTTTTTTATTTGAGATCCATCCTGCGAATTTTGCAGGATGGATTTGTCAAATAAGGATATTTACATTAGGAATAAAGTACAGAGGATATTCATTATGAATTCGTCTATATCTTGTAGGAATTTGATAGGATTATTAATTACTGCCCTTATTATATGTTTGATTAGTGGGTGCCAGACTTCAAAAAATGTAAACAATAGTAAGGTAATAGGAAATGAGATGGCTACAGTTTCAATTCAAACCTTTGGGTCTGATAAGCATCAATTTACAGAAAATTTTACTAAAATACCTGAACGAGTCATTGTTGTAAATTTAAATGAATTGAATCTCTTACTGGCCTTTGGCTTGGGCGATAAAGTGGTAGATGCTGAGGTTAATACATCCGGAAAGCCCTATATGGAAATGGCACAAAAGTATCCTCAAGAATTATCGAAGGTTAAATTTACAAACGCTCATACGATATCTAAAGAACAGGCAATGGCAGATAACCCTGATTTCATACTCGGATGGAAATCAACATTTACAAAATCTTATCTTGGCACAACTGACTGGTGGAACAGCCGTGGAGTTAAGACATATATTGTGCCATCATCAAACCATGTTCTTGGAAAGGCAACTATTGAAGATGAATGTAATTACATTATGGATATTGGTAAGATCTTCAGGGTACAAGATCGAGCCCAGCAGATTATTGATGAAATTCACGAGGAAATAAATAAGGATAAGGCTGCAATCAATGGCAAACCGCCACAAAAAGTCATGGTAGTAGAAATGACAGATCGTTACTTATGGAACTACGATGATGGATGGCTGGTTGGAGATATGGTACGGCAGTTAGGTGGTGTGATGCCGGTAAAAGAACGGCACATCAGTCAGGAGGACCTGATTACGTATAATCCGGATGTTATGTTTGTCGTGACTTTTAGTGATGCTACGCAGACGGGATACCAAACCATTACAACGAGTCCAAAATTTAATTCTATGAAAGCTGTTCAAAATCATCGCGTTTATCCGATTCGTTTGGATCAAATGTACGCTACATCTGCCAAAACAGTGGAAGGTCTGAGAATCATAAAAAAAGGACTGTATCCGGAATTGCATGATGGGTAATACATATCTATAGGGAAATGGAGGAAAAATAACATGAAGCGTATTGTAATGCTAACCTGTCCTTTATCTGAGAAAGTATGCACCGGAGGCAGCTGCCTACGTGCCTTCAATGAACGAATCCGTGCTTTTGCCCAATACAAGGGAGAAAATCTTGAATTGGCAGCTTTTATGAAATGCAGTGGATGTGGTCATTTCCCAGGCAAGGATAAGGGGCTGGATGAAAAAATTCAGTATGTACTGGATGCAAAGCCCGACGTAGTCCACGTGGGTATTTGTGCTTCGAAAGGAAAAGTAGATAGAAAACTTTGCCCAGAAATCAAAGCCATTACAGATATCTGGGAAAAGGCTGGAATTCCCATTGTCAGAGGGACTCATTCTGAATTTTGACAGGGAGATACTTCTCATATGTGGAAATATATGATTCGTAAAATCAAATTCAGCATTTTACTTCTGATTCTTGTTGTATTATTGATTGCAGCCCTCTTCTGGGCTCTTTCCATCGGTACGGTCCATCTGAGCCTTGCTCAGATTTACGGCGCTATTGTGCAGCAGCTGGAGAGCGGGCGGGCTATCGAGGCGCCGGGGCAGGGGCCGGTCCATGATATTGTATGGCTCCTCCGGCTCCCCCGGCTGGTGCTGGCGGCGCTGGTGGGGGCGGGGCTCTCGGTGTGCGGCGTGGTGATGCAGGCCATCGTGAAGAACCCCCTGGCGGATCCCTATATCCTGGGAATTTCCTCCGGTGCTTCCCTTGGCGCTACGGCAGCCATCCTGCTGGGGGTGGGAGCCTTCCTGGGACCGAACTTTGTGGGTATCGCCGCCTTCATCGGAGCCATGGCCATATCCCTGGCGGTACTCTTCATTTCCAACCTGGGCGGCCGTTCGTCTTCGGTCAAGCTGCTTCTGGCAGGCATGGCGCTTTCGGCGGTGTGCTCTGCCTTTTCCAGCTTTATCGTGTACTTTGCCAACGACAAGGACGGCATCCAGACCATTACCTACTGGCTCATGGGAAGCCTCGCCGGCGCCCGGTGGAATGAGCTGGCGGTGATTGCGCCCATCGTGATCCTGTCGGTGCTTTTCTTCTGGACCCAGAGCCGGGTGCTGAACCTCATGCTTCTGGGCGATGAGACCGCCATTACCATGGGCACGGACCTCCATATGTATAGGCAGGCCTACCTGCTGGTGAGTTCCCTCATCGTGGGTTTTGCGGTGTACTCTGCCGGGGTCATCGGCTTCGTGGGACTCATCATTCCCCATGTGATCCGCATGATCGTGGGGCCGGACCATAAACGGCTGGTGCCGGTGTCGGCGCTGGTGGGGGCCATATTCCTCGTGGTCTGCGACGGGCTCTGCCGCATCATCATCCCCCATACGGAGCTGCCCATCGGCCTGCTCATTTCCCTCATCGGCGCACCCTGCTTTATTTATCTCATGATCAGCAAGACCTATGGATTTGGAGGTGGAGAATAATGGAAATCCTGGCGGAAGCGGTGAAGTACTTCATCGGCAAGAAAGAAATCCTGAAGGGTATCGACCTCCACCTGAAGCCGAAGGAATTTCTGGGCATCATCGGACCTAACGGCAGCGGGAAGAGCACCTTCCTGAAGTGCGTGTACCGGGTGCAGAAGCCTACGGAGGGGAAGATCCTCTTCAATGGCCGTCCCCTGGACGAGCTGTCCTACCGGGAGTCTGCCCTCATGCTGGCGGTGGTGGCCCAGCACAATTATTACAATTTTGATTTTTCTGTGCTGGATGTGGTGCTCATGGGCCGCTCTCCCCATAAGAAAATGCTGGAGAGGGATAATGAGGAGGATTACCGCCTGGCCCGCGATGCACTGGAAGTAGTAGGGCTCAAAGGCTTTGAAAAGCGGAATTTTTCAACCCTTTCCGGCGGAGAGCAGCAGCGGGTCATCCTGGCCAGGGCACTGACCCAGGGCAGTGAATGTCTGGTGCTGGATGAACCTACCAATCATTTGGATATCAAGTACCAGCTTGAAATCATGGATATTGTCAAATCTCTAAATTATACGGTCATGGCTGCCATCCATGACCTGAATATTGCCTGTATGTATTGTGACCGACTCATTGCTATCCGTAAGGGGAAGGTCGTAGGGATGGGTACACCGAAAGAACTTTTGACACCGGCCTTTATAAAGAACTTGTATGATGTGGACTGCCGTATCCAGAATCTTGAAGGAGGAAGGATGAATATCATTTATATCCCGAAGCACTGGCATATCGTAGAAAAAGATAAGAAAGATCTTGAGGTTTGAAGAGAAAGATCTTGAGGGTTGAAGATGCGTTTTCGTAAAGGAGGATTCTATGAAACGTATTGCCCTATTAACCTGTCCCAAGGCTGAGAATGTATGCACAGGGGGTGGCTGCTTTGCTGCCCTGAACAGCAGGACATAGGCATTTACTCTCTATAAGGGGGAAGATGTTGAAGTACTGGCCTTTATGAAATGCAGCGGATGTGGTCATTTTCCAGGTGAGGATGCAGGTTTGGATGAAAAAATTCAGTATCTGTTGAACAGGCATCCTGACGTAGTGCATCTGGGTATCTGCTGCTGCCATGATGGACGACAGAGGGAGCTTTGCAGGGAAATTGCTGTCATATGTCAAATCTTTGAAAAACATGGAATCTCTATCATGCGGGGAACTCATTCTGTTTTTTAAATGTAAGAATTACCTGCAGTTCTGCAGGTAATTCCATTTTAGGGAGAACGTGACCGTTTCGGTCACGTTTTTCCTCTTGTATTTAATGCCTGCACTTTTATCTGTGGCTAATACAGAAATCATTTCGTGACAATCGGCGGAGAATAGGAAGAAAGGGGCATTCCAGAGATTTAAATTTTTTTCATCAGCAGGTCCCGCGGATTTTACAGGAAAAACTGGCGGAAAGAGGAGTGATGTTGTACAATGAAACATACGCAGAGGGATTTCACATTTTTAGATAGATGAAGGAGAGTTTATGCACGAAGTTTTAGATTGGGTCTATTCTATTGTGGTGGCCCTGTTTTTGGCCATGCTGATTCACATTTTTTTGTTTGTACCCACCAAGGTGTCTGGTGAATCTATGTATCCTACCCTCACCAACGGGGAATATCTTATTGTTTCGAAAATCAGTCATGTCCTTAGAGAAATGCCGAATTACGGGGATATCGTCATTATCGACAGCCGGACCCACAGGGAGCGTTCCTGGATGGATGATCTGGATGAACCGATGAAGAATTATATTGCCATTTTCGACAAATCTTCCCAGGGTCATAATGTATGGGTCAAACGGGTCATCGGCAAAGGCGGCGATAAGCTGGAGTTCAAGAACGGCCATGTGTATCGCAATGGCAGCGAGCTGGATGAGCCTTATATCAATGAACCCATGGAATTTTCCATGGATGGCTCCTATACGGTTCCCGAGGGCATGGTGTTTGTGATGGGGGACAACCGCAACCACAGCTCCGACAGCCGGTTTATCGGCCCTGTGCCGGTGGACCATGTGCTGGGCAAAGTGGTATTTCAATTCTGATCAAAAAGCTTCCTGAGAAATCGGGAAGCTTTTTTGATGCGCCCACAGGATCCACAAAAGGCAAGCCCCTTTGGGGCTTGAGGGTTGACGGCCCTTCGGGCCGAAGGTTCTTAAGGGGCTTAAGTT
>ERZ773276.2149-NODE-2149-length-12751-cov-3.397448_pt1 | contig 12751 bp, 5 predicted proteins | sample MGYA00511386_ERZ773276 | MGnify/ENA primary metagenome ERZ773276 (study PRJEB29015, sample SAMEA2737778) | human gut metagenome | biome: human gut; feature: human-associated habitat; material: faeces | place: China | collected 2012 ...
ACATAATAATATATTATGCTTTCAAGTCTGGAAAATGTTTCATCACTACATTCTGATGTATGCTTTAGCAGCACTTTTTTAACAAGTTCCAGCTCATTATCTGCGCCGCTCGTATAGTCAAATACATTATCATTAAAGCTTTCTGTTATATAATCTATAATTCTATCGCTGTATCTGACCGGAAGGTGTGCAAGTCCTGTTAATATTATTTCATTGTATACAGCATATCCCATTCCCATATATGGCTCAAAGTACTGCCAGAAAGTGTCCGGCGAATTATCTGCAAGTGCAACTGCTGCCTTTTTCACCAGCTCCACACTCACCCTCTCAATATTCCCCATATATGCATGATTATATGACCAGTCACCATATTTGATATATCTTCCTTTCTCCTTAGAAAGATATCCAAGTAGCTCATCAAGAATATAATCTGCATTTTTTATAATATATTCACCATCAGAACTTATCAGGTCTTCTTCATAATGATACACTGATTTTCCCTTACTATTTATCTTTCTCCTTAACCAGAAGGCTATAAGTCTTACTGTTCTTTTCTCAAAGCCATCCATCATCTTTTTTATGTCTATATAGACATCTTTTGCAAATTCCGGATAATGCTTGTAAAACATCATTCTAAGTTCAAACACAGCATCACTTTCCTGTGTTATATCATAATGGAAGCACCTCATAAACATCGCATCATCTTCTTTACTTATAAATGCGTGCTTTCTGATAAACTCCACTGCCTCCTCTGTAAGGTCTATGCTCATACTGATTAGCAGATTAAAAACAATCTCTTTTTTATCAGGAATATTATACCATTTCTCCATAATTTCATTTGTAAGTAATATATTTACATAGTCTTTCCTGCCATATATTGTATTTCTGATAAGGTAACTTCCATACTCTTCGCTGTCGCAGTTATCAATAATAAATGTTGTTATATTATCATCTGGATTATTTATCTGTCCTAATATTTCATAAAAAAGATACTTTATATAATATCTTATGTTATCTGAAGCAAGCATATTTCCGCCTGCATCAATAAATTCTGCACTGTCAAGCTCTAAAATGTTCTGTAAAAACATCTGTACCTGATATCTTTTAGTCGGAGTCTGCCTGCTTTTCTCTCCAATAATCTCATCTATTGATGCCCCGTCATAATATTTTTCCAGCATATTCTGTGATATAAAGTAATCAAGTATCGACTGATGTACGAAACCGACTTTGTTCCCCTGAACAACTATAAGTTCTGACGATATAAGATAATCAAGTGTTGCTACATCTATTTTAAGTATCTGTTTTGGCACATATAAACGTCCCATTTTATCAAGTCTGTTTACAATATCTGTTTTCGCCTCAGAAACGGATTGCTCTGCTATACCACATAATCTGCTCTTCATGCATATCTGCTCAAACCATTTATCTATAAGATGGCTTGTTGTCAGACATCCATCATATGAGCTTTCTTTATCCAGATGCTGCCATATATACAGATTACTAGGTATTTTCAATAGATTTTTCAGCCTGGCAGACATTTTATTATATTCACTGCCAACAACTTTCTTTACAGTATCTTCTTTAAAACAATCTACCTTTATTACTTTCCATTCATCATCCTGTGAAGCTTCTGCACCTGAATTATTCTGCTTTCTGAATAATCCCTTTATGTTGTTATCATTTTCAAGGTCGTAACTTCTGCACACAAATACTATTGTTATCTTTTTATCACGTATTTCATTAAAGAACTTCACCTGTCTGATTAATTCCATACACACTGTTATAGCTTCTGCTGAATTCGCCTGTGTCCATCGGAGTGCATCTAACTGATCAAGTATAATAACTGCTTTTTCATTCTGTGATATATTATGGATTGCTTCAACTATAGAATTCTGAAATCCTAGTTCCTGACCCCATTTTTCACAGCTCTTATTAGGAATTCTTACATCAAGCTTTATAGCAATATGTACAATTCCTTTTTGTTCACAGTATTTAAGAACTGCCTCTGCACAGCCACTCTTACCACAGCCGGCACTTCCTGATATGATTATATGTTTATCAGCCTCTATAGCCTGTATACATTCGTCAGCTTCTTCTCTATGCACGAAACCACTTTTTAAAGGTATAAATTTTTCCTTATATTCTTCATTCAGCTCCTTTATTCTTGGTGCAATTCTCTTATCTCCATCCCTAAGACTGAATATTATCCCCTGTTCATTAAGATAATCCGTTATTTTCTGCTGCGTAAGCTCCTGCCCTAATATATCCCCCATAACGACATAGGAAACCAAGGCATTATACACTTTGTTTTCATCGCTGCTAAAGCGGTAACGTATATTCATGCTTATAAACTCATTAAGTTGATATTCAGACATTTGTTTATATGATATTCTTTTCAAATACTCTATACTTTTAAGAACATTTTTATAATTAATATTATCCTCATTACATTCGTCCTGACATTTATCTGTTTCTTTCCTGTCAGCTTCTATATTTTTCTGCTCTATTCTTAATCCCATCTCCTCACAGAAGCTTTTATAAAATTTGTTGAACTCTGTACTGCTTTTTGCTATCTGTATCTTATAAAAATCCTCTGCTCTACCACTTGTATTGGCAGCTCTTTTATGCATATCATATAAAAATGTACATGCCAACGGACTTACAAGCGCAACTCTTCTCTTATTATCTCTGTTAAGCTGTTTTCTCCATGCTTCTAATATACCTCTTGCCTTTAGGTCTGACATATTCCAGCTTTCTTTACTTGCATTTCTTGACTTGCACTGCTGATGTTCCCTGTGTCCAGACATATCTGTTACAAGTATGTCTGTCCCTACTTCATCTTCCCCTAGTGCTTCTATCACAACACTGTAATTCACATCATCAAGAACTTTAAGCAGTTCGTATATCACACAGTTAATCTCATAACTATTCCCCTGTTTATCTGCTCTTCCACCTTTTTCTAACGGCATACTTCTCTCCTATTTTCTATCACCTATCATATACATGCCTTGCACAATACCCACCAGTGAACTATGTGTATTGATACATAGACACTGGTGGGTATATTTTTTATACTGGTTTTAACGGAAACCTACCATAATTTAATTGTATCTGTTAGATAGAATTCTTTTGCAGGAATGTATATACTGCTTATATTTCCGAATTCATTTTCCCAGCCTTCTTCTCTTTTTAATCATGTGTTTTCCCTCATTCCAGAAACTTTTAACACTCTATATCTCCAATACAAATATATTCATATTGTATCATCATTTAATAATAAATAAAAGTTTTTTATTTATTATCTATTGACATTGAAAATCAAGCATTGTATAGTATAGCTATACTTAATTAAGTCTTGAATGTGTATTATATACTTATATTAAAGTTCTATATTACACATTTCTTATGTATCACACTGGATTCAGTACAGCATTTTATTATCAGATTTTACCCATATATACACAACAAGGCATGATTCTATATTATGATCATTTTATCATATGATGTACCTGATGTAACAACTCACTTGTTATATATTTGACCACATGTTAGAATATATATGATTTCATAGCAGAATTGCCTGTTGTTAATTTTACTTATTGAATAAATGAAGTTTTAAGGAGATTTTGCTTATGAAAATTAACGATAAAGATAATAATTATTACAACAAAAACACTGATAACAATATAATTATTAAAAATGATAGTAGCTCCTCTACTACAACTAAACGATATAGTGATAACGTATTTTGTCTATTATATTCAGATAAGAAGAATTTACTGGATTTATACAATGCCCTGAATAACTCATCTCATACAGACACTGATAATCTTAGCATAACAACGCTAAAAGGTGGCGTGTATATGAAGTATAAGAATGATGCCTCATTTGTATTCAGCTATGAGTTATATATGTTTGAACAGCAGTCATCACTTAATTTTAATATGCCATTAAGGTTCTTACACTATGGCTCAGAAGTATACAGGAATATATTTCCTAATAATATGCTTCATAAAAGAAGTATGCTTAAGATTCCAACTCCACATTTTATTACATTCTATAATGGAAGAGAACGTATGAAAGAGCGTATTAAAATTCTTAAACTGTCAGATATGTTTGAACATCCTACAAAGCATCCAGAGCTTGAGTTAATCGTTACGGTTATTAATCTTAATCCTGCTGAAGATGCAACTGATATTATACATAGCACTACTGATGACAACTTTTTTGATAATAATATCAGCCCAGCCATAAACGGATTATTCACGGATAACATATTAAACCGCTGCAAGTCACTCAGAGATTATATGACTTTTGTCACCAAAGTACGTAATAAAATGGATTTATCCGGTCTGGATGTCAGGACATCAGTTATCGAAGCTGTAGATGAATGTATCAAAGAGGATATTCTATCAGATTTCTTTATAAAGCATAGAGAAGAGGTGATTGATGTGAGTATATTTGAATACGATGAAGAAGGCGTTATGGAGATTCTCCGTGAAGAAGCCCGCACTGCTGGACTTGAGGAAGGGCGTGCTGCTGGGCTTGAGGAAGGACGTTCCGCTGGACTTGAAGAAGGACGTATAACCGCAGCTATCGATGCCATTAAAAATATCATGACAAAGCTTGACAAATCTGCTGATGAAGCTATGGACATACTTGATATTGATATTGATAAAAGAGAGGCTATTAAAAAAAAGCTGCAATAGTTATTTACCCGATTAAATATTAAACAATAAGTGGGGCGTAAACATTAAGAACATATTTCTTAATGCTTCGCCCCACTTATGTACTTTATCTGACAAACTCACAACTGTTATATTTTATATCTTCCTAGAACTGGTTATCTTTAAAGAATTCCCGCTTTCTTTCAATCATCTCATCTATTCTGCTGATATAATTCCTTACATCCTTGACATTCTCTATTCTCTCAATCCTTACTGAATGATTATCATCCGACTCATTATGGAAAACAACCTTGCTGCTTGCTCCAGCTCCACATGCTATTATAGTCTGTTTCTCTTCCATAATAAGTATGTTATATATACACTCCTTACCTTCCTTTGAATATCCTACATTTTCAAAGTTTCCAGCCATATTCTTCTGCCTGTACATATAATATGGTTCCATATCAAGCTTTTTTGCTGTTTCCTCTGTCATTCTTATGATCTCATCCGTATTTTTTGTTGACAGCTGCTTGTACTTATCTCTCCATATATTAAGCGCGGCTGCTCTCTTTATGGCAAGTGAATGTACCGTAAGACTTTCCGGATTCATAGCCTGTATCTCGCTAAGTGTATGCTTTACTTCGTCAACATCCTCTCCGACAAGACCAAGTATTATATCCATATTTATATTATCGAAGCCTTCTTCTCTTGCCATATTGTATACATTCTTTATCTGTTCTACAGTATGCTTCCTGCCTATAAGGTCAAGCGTTTTCTGATTCATCGTCTGTGGATTGATAGAGATTCTTCCAACATTATGTTTCTTAAGCACCTTAAGCTTATCAAGTGTTATACTATCTGGACGACCTGCTTCTACTGTGAATTCATGACATCCATCTATATCAAACAGTCTTTTAAGTTCTGTTATCAGTCTGTCAAGCTGCGCTGCACTAAGCGTTGTTGGTGTACCACCACCAAAGTATACTGTATCAAGTCTTCTCCCCTTCATGGCTCCTGATACGAATTCCATTTCCTTAATAAGTGCATCAAGATAACTATCAACGTAATCTTTATAGGCTCCAAGTGCATATGATGAAAATGAACAATACAAGCATATACTTGGACAGAATGGAATTCCTATATACAGACTATAACCATTTTTATAATCTATACGATTCAATATATCCATTTCTTTTCTGGCCACATTAAGTGCAAGTTCTGCTTTCTGCTCACTTGCCTTATGCTTATCCATAAAATGTCTTTTTATCGTTTCTTCGCTTTCACCATCTTCAAGCATCATATATGCTATCTTACTTGGGCGCACTCCCGTAAGATATCCCCATGGAAGTGTCTTTCCGGTCTTTTTACTAAGATACTCATACAGATATGACTTGAACTTATCATGCATCTGGCTTTTGTTAAGCCCTGTAACATCTGGTACCTTTATGTCTATAATCGTATCAATAATATCCACTGATGTATATTTTGAATCGTCTTCTATACCGTCTTTATGATTATCTTTTAGATTCTCTTCTGTACTGTCTTTATGATTATCTTTCGGATTATTTCTTGAATTATCGCTTTCTTTATATGCTGTAACCTCTGTTCTTGGATAGAATGAACGCACCAGCACTATGGCATCATCATAAAATCTATTATCGTCTATTTTAATATATATCATCATTATTCCTCTCTATATACAGCTTCCCAAAAAAACACCACCTGCACACAATATTAAATATTCTGTCTAGTCTATATATACATAAAATATAAAATTTATAAATCGATTCCAAATTGAAAATCTTAATTCACCAGAAACGGATTATTCACTCTTTCATAACCAACACTTGTGCCTTCTCCGTGTCCCGGATATACCTTCGTATCATCAGGAAGTACCATTACTTTTTCTTTTATTGAACGCACTATTTCGCTCATGCTACCTCCAGGAAAATCCGTTCTTCCAACTGAGCCACAGAATAATGTATCTCCTGAAAAAAGCACTCCTATTTCTCTTATATAATAACAACTTCCACCTTCTGTATGTCCCGGTGTATGAAGTGCTTCTATATCAAAGCCTGCAAGTTTAAGTATTTCGCCATCTTTATGCCATACATCTGCTTTTACTGAAAGCTTAAGCCCATATGCTTCACCAAGATTAATATGTGGCTGTTCAAGTGTATTCTTCTCATCACATGATGCATATACTTTAACATCATATTTATCTCTTACGGCATCTGCTGCCATAATATGGTCAAAATGTCCATGTGTTAACAATATTCCCTTAAGGCTGCATCCTGATTCATCTATCATTCTGCTTATCTCATCCTGGCTGTCTGCTGGATCTATAAGAACACACTCTTTAATATCCATATTACATAACAGATAGCAGTTAGTGCCTACCATTCCTAATATTCTTGAATCTATTTTATACATAACTTTTCCTTTTCTTTATATTATTATTTTTAATATTTGCCGCCAATTGATGCATACAGTCAGACCCATTGCTTTGCAATTTATAAGCACCTATATATCATCGTAATATCATTATATGCTATCAAAAAGCCGTTATCAAGAATAATCCCGACAACGGCTCTAAACTATGACATTTATACGCTATATTTTACACATTATGTTTGTTATTTACATTCTCTATTGCTATATCCATTGTACACAAGCTTCTGCATTATCTGAATTCAGATAATACCTTTTCTGCCGGTACTTGTCTTTATCAGCCCGTAGCTCTCTCAATATCTGTGACACCATCTATTTTTCTTAGCTTGTCGATAAGTCTGTTAAGCTCTTCCTTACCTGATACCACAAATCCTAAGTTAATAGTTGCAATATTCTTCTTGTTTACACGGCTGTTCATGAATCTTACGTCTATGTTAGCTTCTGTAAACAATCTTGATATATCAACAATAAGACCTTTTCTGTTACCTGCAAATATGTTAATCTCGGCACTGTATTTTTCATCTTTGTTCTCTGTCTGTTCCCACTCTGCTTCTATGAGTCTTGCACGCTCACTTGCCGGGAAGTTTAGTATGTTGATACAGTCTGTTCTGTGGATTGAGATACCTCTTCCTCTTGTAACAAAGCCTACTATTTCATCACCTGGAACAGGATTACAGCATCTTGAGAATCTGACAGCAACATCGTGGATTCCTTTAACAACGATTCCACCCTTGCCCTTTTTATTGTCCTTCTCCTTTTCTTTGCTTTCACTTGCTGCTATCTGTTCAAGTGCCTGCTTGTCTGTAATCTCAGACTTCTTTGTCTTTAAGTATTCTTCATTAAGCTTATTGACTATCTGTCCTTCTTTTAAAGCTCCATGTCCGACGGCAGCCATGATAGAATCCCAGTCCTTATAGCCATATTTTCTTAAGGCCTTTTCTACGAATTCAGGCTTATTTATCTCTGAAAGAACTATGCCCTTTCCTTTACAATAGTTGGATATAAGCTCCTTACCCTTTATTATATTGTCTTCCTTAAGCTCCTGCTTAAACCACTGGTTGATCTTGTTACGTGCCTGTGTGGACTTAACCATAGATAACCAGTCACGGCTTGGTCCCTTTGAGTTCTGTGAAGTTATAATCTCGATTCTGTCACCATTTTTTATCTCATAATCAATATTAACAAGCTTTCCGTTAACTCTTGCACCTACCATCTTATTGCCTACAGCACTATGAATACTGTAAGCAAAGTCTATAGGGTTAGAACCTGCTGGAAGTGTCTTTACATCTCCTGTAGGCGTAAAGCAGTATACTGAATCAGAGAACAGGTTAAGGTCATTCTTAATCGATGATAAGAATTCCTTGTTATCTGACATATCTCTCTGCCATTCAAGTATCTGTCTTAACCAGCTAAGCTTGGCTTCTTCACTCTTGTTTGTCTCACCTGTTTTGCCTTCTTTATACTTCCAGTGAGCTGCAATACCATATTCTGCTATTCTATGCATTTCATATGTTCTTATCTGTACTTCAAAAGGCTGGCCATTGGATGCTATAAGTGTTGTATGAAGTGACTGATACATGTTAGGCTTAGGCATAGCTATATAATCCTTGAATCTTCCTGGAATAGGCTTGTACATCTCATGTATTACACCTAAAGCTGCATAACAGTCTTTAACTGTATCAACCTTAATACGCACTGCAAATATGTCATATATCTGATCAAGTGTCTTATTCTGGTTAACCATCTTTCGATAGATTGAGAAGAAATGCTTAACTCTTCCATCTATCTCTGCTTCTATGCCGGCATTGCTTATATGCATACCGACTTCCTTTATTATACTCTTTATAAATGCTTCTCTGCCCGGTCTGTTGATATCAACCTGCTTTACAAGGTCATTGTAAGTATCAGGCATAAGATATTTCATGGAAAGATCATCTAATTCTACCTTAATCTTAGATATACCAAGCCTATGTGCTATAGGAGCATATATATCCATAGTCTCTCTGGACTTTTCCACCTGCTTTGCTGGTGACTGGTACTGCATTGTACGCATATTGTGAAGTCTGTCGGCAAGCTTTATAAGGATAACTCTTATATCCTTAGCCATAGCAAGAAACATTTTTCTTAAGTTTTCTGCCTGCACTTCTATCTTGTCATGCTGATAGTTAAGCTGTGTAAGCTTTGTAACACCATCTACCAAAAGTGCAACCTCATCGCCGAATTCTTTTGCCACATCTTCACTTGTCATAACAGTATCTTCAACAACATCATGTAAAAGACCAGCTATAATAGACTCTTTATCAAGTTCAAGCTCTGCTAATATAATAGCAACACAAAGTGGATGTATAATATATGGCTCACCTGACTTTCTAAACTGGCCTTCATGAGCCTTCTTTGCAACCTTATATGCACGTTCTATATCTGAAAGGTCAGATGATGGATGGTACATTTTAACTTTTTCTATAAGGTCATTATAAAGCTCCTCCGGGCTTGTAAAATCTGCCGGCGTATCCACTGATTTTTCTACTTCGCTTGTCTTAATATTCTTGTTTCCTGCTAATTCTATATTGCTCTCTGGCATATAATCTCTCCCCTCGTGTATCTATAATCCGGGTGCACAGCCTGTATATGACTGTTTTATTATATTATAATTTACTCTTTATCTGCTCCTATACTCACGAACCCGCGCTATCGCGCTCTTTCGTCCTGCTTCGCATGACTGTTCGTTCGTTAATGGCGCAAGAAAAGTAAATGTCTGCTTCGCAGCCGCTTCCTTTTCTTTTGCGCTCATTATATTATAAGTTACTCATTCGTTAATGGTTATAATTATACCTCAGCGTATAACTTTTCCATAAATTCTCTTGTTGCCACTGCATTTTCTGGAACAGTATTCTCAAGTGTACAATGAACATATGGCTTATATTCCTTGATCTTCTTAAGCAGAAGTGGGTAATTAAGTCCACCTGTTCCTGCTGCTATAGACTTAAGTTCATCACCTTCTACTACATAATCCTTGCAGTGGACTACTGCTATATCCTTTAATAACAAGTCAAATGCCTTTTCTATAATCTCATCCTGTTTATCAATGTTTCCTGTATAAAGAAGGTTAACAGGGTCAAATATAATCTGAAGGTTTGGAGAATCTATAGCATCAAGCACCTTTCTTGCTCTCTCAACTGTGTTGACTATATGCTTCCATACAGGCTCTATAGCTACTATAACGCCAAACTGTTCTGCATATTTAACTATAGGTCTTAGGTTATCTATAAAACACTGAAGTGCCTCATCTGAATGATTCGCTGGTTCATACTTGTACTCTTCATTGACAGCACCTGTCTCTGTTCCAACAACTCCACATCCAAGTATACTTGCAAATCTTATATGTGCTTTATACTTCTCGACTATCTCCTTATGCTTTTCAGGATTAGGATTGCAAAGGTTAAGATAGCATCCAAGAACTGCCACATCAACCTTATTCTCTGCACACAACTCCTTAATATACATAGCAAGTCCAGGTGTCATAGTCTCAACTCCCGGCTTAAACTCCTTTATAGACTTCGAAAGTGCTATATGCATACAATGAAATCCCTGCTTATGTATATTAGGGATAAGCTCATCAAGTGGTGCATATGCAACATCATGTGCTCTGATACCTATTCTCATAATAATCCTCCATTCTTGCGTGTGAAAAATCTTATTTTTCACACTAATCCTCTTTTCTACGCTCATTTATCACTAAATTTCTTTTCTGTGCGTGTTTAATCTTGAATATTTTATATGTCTTACTATATTCATACATCATGCTATTTAAAATCTACAGATTTATTTCAGTTTAACATATCAATGCCCAAATGTCACTTATAAGTTCAATTTAAGCTTGAATTTAAGCTTGAAATATAAGCTCTATTTAAACTTTGACCTGATACAAAAGCCCCTGTAATGATAATAATTACTGTATAATTAATAAATACTACCATTACAGAGGCTCTCTTATTTTATATAATCTATTAATGTACTAGATTGTACGATTAATTATAACAGAAACAATTAGAAGCTCATATCATTCTTACTTACAGCATTATAAAATGTAGTCAGTGGTATAAAGCTCTGTGCGAAGCCTTTTCCTGAATCACCCTTACATATGACAGCATCGTCTGTTATTGTCTTTATACCTACTGCTCCACCAGATGCTTCATTTATGGTTTTTCTGAATGTTTTAAGTCCGTACTTCAAATATGAGGCATCTCCTGTAAGCTCATAAGCTATCGCAAGTGACTCAAGCAGAAGTGTGTTGTTACCATTTCTTGCAAGACTAGGAAGTTCCTTATAGTAAAACAGTCCGTTATCCATATAGCAGTTCTCTACAAGATCATCAACCGCATGTATTAACATCTGTTTTATATCCTCTCTTGGAAATACTCTGTAGTATCTCATAACACTTCCAACTGCAACTGATATCATGAAGCCTACTCTTATTGCTGTATTATCTGTGTATGGTGATAACCAGTCTCCATATTCTTCTTCCCATTTCTTGAAGCTGTCTATGATCCAGTCGCATTTAGCAAGCCATTTCTTATCATTAGTTTCTACATAAAGTGCTATAAGTGTACGAAGTGCCCAGCCTGTTTCCCTTGCATTGGCTTCACCTGGCACCTGATACATCGGAGTTTCAAGAAGTCTTAAGACATTTTCACCGATTCCAACAGCTGTCTCATATCCTCTCTCATCTCCTGTAAAATGATAATAATCAAGAAGACCTTCAACCCATTCATGTGAGCATACCATAACACCATTCTTACAATGCCCTGCTGTATGCTCCCATTGTCCACCAATTCTTAAAGGATTGCTGCTATAGTGGCATACATCAACATCCATCCAATGTTTTGCTGCTACTATCAAATAATCAAGGAATCTTCTTACTCCTGTTCTTGCATACATAAGTGCGCAGGCATGCGGATAGTCATATTCATTGTTGCTCCAGACCGGCTTTCCGCCACCTCTTCCCTGGACTGTGTAGCCCATATCTACTGTATCACCCCAGTTAAGCATACCATAGCATCTTGAATGTCCATCTGCTTTTGCCATAAGTGCTATTTCCACATCTTCATCATATTTGTCAGGAAATACATCAAGCATTGCACCAGACTCTTTAAATATCTGAGGTGCTATATATGGTCTGTCTGGCATCTGATATATAAGACTTCTGTTATCCAGCTCCCATATATGAGTTTCCGGACTATGCCAGTGTATAAGGAAGTTCTGTTCTTTTGCCATACCTGACTGCATAGTAATCTGACCTACACCTTCTGGCACAAGCATGACCGCTACACCCTCTGCGCATGACTTGATTGCCTTAGGATAATTCTGCTGTGCCTGATGCACTGTTACGCAGAATCCATCATCAGAATCTGTATAGTCAGCCATAAATGTTCCATATAACACTTCTGCATAATGTTCATTAGCCTCTTTTATGAGATAACTGTCATCTATCGTCTCATTTACTTCTTCACCATTCTTACCTATGATAAAGCTTGTCTTATAGTTTGAAGCGGCAACCATAGTTCTGATATCTGAAACAGGAGCCCTGTGTTCTATCATATCAAGCTCTCCTATTCCTCTTGTCATAAATATAG
>ERZ773276.2151-NODE-2151-length-12747-cov-59.121179_pt1 | contig 12747 bp, 10 predicted proteins | sample MGYA00511386_ERZ773276 | MGnify/ENA primary metagenome ERZ773276 (study PRJEB29015, sample SAMEA2737778) | human gut metagenome | biome: human gut; feature: human-associated habitat; material: faeces | place: China | collected 2012 ...
GTGCGGGCAACGACGGGATAGTCGACCGACACATTATTATAATAGCTGTCGTAGGGCAACATACCATACATTGCCATGAGATCAAAGACCATCGATGCCATGCCTCGCATTGTCACCTTGCCGTCGTTTCGGTTGAAATAGTAGTTGGTGGCCTCGTTCTTGAGCAGCATTCTGGCCATATAGTCCACCGAGAGATGCACCGAGTCGCCTTGCATGAGATGCTCCGACTCGATGGTAGCCAGCATGGCATAGGCCCAGCAGAGCGGGCTGCGCCCCTGGTCGAGAACCGGTGTGGTCTTGATGACCACATCATTTCTGAACTCACTCTTCACCAGCTGACGTTTTAGAGGTCGTCCGCAGCTGATGATCATCACGAGGCCAAGCAGGCCAAAGACTATTTTCTTCATTTCAAGTGCAAAGATAAGCAATTATTTGATTACCTTTGCACTATGAATGCTAAAATAGAGGATTTTGAGATCATGGCCCCCGTGGGCTCACGTGAGTCACTCGCTGCAGCTTTGCAGGCCGGCGCCGACTCCGTATACTTTGGTATCGGACAGCTGAACATGCGGTCGCACAGTGCCAATCATTTCGACATCAGCGATCTTCACGACATCGCGCGCATCTGCAACGAGCATGGCGTGAAGACCTATCTCACCGTCAACACCATCATCTATGACGAGGACATGGCCACGATGCACACCATCATCGACGCAGCCCGTGAGGCCGGCATTTCGGCTGTCATCGCCTCCGATGTCGCCGTGATGGTCTATTGCCGCCAAGTAGGCATGGAGGTGCACCTCTCCACTCAGCTCAACATCAGCAATGTGGAGGCACTGAAGTTCTATGCTCAGTTTGCCGACGTCAGCGTGCTCGCCCGAGAGCTGAACATGAAGCAGGTGAGCCACATCCACGATGAGATAGAGCGGCAACAGATCTGTGGCCCTGCCGGCAAGCCGGTGCGCATAGAGATGTTCTGCCATGGAGCCTTGTGCATGGCTGTCTCGGGCAAGTGCTACATGAGTCTGGCCGCTGCCGACCGCTCTGCCAACCGTGGCCAGTGCGTGCAGATCTGCCGTCGTTCTTATATTGTCACCGATGCCGAGACGGGCAATCAGCTTGAGATCGACAACAAATACGTGATGAGTCCCAAGGATCTGAAGACCATCCGCTTCCTCGACAAGATGATGAAGGCCGGTGTGCGCGTCTTCAAAATCGAGGGACGTGCGCGTGGACCAGAATATGTCTATACCGTGGTGACCTGCTATAAAGAGGCTCTGAAAGCGGTGCTCGACGGCACGTTTACCGAAGAGAAGAAGGATGCATGGGACGAGCGGCTTGCCACTGTCTTTAACCGCGGATTCTGGGACGGCTATTATCAGGGGCAGACGATGGGCGAGTGGAACAAGCACTACGGCTCGCTCGCCACGGAGCGCAAGCGTCTCGTGGGCAAGGTGACGAAATATTTCTCGAAACTCAACGTGGCGGAGATTGCCGTTGAGGCTGCTCCCTTTGAAGTAGGCGACAAGTTGCTCATCACCGGCAACACCACCGGCGCGATGTATCTCGACTGTACCGAGATCCGCTACGACCTCAAGCCTGTCAGGCGGGCCGAGCAGGGATGGCTGGTTTCCATCCCCGTGAAGGGAAAGGTCAGACCAAACGATAAATTCTTTAAGTTGGAGAAAGTAGAATATGAAGACGATTAATGAACTGCAGGACGAAGTCGTGGAGGAATTCAGCGACTTCGACGACTGGATGGATAAATATCAGATGCTTATCGACCTGGGCAATGAGCTCAAGCCGCTCGATGAGAAATACAAGATCGAGCAAAACCTCATCGACGGTTGTCAGAGCCGTGTGTGGCTGCAATGCGACTTTGTCGACGGCAAGCTAGTGTTCACCGCTGACAGCGATGCGCTCATCGTCAAGGGCATCATCGCCCTGCTCATTCAGGTGATCAGCGGCCACACGCCGAAAGAGATTCTCGACGCCGACCTTTATTTTATCGACAAGATAGGTCTGCGCGATCATCTTTCTCCCACCCGCTCCAACGGTCTGTTGGCCATGGTGAAGCAGATCAAGGCGTATGCGCTGGCGTATAACATGAAGGAAAATGCATAAGCTCAGAACCATTGAGATGCACCGCCTCACGGTGGAAGAGTTTAAGGAAGCCAAGAAGCTGCCGCTGGTGGTTGTGCTCGACAATGTGAGGTCGCTCTACAACGTCGGCTCGGTGTTTCGCTCGTGCGACGCGTTTCGTGTGGAAGCCGTCTGTCTTTGCGGCATCACCGCCTGTCCGCCTAATGCCGAGATCCATAAGACGGCACTCGGCGGAGAGGATAGTGTCGACTGGAAATACTTCAAGAATACCGAGGATGCCGTGGCCGAACTCCAGCGTGAGGGCTATTTCGTCTATAGCATCGAGCAGGTGGAGGGCAGTACCAAGCTACAGCATCTCAGAGAATCCCTGGCCACACAGCGTGAGAAAGGCGTAGCTCAGCGCTATGCTGTCGTCTTTGGCAATGAAGTCAAAGGCGTGTTGCAAAGTGTGGTGGACATGAGCGACGGCTGTCTGGAAATACCACAGTTCGGCACCAAGCACAGTTTGAATGTCAGCGTCACGGCGGGCATTGTAGTGTGGGAATTTGCCAAACACCTGCTCTTGCAGCAGAAATGACATGAGACACTGTCCATTGATGCTTCTCCTTGCCTCAGGCTTGTTCACGGCGTCCTGTGCTACCGGCAACCGTGCCGTCAACTATAGTGAAGCCCGCAACTATTTCTTTCGCAACGATGCCAAGCAACCCGCTGACCTGCTGATCATCCGCAGCCAGGCCGAGTTGGAGCAATATTTTGGTGAGGCCGCCTTTATGGGTAAGGGTGGTGAGCCGACAAAGATAGACTTCAGCAAGCATTTTGTCGTAGCGAAAGTACTGCCCGTCACCAACCATCTTACCAATATCTCGCTCCGACGTATCAAGCGCAGCGGCGATAAGTGCCTTATTTTGGTATGGCATATTGCTGTTAATGACACTTCACTGGCTTATTCCATGCAGCCCATGAAGCTGGTGTTACTCGATAAGAAATACGAGAGATACCAACTTCTCGAAAAGGTAGAGTGATTTGAAGCCAGCTATGTTCGATGCCTTGCGCACTACACGACCAAGAAAGTTCGTCGAGGTTTGAAAGCAATTTTTTGTTGGATAAACTGATAATTTTCCGCCCTCATACAGGCGATTTTCTGAAGCAAACCATACTTTGCCTTGAAAAATGCGAATTTTGGGATGTTTTTGTAACTGTCTGATAATTAACGAACTACACTTGTAGGCTGTTTTTGATGAATTCTTAGTGCAATTTTGGCATTGAAAAAATGATAGAAATCTCTGTCAAAGTACCTTTTTCATGCTGTCATCTCACTGATTTCTCATGGTAAAATCAGTGAGATGACAAGGTAAAATCAGTGAGATGATAAGGTGAAATCAGTGATATGACAGTGAGAGGCTTCAAATCTGAGTGTTTTTCCCCGTTTTTTTCTTCATCCTCTCTTGATGGTTTCTCCAGATTGCAAGTCCGCGATGTATAAGTTTTGTAATTAACTTTGATGTAAATAAGAGCCGATGGGCGTCTGTAAAAGCATTATGAGGAATCGAAAAATTAGGGAAAACAGGGTTTATTTCAAGGAATATTTGTATTTTTGTATGGCTCCATCGGTCTGTGGAATAGCAAGTCTGCGCATGAAGGACCATGGGGCGGAATTGAAAACAAGCTTACGAAACAACAACACAGCCCTAATATGAAAGAAAAAATACTCATCCAACGCATAGAAGAAGTCACGGGCCAGCACTATGACTCGCCCAAGGATTTCGACAAGCTCAGCCAGCAGATCTTTTTCAAAACCGAGGAAATGGTCAGCCCTTCTACCTTGAAGCGCTTGTGGGGTTATATTGACAGTGTCTCCTCGCTCTTGACGTACTTGCCCGCTTTCTGGGCTATCGCGACTACGAGGCCTTCAAAGTCGATAATGAGCATGCCGATGTGCAGAGCGACATCACCCTCTGCGACAAAGTCTCGTGTGAGGATCTCGCTGTCAGCGACCTGCTGGAGCTCAGCTGGCTGCCCAACCGCCTTTGTCGGATAGAGTATCTTGGCGGCGGACGCTTCCGCGTCGTGGAGGCTCAGAACACCAAGCTCAGCGTGGGTGACACCTTCTTTTGCTCTTTGTTTCTGAGCCACGAGCCGCTCTTTGTCGACAAACTCATGCACGACGGCAATGGTCCTTTTGTCTATGTGGCAGGAAAAAAGGACGGAATCACCGTCAGGCGGCTCCGTCCTTCTACGCTATAAAACCGAACTAAAAACTACACTTTCTGATAGAGGCAGTCCTCATTGTAGGGGGTGTCCCCTTTAATTTTGATAGAGGCTGTCTTCAAAGGCGGCGAGGGCAGCCTTGGCTCCTTCGCCCATGGCAATCATGATCTGCTTGAACGGCACGGTCGACACGTCGCCTGCTGCATATACGCCTGCTGCCGACGTGTGGTTGCGGTCGTCGATGATGATATCACCGCGCGGGGTGAGATCGACATGACCTTTAAAGATGTCGCTGTTGGGCTGCAGACCTATCTGCACAAACACACCGTCGAGACTGATGTGCCGCATCTCGTCCTTGTCGAGATCACGCACGTCGATGCCGTTGAGGCGTCCGTTCTGCTCCGAGAGACCGACGGTCTGACTGCGGAAATGGATGTCGACATTGTGCAGTGCGCGCAGCTTTTGCTGCAACACCTTGTCGGCGCGCATCTGAGAGCCAAACTCCAGCACGGTCACATGATCGCAGATTCCGGCCAGGTCGATGGCCGCTTCCACGCCACTGTTTCCGCCGCCGATGACTGCCACGTGCTTGCCTTTGTAGAAAGGCTCGTCGCAGTGAGGGCAGAAATGAATGCCGTGACCAATGAGCTTGTCCTCACCTGTCAGTCCCAAACGGCGCCATCCGGCACCCGTGGCAATGATCACACGCGGGGCGATGAATGATTCTCCTCCTCTCACCTCTACCCGTTTGTCCTTTTCTGAAAAGTCCACATGTGTGATCCTGCGGTTGGTGTATGTGTCTATGGGATAAGCCTCCAAGTGCTTGGAAAGGTCGGCGGCCAACTGCGCGCCGGTGGTCTTTGGCACAGAGATGATGTTCTCGATGCCCGTCGTGTCGTTGACCTGACCGCCAATGCGCTGGGCCACGACGGCGACTCTCTGCCCTTTTCGGGCAGCGTAGATGGCTGCGGTTGCTCCTGCCGGACCACCGCCGAGTACCACAATATCGTAGCGACGCTCCACAGCCTCGTGTACTGCGCTGCTGTCGGTGCCGAGATGGTCCTCCAGTTCGTTGAGCAGTGTGCCGAGCTCACCGCGACCCACATGTAGCAACTCACCGTTGACATACACTGCGGGCACCGCCTGGATGTTGAGCTCGTTGACTTCCTGCTGCGCAAGTGCCCCGTCGACCATCTCGTGAGAGACATTCGGATTGAGCAGTGCCATGACGTTGAGAGCTTGCACCACGTCGGGACAGTTGGTACACGTCAGCGACACGTAGGTTGTCAGTCTGATGTTGCCTTGCAGCGACGCGATGCGTTGGCGCAGACGGTTGTCGGGCAGATTGCGCCCCTGTCCATCAGCGTTGAGCAGTGCCAGCAACAGCGAGGTGAACTCATGTCCGTTGGGGATGCCCCGGAACGCGATGCCCGTGTGCTGACCGTCGCGAAGAATGTAGAAGCGAAACGCCTTGCCGCTGCGGTATTCTACAGTGATATGTGAACTGCACGAAGCCACATCCTCTACAAATTGACCGAAATGAGTGGCGTCGGCATCGCTGTCGTCGCGCTCTACGACAAATGTGAAATGAGCACTGAGATGGGCCAGCACGTTTTTCACTTGAGTGATAACATTAAGATCGAGCATAAGTTGAAATTGTAGGAATTATAGAGTTGTGCACTTCGTGCAGTCGTAATGTTTTGCTAAAAAGCAGTGGTGCTCCTTAGAGCTTGCCTACGAGGTCGATGCTGGGCTTGAGCGTCTCTGCACCCTCGTGCCACTTGGCGGGGCAAACCTCACCGTTGTGCGAAGCTACATACTGTGCGGCCTTCACCTTGCGGACGAGTTCGTCGGCGTTGCGGCCGATGCTGTTGTCCTGAATCTCAGCCAGTTTGATCAGTCCTTCTGGGTTGACGAGAAAGGTGCCACGGTAAGCCACGCCCTCATCCTCCTTGTATACGCCGAAGCCACGGGAGAGCACAGCGAGCGGGTCAGCGAGCATAGCATACTGCAATTTGGCAATGCGGTCAGAGGTGTCGTGCCATGCCTTGTGGACGAAATGGCTATCGGTGCTCACTGAGAAGACCTCTACGCTCATGGTCTTGAGCTCATCGTATTTGCTCTGAAGGTCCTCCAGCTCGGTAGGGCATACAAAGGTGAAGTCGGCAGGATAGAAGAAGAACAGAGCCCACTTGTCTTCGATGTCCTTGTTGCTGACGGTTTTGAAACTGCCGTTTTGGAAGGCCTGAACGGTGAACTCGGGTGCGTGCTGATTGATGATCGTTTCCATAATCTCTTGTTTTTTATTTATTTTGTGTTGTGTTGTTGTGAGGAAAAACTCTTTTGTTTGTGATGTTGTGAAGTGTTTTCTTGTTTTCTGATGCAAAGTTATGGATATTCCTTGATGATGGCAACAGACAACGTCTATCGCATCATAGATAAAATCTATACCAAAGGATAAGTGGTTGTTTATCAGTATCCTATTTTGTCATAGACAACCTGCGGCTTTTCTCATTTCTTGCTCCTGCCTCACATTTTGCACCTTTGATTTTGTTTTGTGGATTGATTTGTGTAACTTTGCATGTAGTATGCCTTATTTTAATAAGGTGTAAGCCAAAGAAACAATAAACAAGATATAATATACACATGGACTACAATTTCAGAGAGATTGAGAAAAAGTGGCAGAAAGAGTGGGTCGACCATCGGACCTACAAAGTCACAGAGGACCCTAACCGTCCGAAATACTACGTGCTCAACATGTTCCCTTACCCTTCCGGCGCGGGACTGCATGTAGGTCATCCGTTGGGATACATTGCCAGCGACATCTACGCACGCTATAAGCGGCTCAACGGCTTCAATGTTCTCAATCCTATGGGATATGACGCTTACGGACTGCCCGCCGAGCAGTATGCCATCAAAACCGGTCAGCACCCAGCCATCACCACCGAGCAGAACATCAACCGCTACCGCGAGCAGCTCGACAAGATCGGCTTCTGCTTTGACTGGGACCGTGAGGTGCGCACCTGCGATCCGCATTACTATCACTGGACACAGTGGGCTTTCGAGAAGATGTTCAACTCTTACTATGACAACGACCTGAAAAAGGCACAACCCATCGACAAGCTTATCGCGCATCTCGAGCGGCAGGGTACGGAAGGACTCAACGTGGCACAGGGAGACGACACCGTCAGCTTCACCGCTGAAGAGTGGAATGCCATGGACGACAAGCAGAAGAGCGACGCGCTGATGAACTACCGCATCGCCTACAAGGGTGAGACGATGGTCAACTGGTGCGCCGGACTGGGCACCGTACTGGCCAACGACGAGGTAGTAGAGGGCGTCAGCGTGCGCGGCGGCTTCCCCGTGGTACAGAAGAAGATGAGCCAATGGTGCCTGCGTGTCTCCGCTTACGCCCAGCGTTTGCTCGACGGTCTTGACACCATCCAGTGGAGCGACTCTATCAAGGAAACGCAGAAAAACTGGATCGGACGCTCGGAAGGTACTGAGGTAGAGTTCCGGGTGAAGGACTCCGACGTGAAGTTCACGATCTTCACCACCCGTGCCGACACCATGTTCGGCGTGACGTTTATGGTACTCGCCCCAGAGTCTGACTATGTCAGCCAGGTGACTACTGAGGAGCAGAAAGCCGAGGTGGACAAATATATCGACTATGTCAAGAAGCGCACCGAGCTGGAGCGTATGTCCGACCGCAAGGTCACGGGTGTGTTCACAGGCTCTTACGCCATCAACCCGCTTACGGGCGATGCCATTCCTATCTGGGTCTCGGAGTATGTGCTTGCCGGATACGGTACGGGTGCCATCATGGCGGTGCCGGCTCACGACAGCCGTGACTATGCCTTCGCCAAGCACTTCAATTTGCCTATCATCCCGCTCATCGAGGGTGCCGACGTGTCGGAGGAGAGCTTCGACGCCAAGGAGGGCATCGTCACCAACTCACCGTGTGAGGGTAAGCAGGGCCTCGACGGCTTCTCGCTCAACGGTCTGACCGTGAAGGAAGCCATTGCCGCTACGAAGAAATTCGTCACCGAGAAGGGTATCGGACGCGTGAAGGTCAACTACCGTCTGCGTGACGCCATCTTCTCTCGCCAGCGCTATTGGGGTGAGCCTTTCCCTGTCTATTACGACAATGGCATCCCTCGCATGGTGCCCGAAGAGTGCCTGCCTATCGAGTTGCCCGAGATATCAGAGTATAAACCTACCGAGAGCGGTGAGCCACCTTTGGGCCGTGCTAAGAAATGGGCATGGGATACCGTAAACAAACAGGTGGTGGAGAACGCCAAGATCGACCAGAAGACTGTCTTCCCGCTCGATCTTTACACCATGCCGGGCTTTGCGGGCAGCAGCGCTTACTACCTACGCTACATGGATCCCCACAACGATGAGGAGCTCGTCTCGAAGAAGGCTGACGAATACTGGCGCCATGTCGATCTCTATGTGGGCGGCACGGAGCACGCCACCGGCCATCTGATCTACAGTCGTTTCTGGAATAAGTTCCTCTATGACTACGGCGTGAGCTGTGAGGAAGAGCCGTTCCAGAAGCTCATCAACCAAGGCATGATTCAGGGACGAAGCAACTTTGTCTATCGTGTGGGTGAGCTCAGCACTGCCGACAAACCGGTGTTCGTCAGCTACAACCTGCGCAAGAACTACAAGGAAGTCACCCCGATCCACGTATGGGTCAACCTCGTAAAGAACGATATCCTCGACATAGAGGCCTTTAAGCAGTGGAGCCCTGAGTACAAAAATGCCGAGTTCATCCTTGAAGACGGCAAATATGTCTGCGGCTGGGCCATTGAGAAGATGTCCAAGTCAATGTATAATGTGGTCAACCCCGACGACATTGTGCGTGACTACGGTGCCGACACGCTCCGTCTCTACGAGATGTTCCTCGGTCCGGTTGAGGCCAGCAAGCCTTGGGACACCAATGGCATCGACGGCTGCTTCCGTTTCCTGAAGAAGCTCTGGAGCCTGTTCTGGGAGAACCGCACCGACAAATGGCTCGTCGACGACGCCGAGCCTTCGAAGGACAGCTTGAAGAGTGTGCACAAGCTCATCAAGAAGGTGACCGGCGACATCGAGGCTTTCTCCTACAACACGAGCATCTCTGCCTTCATGATCTGTGTCAGCGAGCTCGGTCAGCAGAAGTGTCACAACCGTGAAATGCTTCGCGACGTGGTCATCCTCATCGCTCCCTTCGCTCCCCATATCGCTGAGGAACTGTGGCATCAGCTGGGCGAGAAGGGTTCGGTATGCGACGCACAGTGGCCCAAATGGAACGAGGCTTACCTGCAGGACAATGAGTTGCAGATGACGGTCAGCTTCAACGGCAAGGCACGCTATCAGAAGATGTTCCCCGCCGATGCCTCTAAAGACGATATCCAGCAGGCTACCCTCGACGACGAGCGCAGCAAGAAGTATCTCGATGGCAAGCAGATCGTCAAGGTCATCGTCGTGCCCAAGAAGATTATCAATATCGTTATCAAATAGTCTATGACCATTGATCATCGTATCATATACAACGAGGCTAAGGATTATGTAGGCATAACCCTTGGCCTCGTCTTGTATGCTGCTGCCTTCACCATCTTTCTCCTGCCCTACGAGATCGTCACGGGCGGCGTGACTGGTATGTCGGCTATCATCTACTACGCTACGGGGTTTAAGATTGAGAACACCTACATGATCATCAACCTCGCCCTGCTTGTCGTGGCACTGAAGATTCTTGGATGGAAGTTTTTGATGAAGACGATCTATGCTATCTTCACGCTGTACTTCCTCTTGAAGTTCGCACAGGTGCTCATGCCGATGGATGCTGCGGGGCACTATGTCAAGATTCTCGGACCGGGACAGGATTTCATGTCGCTGCTCATCGGCTGTTGCTTCACGGGATCGGCCTTGGCAATCGTCTTCCTCAACAACGGGTCGACGGGTGGAACAGACATCATTGCCGCCTGCGTCAATAAATATCGCGACGTGTCGCTGGGCCAGGTGCTCATGGCAGTGGACTTCTGTATCATCGGCTCCTGCTTCTTCTTCCCTCAATTCGGCGACTTTCTCGACCGCGCCCACAAGGTGGTGTTTGGTTTCTGTACCATGGTGGTGGAGAACTTCATGCTCGATCATGTGATGAATATCCAGCGGCAGAGTGTACAGTTCATGATCTTCTCAAAGAAATATCAGGAGATCGCCAACGCCATCGGCACGCAGATGGAGCACGGCGTGACGATCCTCGACGGACACGGATGGTACACGGGGCAGGACATGAAGGTGCTCTGTATCCTTGCCAAGAAAAACGAGAGCGTCGCCATCTTCCGACTCATCAAGATGATCGACCCACAGGCTTTCGTCAGCCAGAGCTCGGTCATCGGTGTGTATGGTGAGGGCTTCGACCGCATTAAGGTCAATGTGCCTAAGAAACTCAAGAATAAACAGAATCTTTTCGACATTCCGCCTGCCGAAAATGGCCAGGCGGATAACAACCAAACAGATAAAGCATGAAAATCGTTTTTGCTACCAACAACCAGCATAAGCTGCGCGAGATACGTGAAATCCTCGGTCCTGACTTTGAGATCGTCTCTCTCAGTGACATCGGATGCCATGAGGACATTCCCGAGACTGGCAACACGCTTGAGGAAAATGCCCATCAGAAGGCTGAGTATATCTTTGACCACTATCATCTCAACTGCTTCGCCGACGACACAGGACTGGAAGTGGAGGCTCTCGGCGGTGCGCCGGGCGTGCACTCCGCCCGCTATGCCGAAGGCACAGACCACGACAGTGAGGCCAACATGGCGAAACTCCTGCGAGAGCTCGACGGTAAGGACAACCGCCAAGCGCGCTTCCGCACGGTCATCTCGCTGATCACCATGGAGGGCGACAACCCGGTGTGCAGCCGCGAATATCAGTTCGAGGGTGAGGTGCGCGGACGCATCGCTACTGAGAAGCACGGCACCGAGGGCTTTGGCTATGACCCGCTCTTCATCCCCGACGGCTATGACAAGAGCTTCGCCGAGCTGGGCGAGGAGATCAAAAACACCATCTCGCATCGCGCTAAAGCAGTCGAGCAGCTCGCCGTGCATCTGAAGAGTGAGATGCTATAATAGTTTTTTATAGAAGAGATAGAGGCTATAGTTTTTATAGCTTCTATAGTCTCTATAGCTTCTATAGAGTCTGTCTTTAACGCCCTTCAACCGATTCCACCATGAGCAAGTATCGCCTGCTTCTTTTCATCCTGTTCTTTCCACTCCTGCTCCATGCTCAGTGGAAAGCCTACCTGAGCTACTACGATCCTACCGAAATCGTGGAGGGCGAGGGAAAGACCATCTATGTGCTGGCCTCGGGAGGCCTGTACAGCTACGACCGCAGTGACCAGAGCCTGACAACCTACGACAAGATCTCGGGACTCAGCGACTGCGGTATCACACACATTGGCTGGTCACAGAAGGCTAAAAGGCTGGTCATCGTCTACGACGACTATAACATCGACTTGCTTGCGCCCAACGGTGAGGTGGTGAACATAGCCGACTATCAGAACTATTCCACCACAGACACCAAGACGGTCAACGGTGTGGATGTCAACGGCAGCATGGCGTATCTCTCCACAGCCTTTGGCATCGTGGCGCTGAACGTGGCTGATGCTGAGGTCACCAACACCTACAGACTGGGCTTCTCGGTCAACTACGCCTATGTCAAGGACGGGTATCTCTATGCCGCCAGTGCTGCCCGTGGACTCTATCGCGGCAAAATGACCGACAATCTCCTCGACAAAGCCAACTGGACGCGCGTGGGGGAATACACGGCTAAGCCCGGCACGGTATCGGAAGATCTCAAGGCACTCGTCAAGACACTGCAACCCGGTGGACCAAAATACAATTACTTTGGATTTCTGAAAATACATGGTGGAAAACTCTACAGCTGCAATGGTACGGTGGAAATCAATCCGGGATGCGTACAAGTGCTGAGCAACAACGAGTGGTCTTTCTTTCAGGACGACATGTCGACGAAGACTGGGATCAAATATCAAGATGTCTACTGCTTGGATATCGACCCTCGTGACAATAGTCATGTGATGGCCGGATCGCGTGAAGGACTCTATGAGTTTCGTGACGGACAGTTTGTGAAGCTGTGGAACGACCAGAATTCTCCCATCGAGAGTTTCAATAAGAAAAGCAAGGACTATGAGTTGGTTTATGGAGTGATGTATGACAAGGACGGCAATCTTTGGGTACTGAACAGTCAGGCTCCCACACAGTCGATTCTGGAATACACAAAAGACGGCGAGTGGAAGTCTTTTCCTCACGAGGAACTGATGAAACTCAAATATCTGTTTGCCCAACCACAGAGTCTCGGCATGCTGAAAGGACTGATGACCGACAGTCGCGGCCTGGTATGGTTTGTCAATGATCACTGGACCGTGCC
>ERZ773276.2162-NODE-2162-length-12700-cov-7.851878_pt1 | contig 12700 bp, 10 predicted proteins | sample MGYA00511386_ERZ773276 | MGnify/ENA primary metagenome ERZ773276 (study PRJEB29015, sample SAMEA2737778) | human gut metagenome | biome: human gut; feature: human-associated habitat; material: faeces | place: China | collected 2012 ...
ACCTATATACTGATTGTTTCTCTTGCATTACAGATTCCTTATTATGATAAAAAGGGATTAAGGAGAACCTCAATTGGACTTGGAATTTTATATATCCTTGTGACTGTTGTACAGTCTGTCAAGGGAATTAATGTGATAGATGTGGATACCATCTGTGGTATTTGGGGTGTGCTTGGAATTCTCTTTATCATCGCAAAAATCGGTGATATCACGATTATGTTTAATGATGATGCACTTGGCTCTATCGCAGAAGAACATGAGAAGGAAAAACGGGTACTGGAAGGGGTGCTTGGCATTTCACAATCTATCCAGACAGAATCTGTAAAGAGCGGTGAACTGATCGAAAAGCTGGTTGGCGTGACAGAATCTGTAACAAACAGCATGCAGGAGATTTCAGCTTCTGCCAATACAACCGCAGGCAGCATTGAAGAACAGAGTACAATGACCAATTCCATTCAGGATGCAATTGGTGTAACCGGAGAGAGTTCAAAGCAGATGGTGGATATTGCAATGAATTCCAACGAGAGTATTCAGGAAAATATCCGTGTAATGGAAGAATTAAGGACACAGTCAGAACTGATCACGAATACAAACCACGAAGTGACGACCGCAATGACAAAGCTTCAGAACAAAACAAAAGAAGTGGAAGAGATTGCAGGAATGATCTTAAATATTTCCAGCCAGACGAATCTTCTTGCACTGAATGCATCGATCGAAAGTGCAAGAGCCGGTGAGGCAGGCCGCGGATTTGCTGTCGTGGCAGAACAGATCAGACAGCTTGCAGAGCAGACAAAGAATTCTACGGAGCAGATCACGAGAATCGTCAATGAGCTGAATGAGAATGCCAATGAAGTAGTTTCTTCTGTGGAAGAATCTGTAGAGGCCGTTGAGAGCCAGAATCAGAAGATCGTTGCAGCATCTGAGACATTTGAGATATTGAACCGTAATATGACAGATCTGATCGATCATATCGAGGAAGTAAACCGGCAGGTGGATGGACTTTCTGAGTCTAATAATAAGATCGTGGAAAATATATCCCAGTTGTCTGCTGCAACAGAGGAAGTGACCGCAAGTGCAGAACAGGTACATGGCATGAGTGAACAGAATCTCCAGTTTGCAGAGCAGGTACAGCAGGCAGTAGATAAGATGCGTGCAACGGCAGATGATCTGAAAAAGTATTTATAAGAAAAGAGCTGCAGGATGCAGCCCTAAAGAAAGGAAAAATGTTCCAGAGCGAAGGCGATACCGTCTTCGCTCGCTTTTTTTGTGACAAAGGACACCCGGTCAAAAAGAGAAGCCGGGTATGCATTTCCCATCGCAACACTGATCCCGGCATACTCCATCATCTGAAGGTCGTTCGGCCCATCACCGATCGCGATACAGTTTTCCCGCGAAATGCCGACATGATTCAGATACCGTTCCATGCCTGTCGCCTTGTTGATGCCATTGATCCCGATCTCGCCCGCAAAATCGCCCATTCCATCCAGACTGATCGCCACCACATCAAAATATGGTTCCATGTCCGCATGTACCTTTGCGACAGGAAACGGTGCATCGTAATAAATGATCTTCTCATTTTTTTCGTTTTTCCATGGCTCCTCGGTCAGATGCATCCGTCCGATCAGGCGGTCTAAGCGCTCTTTACTCATTCCGGCATCCCGGTAAACCTTTAACATGCCGTCACAGCTTCTCTGGTTTAACACCACGCCGTCATCCGCCTGATAGCAGAATAAAAATCCATTACTCTCTAAATAGTCAAAACTGCTTTTTCTGTGCTCCTCATCAATATATGCATGATAAAACTCTTTTCCCTCGTCCTCCACAAAAGCTCCGGCTCCGCCGACGATCCCGGAAAATCCAAGTTCTAACAGTGCGTCATAGATCTGAAAACGGCTGCGCCCGCTGCATACCACCATCCGGTGGCCGTTTGCCTGCGCCGTACGGACTGCGTACTGTGCGGACTCCGGGATCTCGCCTTTTTCGTTGACCATTGTTCCGTCTACATCAAGAAATACTACCTTTTTATCCATTCTACCACTCTGCCAGTCTGCAGATATTTTACTGGCTGATCCTTTCTGTTACCTATGTATTTATTTCAGTCTGTAAATATAGCATATCTAAATTTGCTTCTTATGAGTTAACTATAACTTTCAACTAGCACATATTTGTTACAACAATTAAATATAACGCCAATGATTTCGCAACAAACAAATATTTTTTAAAAGCCTTAGAAACATTTATTATAATTATATTAAAAATAATTATTCTATTGATCAATTTTATAAAGCTTTAATAATCCCCCCTTATCTATATTTATTCCACTTGATTTCAATCCATTTCCTCTTATATCATACAGTTTACATAATCTTTCCTTTTTCTCTTCATTACTACCATAATGTATAGCTCTATGACAATTTGGACATATACAAACTATATTTTCCTCTCTGTCAATATTAACCGGTAGAAAATTTTCCTGATTCGACATAGGTATAAGATGATGTGCTTCCATATATTGTTTCCCTTTACTATTAATAAATGAAATATGTCTATCATCAATTTCACAAGCATACCCATGCTTTTTTATTACTGTCTTTGCTAATCTTGTATTTGTCTTATAGCGACTGCTACTATTTTCATTTAATTCTGGTTTTCTATTATTTGCCGCATCTACATCTGCCTGTATTGAATAACCTTCGCTTTCATCTACTTTCTTTTGAAAAATATTATCATATTGTTCATCAGATTCAAGAACATTTTTACCTGTTTTCATAAGTCCTATTTCAAAAAATTCATTAATAATTGACATTGGCGTATTTCTTATTTTATTATCAACATCTGATTTGTATTTAAAATGTAGTTCTAAAAAATAATATCTTCCATAGCATACATCTAATAAATATCCCACGTTTTCTTCAGTAATTAATTTGTCATATATTGCATCTAATAAAGCATCTGAATCAGAATAAAACTCTAACATTTTATCTTTTGTAAACTGATGTTCTACCTTAGTTGACAGCAAATAATTATACTCTTTCATAAAATACAGCATAATTGCTATCTCAAAATTTGAACACCGTATTTCATTTTTAAAAACAAACGGCTTTGAAAAGATATTTTGCAAACATTCTTTTCTGAATTCTTTATCTTTTTCAAATCTAATTAAATACTGCCTTTGTTGTTCATAAAAATATTCTTTTCCATTTTTTATCAATTCAGGAAATTCTTCTGTATTAAACTCAATATACTGATTTATAAATTCGACAACTTTCTTTTTAAAGGTTGGTGTATCATTCATAATACTTGATCCAGCATTATGTACTGCTTGCTGACCTACACCAAATAAATTATACCCTTTTAAAGCTAAGAACTTTCCATAATTCATTCTTGGTGGCTCTTGAATTTCTATCAAATTTCCATCTACTAAATACTCTATCACTCTATTTTCCTCCCTACACATCCATATACTCAATTAAAACATTTTTATTACATTCTTTAATTATATTATTCACACGTCTTTTAATTATATTATATGGTTCTAAATGCTTTTCAACAATGATACAATTTCTATTATTTTTCAAGCAAACATCTATCGTTGTCCCACTTCCTCCAAATAAATCTATTACCAAATCGCCTTTATTAGTTGTTATATTAATAATCCATTCCAATAATTTTTCTGGTTTCTTTGAATCCTTAAAATCGCAACCCTCACCTCCCTCTTTATATATATTAGGAACTATTTCAGTATAATCTAAATCATTAGTTGGAAGAATTGGCCTTCCTGCACATAAAGTTGATTGAAAATAAACACCACTATTACGTTTATCACTTTGTGTCTGAAACCATCTATAACCCAATCCCTCATTTTCCAAACCATACACCTTAACAAGCTTATCACTTCCTAATGAACGCAAATTATTTTCAAACCACTCGCCAGACCAATTTGCTGTTTTTAGTTTACCCGCTATTATATACCTCCTCAAATTAGCTTCTGACGGTTCCACTTTGGCAATTTCATACATTCCTTTATCATATATTTCAACTTGTTTACCATTAATCTCTTCTTTTCTACAATTTTCGTTTAAAATTCTAATTTGATAACAAAATTTTTCAATATTTGCTGGTTTATTCTCACATATAAAACGCTGATGTTTGTTTTTTCGATAGATTAGCAAATATTCATATACATCATGAAAAGTTGCATTTATCATAAGTTGTCTCTCTTTATGTCGAATTTTTACAGGAAATAAGCCAATAAAATTTTCATCTCCAAAATATTCATCTACAATTCCCTTTAAATTAAATAATTCTGTTTGATTTATTGAAATGGCCAAAAATCCTTCATTACTTAACATCTCATATGAATAATTAATTATATTACTAATAAAAAGCGACCACAACATATTACTATCATTGTAATATTTTCTAGCTCCCCTATTTCTTTTTGAATTATACGGTGGATCAAGATAAACCAATTTTGCCTTACCCTTCACTTCTTCCCTGTGTTTCTTATAAAAATCACAAGAATCACCTTTATATACTTTATACATAAATATCTTCCTCTCACATTCAAATTAAAATCTTATTTGATTTTATCATAAATACTTTGTTTACTCCACTGCGAAATTCTAACGTATCAGCACAATAACTCCCAATGCCTTTTTCTTACAAAAAGCACCTGAAAATCTATCCAAAGATATAATTTTCAAGTGCTATTCTCCTTTTACAGATTCTCCATATTCATTTTTTACTGCCGGATATCCACCAGCCCCTGCGCTAAATCCTGCTCCGTAAACATATATGTGCTGCCGGAAGTACCGGTATTCAGATAAAGATACGGCAGTGCATCTTCATCCACAACAAACCCCACATGCAATATCTTTGTCTCCCCGGCTTTGATGCTGCCAAAATAATTATTTCCCCTCTCTCCGCCGGTCACATCGTAATATGCCATCTCTTCACCATACTCTAAACTGCTGCTGTCCGCCTGGACTGTATCCCATGCATCCCCCTCTTTTGGCTGTTCCCCGCCGCAGATCTCGTAAACTTCGTTTTCTTCCCTTATCTTCATGACCGAACTAAAGAATAAAACATCCGTCAATTCTGTTTCCCCGGCATTGGTATACTCTAATGTAACGTATACCAGTTTCCGTGGTACCTCCCTGCTGCTTATGACCTCATCGAGCGTATTGATGCCGTCTCCGGCTTTGATGTAAGAAATCGTATCCGGAAGAAGTTTTCCATTTTCATCCACGTCCAGCATATCACGATCCATAAAAACCGGATCAAGGATTGCGACATCATCCGTCACTTTCACATCCGTCACTTTGATCCGCAGATTCTGTGATTCTCCATCAGTTTCTCCCGTCACAGCAAATTCCTCGCCGATCTTATGCAGATTTTTCATCTCCTCCGCAGTGGCTGTCGTCTTTAACGCCTCATCCTCACCGCTATTCTCCGCCATAGCATCCTCATAATCGCTCCAGTTATATGGACTTATCACCGTGCCATCCGCAAGTTCCTCCGACGGTGCTAAAATAATGCCCTCTGCAACCTTGCAGGCCTCCTCTTTTGTCACATCATGACCGACATACATCTGCATGACATAATGATATTCCGGATAAGTTACATAGATCATCTGGTCAAATGCAGAGTCATCACCCACAATATTCTGCATTTTTTCATAGACACCATCGTGGTTTCCAACCTGTATATTTTCACTTTCCGTCACATAATGATCCTGCATCCAAAATGCCTCATCACCGGTATCCATCTGATAAAATACAATCGAGATACCTCCCTGCCCCGGTGTCTGTTCATAGCTGTATTTTCCTTCTTCCGTCTCTGTCATTCCATCCGGCAGATAAGATAATTTCATTGCAAGCTGCGGTGCCGGATCTATTTTTTCTGTATTTTCTGTCGCATCCGTTTTTTCAATTTTAGTCGTCATACCGTAATTACCCTGCGGACTGCTGCTCATGCGATATAATTTTGTACCCGCAAAAATCGTCGTTCCAAGTACAAACGTTGCCGCCAGTGACGCCACTATCGCTTTTTTCAGGGAAAAATAACCTCTCTGCGGTGTCACTTTTACCTGTTTTTCCACTTCTTTTTCTATCATATCCCGCATGCTCTGTGGCATTTTCGGAAATTCCTGTTCCATATTTTCAATATTCATACTCAACTCTCCATTCCGTAACTGTTTTCCTGTTCCAATTCGTTTTTCAGTTTCGCCCTCGCACGCGACAGACGGTTCTTTACGGCGCTCTCTGTCACACCTAAGATCCCCGCTATCTCCCGCACACTGTACCCCTCCATGTAATACAGTGTGACAGAAAGCCTCGCATCCTCTGACAGACGGCTGATCGCCTCATATAATTCCGAATAATCTTTTGTCTCTGCCGCACGCTCCTCCATCTGATAATCCTCAAGCGACACCACTTTCTTCTCTTTCCTCATCACGGTATAACATTCATTGATGAGAATCCTTGTCAGCCATGTCTTCGCATAGACATCCGATTTTAATGTATGCAGTTTGGAAAATGCTTTCACGATCGTTTCCTGGATCGCATCTGCACAGTCCGCATCACGGTACAGAAGCGTTTTTGCCACATGATACATCATATCCTCGGATGCGATGATCAGCTCTCCCAATTCTTCTTTTTTCATAACTTTCCTTTCCGCCGGCCTACAATCCTGTATATTCTGTTGTTTCTTCTGAGCTCATAGAAGGCATGTCATTGTATATCCCATGTCGTTTTTTACCTCTGAGTATACAATTTTTTCATGCTCTTTGCATGATTCCGTGGCAACATTCTGACCACTGAACCTTTACATAGATTAGACGCATGAAAAAGATAAAAGGTCGCAGTCTTTAAAAAAATATTTTCTTGACAAATCCGACGCACCGCGTCTATAATGGCGTTAATTGAAGCAGAACAACAGCTTTGACGGGAAGAAGTAAAAATAAGCGGAACGGACAGAAAGCAACCGGTCGATGAGAGGTGCACGGAAAACTTATTTCGAATACATCCCCGAGCTTCACACCAAATTCGTATTTCTAAGGATGCGATAGTAGGCTGTGACGTAGCGGCGCACGTTACAAGCGCCTGAGTGTTGTCGGACACTCGATAAGGCAGACAATGTGAATTGCCTGCGAACAAAGGTGGTAACACGGGTTTTTATCCTCGTCCTTTTTGGGACGGGGATTTTTTAATGCAATTTTATTTTCAGGAGGATTTATAATTATGACATTATACGATGAATTAGTTGCCAGAGGCCTGATCGCCCAGGTAACTGACGAAGCAGAGATCAAAGATCTGATCAACAACGGAAAAGCTACTTTTTACATTGGTTTTGACCCGACCGCAGACAGCCTTCATGTAGGACACTTCATGGCATTATGCTTAATGAAACGTCTCCAGATGGCAGGCAACAAACCAATCGCCTTAATCGGCGGCGGAACTGCCATGATCGGGGATCCATCCGGCCGTACCGACATGCGCCAGATGATGACACCGGAGACGATCCAGCACAACTGTGACTGCTTCAAGAAACAGATGAGCCGTTTCATCGATTTTTCCGATGGAAAAGCACTTATGGTAAACAACGCAGACTGGCTGATGGACTTAAATTACATTGACGTACTGCGTGAAGTCGGCGCTCATTTCTCCGTTAACCGTATGCTGACCGCAGAATGCTACAAACAGCGTATGGAAAAAGGGTTAAGTTTCTTAGAGTTTAACTACATGATCATGCAGAGTTACGACTTCTACACCTTATACCAGAAATACGGCTGTAACATGGAGTTCGGCGGTGATGACCAGTGGAGCAACATGTTAGGCGGTACCGAGCTGATCCGTAGAAAACTCGGAAAAGACGCTTACGCGATGACCATCAACCTTCTTTTAAATTCCGAAGGCAAAAAAATGGGTAAAACACAGTCCGGTGCTGTATGGCTTGATCCGAACAAGACTTCCCCATTCGACTTCTTCCAGTACTGGAGAAACGTCTCTGATGCGGACGTATTAAAATGCATCCGTATGCTGACTTTCCTTCCATTAGAGGAGATCGACGCAATGGAAAGCTGGGAAGGCGCACAGTTAAACCAGGCAAAAGAGATTCTTGCTTTCGAGCTGACCAAACTGGTTCACGGCGAGGAAGAAGCAAACAAAGCAAAAGAAGCATCCCACGCTTTATTCGCGGGCGGTGGCGACTCTGCCCACATGCCGACCTTAGAGCTGACTGCTGCTGACTTTGCAGACGGCGATTTAGATATCCTTGCTCTCTTAGTAAAAGCTGAGCTTGCTCCATCCCGCTCCGACGCAAGACGTGCCGTACAGCAGGGCGGTGTCTCCGTTGCTGACGAAAAAGTAACAGACATCCAGACCACTTACGGAGCTGACGCTTTCGGTGCTGACGGACTTGTCGTAAAACGTGGTAAAAAGAAATTTGTAAAGATTGTTTTAAAATAATTTTTTACTCATCCCGGAGTGCGATCAGCCACCTCTTTGCCAACGGCAGCCAGCTCCCGCACTCCTTCTGGATCCCCGTACCATCCCGCATGGCAGTAAGTCTGCTGCAGGTGCTGAGGCCGTGTTTTCCTACCGGATACATATGGAACTCAACCGGGATCTCATGTTTTTTCATTGCACCGATCAAAAGCAGCGAGTTCTGCACCGGAACCGACTGGTCTGTATAGGTATGCCAGATAAATGCCGGCGGTGTGTGCTCTGTGACCTGTTTTTCCAGTGAAAGCAATTCTAACAGTTCCTCCGTCTCATTTCCGCCAAGAAGCTGTTTAAAAGATCCCCGGTGTGCATATTCTCCGGAAGTAATAACCGGGTAATTTAAAAGCATTGCTGCAGGTTTTAATATATCGTTTGTTACACCCGCCATCTCTGCCAGCCACTTTGTATGCCAGAACATCGCAAGGCATGCTGCAAGGTGTCCGCCTGCAGAAGATCCCTGCACCACGATCTTATCTGTGTCCACATACCACTCCTTCGCATGTTCATGAATCAGCTTCATGGACGCCGTTGCCTCTAACAGGGCCGTCGGATAAACTGCCGGTGCCACCGAATAGCGCAGCACTGCCACATGATAGCCAATACTCAGAAAATGCATGGCGAGCGGCTCTGCTTCCCGGTCAGACGTGTGCTCGTAACCGCCTCCCGGACAGATGAGCATCATCGGACGTTTCTCAATCGCAATCGAATCAGAATCATCGAGTATATAGGTACAAAGTCTTGCATCCGCAAGAGATCCTTTTTCGTGTAAATAAAAAACTTCAGTCAGCATTTTTTTCTCCATCTGTATCCATTACATTTCCAACTTGCACATATCTTTATCAACAACCAGATATTTGCTCATCGTTCATTTGATATGTATAAAACAAAAACCTCGAAAATAAATATTTTCGAGGTTTTTAAAGGCACGGACCGGATTCGAACCGGTGATGACGGTGTTGCAGACCGGAGCCTTACCGCTTGGCTACCGCGCCATATTCATCTGCCTGTCGCAGAAGTTCTGTAACGATTTTAACAAAACAGTTCCTCTGCGTCAAGACAGATTTTAAATTTTTTCATCTTCCTACTTAAAACTTATGCTTTTTTTCACACAATATTCCTGTGTTCTGTCATAAGACGTGATTGTTTCTGTACTGACAATATAAAACATATCTCCAACATAGATTCCCCGGTACGCAGAAGTGTCTGCACCTTTTGATGCATCCTGCTTTCCGGCCTGATCGGTCAGATTCTGCGACAGCAATGTTTCAAATTTTTCTCCATTCCATGAAAGTAAAAGATATGCGGCACTCTCCTCATCCCCATAGGACTGCAGTGCAAATCCAAGCAGATTTTCCTCCGCATCTGCAAGCACACATTTATAATTATAGAGTGCCTCACTGTAATTATAATCTTTTAATACGAGACTGTTCATCTCTTTTAAACTGGAAGAATCTGAAATGTCAAACATTGTAATCTTGATACCTGTATGTTCCCCTGTTTTTTCATCCGTCTCATATCCGATCCCGACCAGTTTATCTTCTCCCCAGAAATGCAGATACTCTGAAAATCCACTGATCTTTAATTCACCGAGTACCTTGGGATTTTTGTCATCCGACAAATCCACTGCAAAGAGCGGATCTGTATTGCGATAAGTAACAAAATAAGCCATATTCCCCAGATAACGCGCCGCATAGATTTCCTCTCCCTGTGCAATTCCTTCTATCTTGCCTGTAAGACTCAGATTTTTCTCAAACAAATAAAGATTATTCGTTTCCTCTCCATTTACTGAATCCTGACTGGTCGTTAAAACCCGTAGTTTTCCGCTCTGTTCATTCATCGCAAATGTATCTGTAATTCTCCCGTTCACTGAAACTGCTCCATCAGCATCCATCTTCCCATCAGCAAGCCCAAATTTTGCAATCTGTGTTACCGCATCATTCCAGGAACCTTTTATCTGATACACATAAAACGCACTTTCACTCACATAGATATCCACATACTGACTTAAAATCATGGTATTATCCAGAACCTGATCCGGATTTTTCACATTTACTGAGGATATCAGCAGACTGTTGCTTCCTCCACCGCCATTGTCCACGTAAATATCTTCTGCATCTACCGCCTTATCATTGACTAACGGAATCCATCCACTTACATTTTCTTCCGTAACGGCTTCTTCTTTTGTCTGTTGTGGCATACTGATTCTTTTATTGGTAAAAAGATAAATGATATTTCCGATCTTTCTTGATGTCTGATACCTTCCATCCTGCGTCACACACCCGGTTTTTACAGGCTTTTCCGGATCACTGATATCATAGGTAAGAACTTGTGTCTGTGTTCCCTCACTAAAATAATAAAAGCAGTCTTCCGTATAATTTTCTGTATCATCTGCCTGCATTTCCAGTCCGGAATCTTCACTTTCCACGATCACGCTTAAAATATCACCATCCACATACATCTCAAGCACACGGTCGGATGAAGTTTCAGAAATCTGTATTTTTCCGATCTGTTTTAATGCTTTTTTCCGGATATCCGTAATCAATATTTCATTGTGGCTTACCGTGTAAATATAAGAACCATCTGTTTTGACAAAATCGCTCTCATCCACGCCTTCTTTCTGCAGATTTGTCCCGGAATACCGCTGTTTTGCCGTATCTGATGATATATCTGCCGCTGTCTGTCCCTCCTGTGCTCCTGCGCCCTTTATCATCTGTGTACCACCGATTTCTTCCACTCCGTCTACAGCCGCATCCACGGTATCTGATGTGTCATCCATAATATATGTCGCTGCATCACCAGAGTTAGAACTATCTCCCTCCGCAACCGCTATTCCATCTGCTTCCTTTTCCTGACCACTGCCAGAGCAAATTGCATCATAGACCTCTCCATAATTTTTTGCGACTGTATACAAAGATCCTGCATCTTTTTTTTGTGCATTTTTCTCTACGCCTGCAGTCGCTCCATCTTTTAATTCGCTGCTGCCTTCTGATCCTTCATCTGACTTTTGCCCGGATGCCGCTTTTTCTATACCCACCGGCGCCGTCATAAGCCCTGTGCCGCCCCCGGTAACCGCATGGATTCCTCCTGCTGCGCCAATGACAAGCACAAGTGCCGCCGCTGCTACAGCCCCGTAATAAGTGATCCCGCTTCTCCGTTTTACCTTGTTTTTCTGGTTCTCCTTTAATTTTCTTTTGATCTGCTCCGGTTCAATGCTCTCTGGAATTTTTTCCTGTGCGGCAGATTTTTCTATTTTATCTAAAATTTCTTTTTCTGACATAGGCACCTCCATTCTGTAATGAAAAATCCCTTTTTCACTACCTCATTAACTACTGATAGCAATTTATTGTAACCACTCACCCATTTTTTTTAATGCCCGGCTTTCCTTCGAGCGCACGGTATTTTCATTCATATGTAATATTGCAGCGATCTCACGGCTTGTATAGCCTGCGAACTGGTGCATACTGATGATCAGCCGCTCCTCATCCGCCAGTTCAAAAAACAGCTTCCTCACCTGGATACATTCTGTCATCTCCGATCCGGTATCAAGCGCGAGTTCCTCTATATCTTCCATCCCGGTCTCATTTTTACCCGCGTATTCACGCAGTTTATCCTTGCATTTATTGGATAAAATCCGAAATATCCAGCTCTTAAATGCCTCTTCACTGCGCAGTTTCCGGATCGATGCAAACGCATCCGTAACAGCATCGCTTACCGCATCTTCCGCATCGCTCGTATTTCGGAGTGTGTACAATGCAAATCGATACATATCCTTATATATTCCGGCATATAATTCGGCAAATGCATCCACATCTCCGCGTTTTGCCCGCCGCACAAGCTTCATATCATTTTTCATAAAATCCTCATTTCTGAGCAACTTGTTGTGAAGATACGATGAGAATCTCAAATTTTCATCTGCAATCAAAGCTATTTGTTTTTGCTCAGAAACAAATAGCCGTGCGAAAAATAAGCTATCAAGCTTATTTTTCGCACTACTTTCTCCATGGGATCCTGGTTTCATGACAGTTATTTGGGATATCCATTTTTTCTGTCATATATATAGTCCGTAAAAGTGCCTATTCTGTTGCAGAAAAACCCCGAAAATTTGGCTTAACAGTGATAAGGAAGTAATTCTAATTTTTACTGTTGGCTGACAGATTCGGGTGTGCAGGGCAACCGTAAGGTTGCAAAAGCTG